>ERZ827088.2979-NODE-2979-length-16556-cov-2.797164_pt1 | contig 16556 bp, 11 predicted proteins | sample MGYA00519922_ERZ827088 | MGnify/ENA primary metagenome ERZ827088 (study PRJEB31778, sample SAMEA3449254) | human gut metagenome | biome: human gut; feature: human-associated habitat; material: faeces | place: United Kingdom | collected 2010/2012 ... | reverse complement strand
CATAGCCCAAGCAGATGTCCGTCAGTTTGCTGGTTCGGTCCGGCACGCGGATGGCCCGGACAGCCGCACCGTAGGGCAGCAGCTCTACGGCGCATTTGTCATTGAAAAGCTCGATAAGGGGCACCTCTCTGCCATTCAGTACGCCAAACGGCTTCAGTCGATACATCTCTTATCCCTCATAGCCGTTGGGATGGCCGCTGTGCCACGCCCATGCGTCGGAAATGATCTGATCCAGCCCCAGAACAGGCTTCCAACCAAGAACCTCGGCGGCCTTCTTGTTGGAGGCGATCAGGACAGAGGGGTCGCCGCCCCGGCGGGGCTCCACAACGGCCTTGATCTCCTTGCCGGTGATCCGGCGGGCCGTTTCGATGATCTCCCGCACGGAATAACCGGCGCCATTGCCCAGATTGAACACGTCACTGCTGCCGCCCCGCTCCAGATACTCCAGCGCCAGCAGATGAGCCTCTGCCAAGTCCTTCACATGGATGTAGTCCCGCACGCAGGTGCCGTCCGGCGTGGGGTAGTCCTCGCCGAAGATGCCGATGTGATCCCGCTGACCCAGAGCCGTTTTCATCACCAGCGGGATCAGGTGGGATTCGGGGTTGTGATCTTCGCCGATGCCTGCCTCCGTGTCGGAGCCAGCGGCGTTGAAGTAGCGCAGCGCCACATAGCGAATCTTGTAGGCGCAGTCGCACCATTTCAGCATATTTTCAATGGCCAGCTTCGTTGCGCCGTAGGGGTTGGTGGGTTCCGTGCGGTCCCCTTCTTCAATGGGCTGCTTCTCCGGCTCGCCGTAGGCCGCCGCCGTGGAGGAAAACACGATCCTGTCCACGCCGTGAGCCTGCATGGCCGACAGCAGGGACACCGCGCCCTCCACGTTGTTGCCGTAGTACTTCAGCGGGTTGGTCACGCTCTCGCCCACCAGCGAAAATGCCGCGAAGTTGATGACGCCGTCGATTTTGTTTTCCGTGAAGATCTGATGCAGGAACGCGCCGTCCCGCAGATCGCCTACATACATCTTCCGCGCGCCCTTGACGGCCTGCCAGTGTCCGGTGCGCAGATTGTCCGCCACCACAACTTCGTAGCCCCGCTTGACCAACAGCGCTACCATGTGGCTGCCGATATAGCCGGCTCCGCCGGCCACCAGAATGGTTTTCATATACACGTCCTCCTTATTTTTTCACGTCTATATCCAGCTTACACGCTCTGAACAAATCTTAAGAAGGCTTCCCTGCCCTCTGGTGTACACTTGTAAACGCCGGCGTGCTCCAAAACCGTGGCGAACACCACGCCGACCTCCCGCCGCAGGATCTCCTCCGCGTTTTCCTCGGTAAACGTATAGCGGCTTTTCAGCTCCTCGGCCCAGTCCGCGTGCTTTGCCAACGTCTCATCAGCCCGCAGGTCCTCGCCCCGGGTCAGCGCCCGGGCCACGCCGTTCAGCTCGGCTTTCAGCCGGGCGGGAAGCACTGCAAGGCCCATGACCTCGATGAGGCCGATGTTCTCCTTCTTGATGTGGTGCAGCTCCTGATGGGGGTGGTACACGCCCAGAGGGTATTCCGCCGTGGTGATGTTGTTCCGCAGCACCAGATCCAGTTCAAACTTCCCGTCCCGCATCCGGGCGATGGGGGTGATGGTGTTGTGGGGCTCACCGTCGGTCTCCGCGAACACAAAGGCCGCCTCGTCCGTATAGCTCCGCCATGCGGTGAGGATGCGGTCTGCCAGCTCCACAAGACGCTGATCGTCTCCGCAGCGGAGCCGGATCACGGACATAGGCCACTTGACGATGCCCGCCTCCACATCCTCAAAGCCCCGGAAGGCGATGGGCCGCTCAATGGGGGCCTTCTCCATGGCAAAGGTGTAGCAGCCGCCCTGGAAATGGTCATGGCTCAGAATGGAGCCGCCCACGATGGGAAGATCTGCGTTGCTGCCCACAAAGTAGTGGGGGAACTGCTTAACGAAGTCCAGCAGCTTGCGGAAGGTAGCTTTGTCGATCTTCATAGGGGTATGATGCCCGTTCAGAACGATGCAGTGCTCGTTATAGTAGACGTAGGGGCTGTACTGGAGGAACCAGTCCTCCTGATTGATGGTAATGGGGATAATCCGGTGGTTCTGCCGGGCGGGATGGTTGAGCCGTCCCGCGTAGCCCTCGTTTTCCCGGCAAAGCTGGCACTTGGGATAACTGGTCTGAGGTGCCGCCTTTGCCGCCGCGATGGCCTTGGGGTCCTTCTCCGGCTTGGAGAGGTTGATGGTGATATCCAGTTCGCCGTAGGCGGTGGCAGCCTGCCACTTCACGTCCCGTGCGATGCGGTAGCGCCGGATATAGTCGGTGTCCTGACTGAACCGGTACAGCCAGTCCGTGGCCTCCTTCGGGTCGGCCTGATACCGTCGCCGGAATTCACTGATGACCTGAGCGGGGCGGGGCGTCAGTATGCCCATCAACTCGGTATCGAACAGGTCGCGGCTGGTGATGTCGTTCTGTATGACGCCCCGCGCCGCCGCGTCGTCCAGCAGCTCCTTCAGGATATCCTCTAAGGGCCGCTCCCGGACTGTCTGCGGCGGCTCCCACGATTCCAGCCCCAAGGTATGAAGCAAACGATTTGCCGCCCATGTGCGGTCACATTCCTCTATAAGCCCTGTGCGCAGGGCGTAGCCCAGCAGATCTTCAATGGCCTGATAGCACATGCCGCACCTCCTATCCCAGCCGGATGCCGCCGGCCGGACGGATGCGCACCACGTGGCAGCAGCCCCGTCCCAGCGAGGCTTCCACCCTGTCGCGGAAGCCGTCCAGCATATCCAGCGGCACGAATGCCTGCGCCGTGCCGCCGAAGCCGCCGCCGTGGACACGGACAGCGCCCCGCCCCTCCAGCATACGCTCGCACAGGGCGATGGTCACCATCAGCTCCTGCGCCGCCGTGCTGCCGGTGGGGATGATGTTTTGCAGATACATGGCGGAGGAGCGCCCGGATTCCCGCACCAACGCAAGGAACTTGTCGAAATCCCCCTGACGGAGGGCCTGTACCTCCTCCCGCACCCGGCGGTTCTCGCCATAGACGTGGAAGGCGCGGTTTGCCGCCCGATCCCCCGCCGCCTTTCTGACCTGGGGCAGCTCCGCAAGGAAGGCCTCCTCCGGCACCTCCCGCAGCACCTCTTTGCCGAACACGCGGCAGACCGCCCGCAGCTCGTCGGTGATGGCGCTGTACTCCCCGGTCAGATCCTCGTGTCCCGCGCTGGAGTCCAGAATACACAGGGCATAGCCGTAGGCGTGGAGATCCACGTCCAGCTTCTCCACCACCGGACACGCCGTATCTGCAAAATCGATGGATACCACGCCGCCCACCGAGGACGCCATCTGATCCATCAGGCCGCAGGGTTTTCCGAAGAACACGTTCTCCGCGTACTGGCCGATCTGGGCCAGCTCCACCGCCGTGCAGCGCCCCTCCCAGAAAAGCTCGTTGAGCATGGTCCCCATCAGCACCTCATAGGCAGCGGAAGAACTCAAACCGCTGCCCTTGGGGACAGTGGAGGTCATGTACACATCCAGTCCCCGCTCCCGCAGATCACAGCCCATGGCGCTCATGCAGGACGCTACGCCCCGGATCAGCGCCGCTGAGGTATTGATCTCTTCCTCCTTCGGGTCAAGCTCGCGGAGATCCACCTCGATCATGGGATATCCCTGAGACAGCACCCGGATGATCCCGCTCTGCGTAGGCGCCACGGCCGCCAGAATATCCAGATCAACAGAAGCGGCCAGTACGCAGCCCTTCTGATGATCGGTGTGGTTTCCTCCGATCTCCGTACGGCCGGGTGCGCTGAACAGCGCCTCCGCCGAACGGTCAAAGATCTTATAAAACTCTTCCATGACCTCCATGCAGCGGGAATGGGCCTTTTCTGCCCCCTCCGCGCCATATAGCCGAGAGAGTGTTTTATGAAATGCAGCCTGCTGCACATAGGTCTCCAGCCCTGTATATGTCATACCTCGCGCCTCCTTGTTTTCTTCGTACATCCAACCCTCTGCGGGCTTCTATTCTATGTCCGCCGTTCTTATGAAACGGCCTGATCTTCTAAGCTCTCCGCTGTGACCGCCTCATACCGCAGCCACACATACCGCTCATCCGTCAATTCCAGATCCTGAGAAGGCTCTCCATCCACGGATAGGGAAACGGCCAGCTCCATCATGCTCTCTGCTAATCCGACAGCGTCATTGCGGACAGTCCCCTTCAGCGTTCCCTCCCGCAGTGCCTCCAAGGCTGGCGGCGTGGCGTCTACGCCTACAATGAAGGGCATGGAGCGCTTGTCCAGGCCGGCCTCCGCGCAGGCGTCAATCGCTCCCAATGCCATGTCGTCATTATTGGCAAAGACTACCTCGATGTTCTCTCCGAACTCCTGCAGCCATTGGCGCATACTGACGCTGGCCTGACCCCGCTGCCAGTTGGCAGCATCGCTGGCCAGTTTTTCCGCAGAGACGCCTGCGTTTGCCAGAGTGGAGATGCAGAACTCCGTCCGGAGCAGGGCATCCTGATGCCCCGGCTCTCCCTCCAGCATCACATACTGGATCACGCCGTCGCCGTTACGGTCCAGCGTGTCTCTTTGGGTCCGCCATGCGTCCAGTACCAGCTCACCCTGTAAAACTCCGGCATCTCCCGCTGGAAGGCCCACATAGTAGGCGTGTTTCCAGCGGCGCAGATCCTCCTCCACCGGTTCCCGGTTGAAAAAGATCACCGGCACCCCCGCAGCCTGTGCCTTGTCGACGATCACCGCCGCCGCCGTGCGATCCACGATGTTGACGCAGATCACGTCATATCCCCTCTCCAGAAAACGGTCCACCTGCTCATTCTGGCTGGTCTGGCTTTCCTTGCCGTCGGTGATATATAAGTTGATTTTGCAGTTCTGCGCCTGTTCTTTCTCCAGGGCTACCCGCTGCAATTCTCTGGTCACGGTCTCAATGAACGTGTCCTCCTGCTGATACAGCGCCACGCCGATCTCGGCTTCCCCGCCTGTATGACAGGCAGAAAGCGTCATCAGCAGAGACAGTGCGGCGATCAGACAACCGATCCTTTTCATCCGTCCTCTCTCCTTCCTGTCTCAGGTCACAGGGAACAGCAGCTTCTGATTATCGCTGCTGTACATCGTTTCCTGCCGGACGACGGAAAAGCCCACAGATGCGGCCCCCGTCCAGCTTTCATGCCGAGCCAGCTTTGCCGCAGCCTCCACTGCCAGATACCCGGCAGAGAACACGTTGACCGCCGCAATGGCCGTCACTCGGCCCTTTTCCAGCGCAGCGGCGATGCCGGCGGTGGAGCCGCAGCCGTAGAGCAGCGGGAAAGCTTCCTCTCCCCGTGACAGCTCCGCCATTTCCGTCAGCGCAGCTGCTTCAAAGGCGATCACGGCCTTCGGGCGCTCAATTCGCAAAATGTTGGCAAACGCCGTACTGTCGGAGGTCCACCGGTAAATACGCACCTGCCGGCCCTTTTCTTCCAAAAGTGCCTTAGCCGCTTCCATACGCTCCCGCACGCCGTTGTCCCCGGGCAGGCTGTCCAGCAGCAGCACCGTGCCGCCGAAGGGCACACCGTTCAGCGCCGCTTTCCCAAGCGCCTCGCCAAGGGCCTGATGATCCATACTGATAGAGGCATCGGCTCCCCACGCAGTCATATCGCTCTCCACCGTCACAAGGGTCGTCTTTCCTGCGGCGGCGGATACCGCCTCGCCCAGCGCCTCCCGGTCCGCCGGTATCAGCAGAATGGCCGGAGCCGCTCCCGACACCTCATGTTCCAGCAACTGCACCTGTTCAACGGCACTGTTGTCCTCCGCCGGGGTCAGGAAGCGCAGCTCCACGTTCAGATCCTTGGCCGCCTGCTCCATGCCCTTTCGCATGGCGGAAACATTGCCGTCTCCATCCCGCAGAATAACGGACATTTCCAACAGGGCTGGCTGGTAATGCTTATCACCGGGAGCGAAGGCCAGCAGCCAGAACAGCACGCTCAATCCAATCAGGGGAAGCACCAGCTGCAATAATACTTTCCGGCTCATCGCTCCCCCTCCTTCCGGTACTTCCGGGCATCCTCTTCCTCCAATACAGGCAGGCAGATCCGCACCACCGTCCCGTTATCCGGCTCGCTGCGAATGGTCAGGCCATAAGCGCTGCCAAAGGTCAGCTGGATCCGCTGGTGAACATTGCGGAAGCCGATACCGGAGCCCTTTGCCTTCGGGACACTCACATCCCTTGTGGGCTTCAAAAGCTGCTCCACGATCTCCTCCGACATACCCGGCCCGTTGTCCTCCACCTCGATGACCACCGTTTCTTCCTCGCGGAAGGCCCGGATGTGGATCTCGCCGTCACCGTCGGCATACTCCATGCCGTGATAGATGGCGTTTTCCAGAATCGGCTGGATGATGAGCTTGATGGTATACAGCTTCTCCACCCCCGGCTCCACGGAAATGTCGGCAGAGAACTTATTCTTATAACGCATTTTCTGGATGGTCAGATAATTCCGGGCGTGTTCGATCTCGTCCCCGATGGGAATGATGTTGCTGCCCTTGCTGAGAGAGATCCGGAAAAACCGGGCCAGCGCCGTCAGCATGACCACAGCCTCCTGTGTCCGGCCGTTCTCCGTCATCCACACCACGCTGTCCAGCGTATTGTACAGGAAATGGGGATTGATCTGGGATTGCAGCACGTCCAGCTCGCTGCGGCGCTTTTCCTCCTCCTGACGGAGAACATCCTCCATCAGGTGCCGCATGGTGGAGATCATGGATTGCACGGAATGGCTCAGATGCTCCACCTCGTAGGGACCGTCCACATTGAAGTCAACGGATTCCACGCCCTTTTCCAACTCTCTCACCGCATGATCCAGCTTTTTCATAGGTGCTGTGATCCATTCCGAAAGCCGCAGGTTCACGAATACCAGCAAAAAGATGGAGAAGGACACTATAAACAGGGCAAACAGCAAAAGCTGACTGTAATTGTCCCGCAGCGTCTCCGCCGGCACCACGCCCACCAGCTTCCAGCCGGTGTAGCCCACTGTTTTCACCGTTACCTGCCGGCGCTGGGACTGAAAGATCTCCGTATGCGTCCCGTCGGAATACCCGGCGGCCGTCAGGTTGTTTTCCTCCTGCAAGCCCGCATAGAGAAGCTGCTGACGGGGGTGGTAGATGATCTCTCCGTTTCCGTCGATCAGGTAGAGATAACCCTGCCCGTCGAAAAAGGATACATCCTTGCAGATCTGCTCAATGCCGCTGAAGTTCATATCCACCAGCAGCACGCCGCTTTGGATCACGCCGCCCCGGGTCAACTCCACATGGCGGCTGAGGGACACCACCCAATGATACCGCGCGTCGGGGTCCTCAAACAGGTGCTGCACATGAGGCGTGGAAAAATGCAGGTTTTCAATGCGCTCCATGGCGGCGGTGAACCACCCCTCACGGCTGGGCGTCACACTGTTTTTCAATTCTGTCAGGGGCGTGGCGGAGATCAGCTCTCCGTTCTCGTCAAACACCGCCAGAGACACCAGCACATCCCGGTCCTTGGCGTACAGCAGCTTCAAAGCGTCGCGCAGCTCCTGCGCCGTGTCACTCTGCTCCAGATCCGCACTCTTGATGACCCGGTAGTACACCGTGTCGGATACCCGCATCATGTTCCGCAGATAGCTGTCCAGATTCCAGTTCACCTGTGCCAGCACACGCTGGCTGCTCTCCGCCGCCATCTCGTTGGCGGAGGAGGAAAAGCGCAGCAGCAGCGCCATTCCCAGAAACAGCATTCCAATCACAGCCACAGCTGTAAAGGCGATGGACAGGATCAACTGAATACTGGCATGGTGATACCGCGCTTTCCACCTTGCTTTAAAGCCGGAAGGTTTCTTATCCACAGGTGGCTCCTCTCTCCGTCCGTCACTTACCCTCGCTGCGGTACTTCGTCGGTGTCACGCCGAAATGCCGCTTGAACACATAGCTGAAATAGTTGGGGTCCTCATAGCCGCACCGCTGGGCAATGAGATACGTTTTCTCCTCTGTGCCGCGGATCGCTTCCGCAGCCGCCTCCATCCGCACCGTGGTAACATAGGCTGTGAAGCTGGTCCCCGTTTCCCGCTTGAACAGCGTGGAAAAATAGGTGGAGCTCAAATGCAGATACGCGCACAGCTTTTCCACCGACAGGTCGCTCTCCGCGTAATGCTGCCGGATATACTCCTTGGCCGCTTCCACCGTCTGTCCCGCCGAATCCGTCTGACGGCGGCGGATCAGCGTGCGGAGCCGCAGATAGCGCTCCGCACACCAGCCCTCCAGTTCCTCCAGACTGGGCAGCGCGGAGTCCTGAATGGGTAAGGAAAAGCCCGTGCCGAAAACCTCCTCCACGCCCACGCCGGAGCGCCGGGTCATTTTCATCAGGTGCGTCACCAGTTCCATAAGGAACAGGTTGTACTGTCCGGCGGAGGGGTTCGCCTCCCGGATCTTGCCCGCCAGAGCCGCCGCCGCGTCCCGGACCTCCTGTTCGCTGCCCAGTCTCACCGCCGCAGTCAGGGTCCGCTCGTCCGCTTCTTCAAAGGTGAGCACCTGACCGCCGTCCGGCTCCAGGTCTCCGATGTAGATGACCTGTCCCCGGCCCACCATGGAGCGGTATTCCAGCGCCGTTCTCGCTTCAGCTGCGGACCGCGCCATCCCGGAAAGCTCTTTGCAGGGGGCGCCCACGCCCACCGTCAGCGTCAGGCCCAGATAGGATGCCGCCAATGTACAGACCCGGTCCAGCACGCGGATCAGGTCATAGATGGTAAACGATTCTGTCAGGCTGACGATCACCGCTACCCAGTCGTTATACAGGGTGAGGCGGCACCGATCCGCCGTCAGGGATTCCTCCAGCAGCTTTTGGACGGACAATGTGGACAGGGCGTCTCTCCGGTCGCTGCCGATGTAGGCCAGTCCCACCGCCCATTCCTCGCCTTGCAGGTCGATGTCCAGATGCGCCGCCCGTTCCCGCTCCGTTCCCGGCTCGATGTGCCCGTCCAGCAGATTGGCGTAGAACAACTCCCGCAAAACAGGCAGGTTTTCCGTATAGCGGCTGCGGAGAAGCTCCACGTTCCGCCGCTCCGCCCGCTCCCGGTCCAGCTGGTCCTTCAGCCGCCGCAGCACGGCGGACAGTTCATCGGCGTTGATGGGCTTCAAAATGTACTCCACCACGTTCATCTGGATGGCCTGCTTGGCGTACTCGAAATCATCGTAGCCGCTTAAAAAGGCAATGTGCATGGCGGGGCGGATCTCGCGGACCTGGCGGGCCAGCTCAATGCCGGTGATGAAGGGCATGCGGATGTCGGTGAGCAGCAGGTCTGGTTCCAGCTGCTCGACAAGTTCGAGGGCGTCCAGGCCGTTGCTGGCACTGCCCACCAGGTGGAAACCGAGGGCTTCCCAGGGGATCATTGAGCAGACGGCTTCCCGCAGCTCGTCCTCGTCATCGGCTACGATGACGGTGTAGAGGTTCTTTTCTGCCATAGAATGGCTCCTTCTCTTTTCTTTCTTTTTTATTTCGGGGGTTACAGCCAGAACTGGACCAGGCGGCTGACGTTTTGGTAGAGGGCAGGGTTCTGGCCAATCAGTCCGGGCTCGGCAGTGAAGTAGACGCAGAAACTGTAGCAGGCACCGGCCAGCACAGCCAGCGGCAGGATGGTACAGAATGCACGCTGCAATACATCGATGCCGGACTGGGCGGCGTGGGCTTGCAGTACCTGCTCGGCCAATGCCCAGGCCAGCGCGGCGGCCAACAGCAGCGGACCAAGCCAATCGGATTGATAACGGTAGAGCATACCGGCCATCTGACAATCCAGCACGGCCAGCACCAACATGGCAGCCAGTACCACAACTACAAAAGTGCGCAGATCACGCTTGGCAGCCAGACGGCGGCGGGCAAGCGGAAGGCTGGCCAGCCCCCACAGCAGAGGCAGGCAAGCAAAGGCGCCGCCGTAGAACAGCTCGGTGATGGTCAGGCCCATATAGTTGGTCTGCATTTTGGTGGCGGTCAGGTACGGGAACACCGCCTGCACGCCGGGGATGCCGAAGAGGAAGGTAAGCACGGCGGGGGCAGTGCGGCCCACCGAGAAGCCGCGGCGGGTCATATCGTTGCTGGTCAGATTGTAGTTAGCACCAAAATCAAAAGGCGAACCGAACCGGGCGGCGTTGTACCACATCAGTCCGATGGCGACCAGCACCACGGGCAGCACAAAGGCAACGGCCTCGGTGATGCCCTGCTTGGTGAACAGGCGCTTTTCCCGCAGGTAGCGCTGCCAGAAGATGGGCAGGCAGAGGGCAGCAAACAGCACCATCTGAGGGCGACAGCCAGCTACAAAGGCCATGCACAAGCTGCCCAACGCGAGATGAAAGAGGATGCGGCCGTGCTTTTCGGCGGGCTGGTTGGCGGCCAGCAGCCATTGCCATAGCGCCAGCATGACGAAGGCAGCGCCGGACAGGATAGCGTACTCATAGATAGAGGGGCGCAGCAGCAAATAGTAAATTTGGCTGCCGGTGCCGATGCCTGCGCAGAGCAGCAGGTAGACAGCAGCGCTCATGCCCGGGAACCAGCGGCGGGCGGCCTGTTTGATGCAGCCGAACGCCGCCAGCAGAAACAGCCAGCTAAGCAAGATCATCGGCAGGCTGGGCGGCAGATCACGCACGCCGGTCAATGCCTCAAAGGGCAGCTGGAACAGCAGGCACGGGATGACGCCAAAATAGACATAGTAACGGCCCTGATAGTAGGCAACGTCCCACAGGGCGTCCGGCGCAGCCTGCTGGCGGGCAGCGGTGTCGTAGGGGTTGGCCATCTCCTGCATGGCGGCGGGCGGGTCCTGCTCCAGGTCCAGGCGGCCGTTCAGCAGGCTGTGGGCCAGGGCACCGTACTGGGCGGCGGCATCGCTGGCCCAATCGTCGATATGTAAGGTGAAGTTGATGCGGCTGCCGCCGTCCCAATCGGCCGTGTTGTAAAAGCTGGTGGAGACACCGGCGTTGAAGCGGTCGGCAAACGGCGCAAAGAACGCCGCCGCACCCAATATGACCGCTATCAGCAGGACAACGGGGCGGTACTTTTTGCGGTGCGTAAGGTAGGCATCCCGCCAGGCAGCAGAAACCGGGCGCAGTGCGTAGGCGGCGGACAGCAGCGCCAAAACTGCTGCCCAGCGCACCAGCGAAAAATCAAAGGCGCGGGGCACGTTGGCGTAGATGGTCTGCAAGATGTAGCTGATTGGGTACTGGCGGTACTCGCCGTTATAGGGATAGGCCGTCAGCGTGAGGGTGGACGCCTTGCCGGAAAGGTCCAGGCTGCGCACCTGGCTGCGGGGGGCGTTGGCGGCAACTTCCCAGTTCCAGCTCTGGCGGGAGGCTGATGTGGCTTCGTCCGTGGCGGCGACGTTGAGGATAAACAGCGGGTTCTGCACTTCCGGGTGGGGGCCATTGTAGACATATTCCAGTCCCGAAAGCTGCAGATTGTACAGCTCCCGGTCCAGGCCGGTGAACGTTAAGGTGGTATGCTCGTCGTCCAGCGTCAGGGCGTTATGGTCGTCCTCGGCCTCCTGCAGGTAGGCCCGCAGGTCGACAGTCTCATAGCTGTGGGTGGCCCAGAAGTTGAGGTTACCGATAAATACCTCGGCCCCGAAGGACGCTGCCAGCAGCAGTGCCGCCGCGGTCCATTTGCGCACCGGGGCATGGCGGAACCCCGCCGCAAGGCCGCAAGCCCACAGCACCATGGCCATGATGCCAAGGCAGCGGAAGGCGTCAAACCCGATGGTCAGCCCCGGCTTGGACCAGATGCAGGCGGCCCAAAGCCAGACAAGTACGGCGGGCAGCAGGGCGCAGCATCCATCGGCACGGGTGGGCTTTCGGCGGCCAAGGCGGGCGGGCACCACCGCAAAGGTGGCGGCCAGCACCAGCGTGAATAGAATAGCCAAAATCAGCATAAAGCAAATTTCCGTTCTGTTACTGTTTATTGGACGGCAGCACCGCCCGAGATAAAATCATTATACACCATTACGCAGGGCGTTGTACAGCATTTCCGCCTTGGCGTGGCTGATGCCCTTGACTTCCTCCAAATCGGAGATGCTGGCGGCCTTGACGGCGGCCACTGTCTTGAAGTGGGCCAGCAGCGCGGCGCTGGTCTTTTCGCCCACGCCGGGAATGGCCGTGAGGGTGGCAGCGTAGGACTTTTTCTTCATCGCGCGCTTACGGTAGTCGTTAGCGTAGCGGTGGGTCTCGTCCTGAATGTTGGTGACGAAGGTAAAGATGTTGCGGTTGCGGTTGATGGCAATTTCGCCGCCCTCGTCGTCCACGATGGCACGGGTGCGGTGGTGGTCGTCCTTGACCATGCCGAACAGCGGCACATCCGCCAGCTTGGTGCCCGCCAGCGCCGCCTTGGCCGCGCTGACTTGGCCCTTGCCGCCGTCCATCAGCAGCAGGTCCGGTTTCTCGCCGAAGTAATCCTCGCTGGCCTGCCCATGGGCGGCCAGCTCATGAACCCGTTCGTAGGCCGCCGCCCGGCGCGAGACCGTCTCGGCCAGCGAAGCGTAGTCGTCGATGCCCGGCACCGTCTGCATCTTGAACTTCCGGTAGCCCGTCTTGTAGGGCTTGCCGTCCCGGAAGACCACCATGCCGCAGACGCTGGAACCGTCGCCCCAGTTGGAGATATCGTAGCTTTCGATGGTGCGGGGGGGCTTCGAAAGCCCCAGCACCTGCGCCAGCTCGTCCAGCAGCTTTTCCTCCCGGGCGTAGCGGCCGCTCTCCCGCGCCAGACGCTCCACCGCGTTGGTGTGCGCCATCTCCACCAGATGCGCTTTATCGCCCCGCTGGGGCACATACAACTGTATCTCGCTGCCACGTTTCTGGTTCAGCGCCTGCTGCAAGGCATCCACGTCCGGCGGCAGTGCGTCCACCGCGATGATCTTGGGAATTTGTTCATCGTCCAGATAGTACCGGGGCAGAAATTCCTCCCGCACCGCGTCGATATCCGAGGTATCGTGGAACAGAAACTCCCGCTTGTCAGTCAGCCGTCCCTCCCGGAAGCGCAGCACCGCCGCGCACACGCTGTCCGGTGTGCCGGCCAGCGCCACCACGTCCATTTCCACGTCCGGGTCTACCACCACCTTCTGCCCTGCCGTCAGCTTGGTGATGGCGTTGATCTGATCCCGCAGAAGGGCGGCGGTCTCAAATTCCAGCCGGTCGGAGGCTTCCTGCATCCGCTCATTGAGGGTTTTCAGGATATCCTTTTTGCCGTAGCGGATCAGGTGCACCGCGTTTTTGACCGCCTGATTGTAGGTCTCGCAGCTGATCTTTCCGCTGCACACTGCCATACACTTGCCGATATGGGCGTTCAGGCAAGGGCGTCCTTTGCCGATCTCCTGCGGGAAGCGTTTGGAGCAGCGCGGCAGCAAAAAGGCATCCATGGCCGTTTCTGCCATCTGCCGCGCTGCAAAGCTGGAGGTGTAGGGGCCGATATACTCTGCCCCGTCCTCCTCCTTTTGCAGGGTGAAGGAAAGGCGCGGCCAGTCCTCCCGGGTGACGCGGATATAGCTGTAGCCCTTGTCATCCTTGAGCAGGATGTTGTATTTGGGGGTGTGGGCCTTGATCTGGCTGGCTTCCAGCACCAGCGCCTCGAATTCGCTCTGGCAGACGATGACGTCAAAGGCGTAGGCGTGGGCGATCATCTGGCTGACCTTGTTGTCGTGGGGCACGCCCTCGCGGAAATACTGGCTCACCCGGATGCGCAGGCGCTTGGCCTTGCCGATATAAATGATGGTGTCGCTTTTGTCCCGGATGATATACACCCCGGGCAGCAGCGGCAGCATACAGGCTTTCTGGTAAAGCTCGGCCTTGGTCATGCAGCACCTTCCTCCGTGTCTGTGGGACGGGGCTTCCGGCAATGGAAAGCCCTTTGCTCCCAGTAAAAAACTTATCAAAAAAGCGGCAGGGAGCCCCCGCCGCTTTCTGTTGCTTGTGATACAGACTTACTCTGCAAAGCCGGACTCCACCAGCTTGATCAGGCCGTCCACGGCAGCCTGCTCATCAGCGCCGTCAGCGATGATGCGGATGGTGGTGCCGCCAACGATACCCAGAGACAGAACGCCCAGCAGGCTCTTTGCGTTCACGCGGCGTTCTTCCTTTTCGACCCAGATGGAAGACTTGAACTCGTTTGCCTTCTGGATAAAGAAGGTAGCCGGACGAGCGTGCAGACCAACCTGATTTTCAACGGTAACTTCTTTTACGTACATAGTAAAGCGCTCCTATCTAATATCGTTTTGGTGTACAAAAGCATAGTGTGCCTGTTGTGTTACACTCATTTTAGCGCAAGTCGAAACGGTTGTACAGCCCCCTTTTGCATTTTTGGCGGTTTTCCCAATGAAACAGGGAGCATTTTTCAGGTTTTGTACAAAGACAATAAAATTATGCCCCGAAGGTTAGAGGGGTAATACAAAAGTTTTCAACAACTTTTAGACTGCCGGGGAGTTTTCCTCTGAATTTTGTGTATTTTCACCGACATTTCCGGTGCTAGCCTACTCCTGCACAGGGCCTGCGTAGCGCATCTGCACCAGTGCGCATTTACGCGTCACGGTGGGGTATTGCTTCGGGTCAAATTCCAGACTGGTGCTGCCATCCAGCTGCCAGCCCATGCGGGTATACAGCGCAATGGCGCGGGTGTTGGTGTTCAGCACACTCAGCACCGGGTGTGCGTGCTCCGGCAGCTTTTTGCGGGCAAAATCCAGCAGCTTTGTGCCGATGCCGTTGCCCCGGGCTTTTTCCGTGACGAACAGGTGCTCGATATGCCCTGCCTTGTGGCTGACGCACACCATGCCGTCCGGCACATCCTTGGTGGTGTGCAGGTAGCACACCCAGCCCGCCGCCTTTTCCTGCTGCAATTGCAGCAAAAACTGCGGCTCGGTCAAGGTGCGGCAGTATTCCGGCGTCCAGTTGTCGGCGCAGACAGCCTGCCGTCCCTCGGCAAACAGCTTTGCGGCGGCGGCAAACTGCTCGGCGGTCTTTACCAGCCGGACATTCTCGCCCCGCTTCCACTTGGGCACTTCGGCAATGGGGTGGCTCGTACACCACTGCTCGTACAGTTCCGGGCGGCGCAGACGGGTGCGGGTACGGCTCTGCTCGCCGCGCCACGCGTCAATTTTTGCATGGTCGCCGCCCAGCAGCACCTCGGGCACAGCACGGCCTTCCCACACCTCGGGGCGGGTGTACTGGGGGTATTCCAGCAGGCCGTCCCAGTAGCTTTCCTCCTCGTAGCCCTTCTGCTCGGCCAATACGCCGGGCTTCAGGCGCAGCACGCTGTCTGCCACCACAAGGCTGGCAAGCTCGCCGCCGGTCAGGATATAATCACCAATGGAGATTTCCTCATCCGCAAAAGCCTCGATGACGCGCTCGTCAATGCCCTCGTAGTGGCCGCAGACCAGCGTCAGGTTGTCATATTCAGCCAAGCGCTTTGCGTGCTCCTCGGTATAGCGCTGCCCGCCCGCCGTCAGAAACACGATGTGCGGGGCGGGACGCCCCTGCTGGGCCACCTCGCGCTGCACTGCGCGCAGGCAGTCCGCGATGGGCTGGGCGTACAGCACCATGCCGCAGCCGCCGCCGTAGGGGTAATCGTCGGTCTGCTTCTGCTTGTTCAGGGTATAGTCCCGGATCTGGTGGCAGTGGGTCTCAATATAGCCTCGCTTTGCCGCCCGGCCGATGATGCTGGCATCCAGTACCTGCTGGCACATCTCCGGGAACAGAGTCACGATATCCACACGCATTCCCATGGCTTACTCCTCCTCCCGCTCGCTGTCAAAATCGTCATCCAGCAGACCGGGGATGGGGGTAACAAGGATATACCCCTCCGGCGGGTTACGCTCTTTCAAAAAGGCATCCACCCCGGGGAACATATACTCCTTGCCGCCGGGTGCTTTGACGGTGTAGATATCCTGCGCACCCGGGTGGTCCACGCTGGTCACCACGCCGTACACCTTGCCGGTATCGGCATCCCGCACTTCACACCCGATGAGGTCGGCCACATACCACTTGCCCGCAGGCAGGGTGGCATCATCACGGTCAAAGTAGAACACCTGCCCCCGCAGGGCACGGGCGGCATCCATATCGCTGACCCCTTCCAGCTGGAGCAGGGCCATCTGCCCCTGGGGGCGGATGGAGGTGATCTTGTAGCACCTGCCGCCCTGGGGGGTGGTGTACAGGCGGCCCACCTTTTTCAGAAAGGCCACGCCGTCACACCACAGCTCCAGCTTCATCTCGCCGCGCACACCGTGGGTGGTCACCACCTTGCCGGCTTCCAAGTATTTCTGCATTGCTTTTACTCCTTTAGCATCCTCACACTCTCCGTCATTGCTACGCAATGCCACCTCTCCCGAGGGGAGAGGCCTTGGCAGTCACCACAAAGTTTCTGGTTTTGCCAAGGGCTCCCCCTTTGGGGGAGCTGGACGCGAAGCGGCCTGAGAGGGCGAGCTGCCTAATAATACAAAAAGGCCCCTTGCCTTGCGGCAAAGGGCCCGTAGGGTGCTCAGTCGATCTCAACAAGGACCTTTTCATCGACCCGCACAGCAGCC
>ERZ827088.2973-NODE-2973-length-16577-cov-3.374834_pt1 | contig 16577 bp, 19 predicted proteins | sample MGYA00519922_ERZ827088 | MGnify/ENA primary metagenome ERZ827088 (study PRJEB31778, sample SAMEA3449254) | human gut metagenome | biome: human gut; feature: human-associated habitat; material: faeces | place: United Kingdom | collected 2010/2012 ... | reverse complement strand
CAAAAGAATATAGAGAAAGTTCTTCGAGCCTGATGTTTGCCTTTATCCTCGCATTGGTACTCATCTATCTCATCTTGGCCGCCCAATTCGAGAGCTTCAAAGATCCCTTCATCATCATGCTCACCGTACCGCTGGCCATATGCGGGGCTCTCATCTTTATGTATTTCAATGACCAAACGATGAATATTTTCAGTCAGATCGGTATCATCATGCTCATCGGCCTTGTGGCAAAGAACGGTATCCTCATCGTCGAATTTGCCAACCAAAAGCAAGAGGCCGGTGTCGACAAACAGAAAGCGATACGCGAAGCCTCCGTACAACGTCTGCGTCCTATCCTCATGACCAGTGCATCGACGATCTTAGGACTTATCCCTCTGGCTTTTGCTACCGGCGAAGGTGCCAACGGACGTGTAGCCATGGGTATCGCCGTTGTAGGAGGAATGCTCATATCGACACTGATGACGATGTATATCGTCCCGGCTATTTATACATATATATCAACTAATCGACTCCACTCTCAAGAAGAAGAAATATGAGAACTCTATTCATATCACTCATGTGTGCCCTGCCTCTTGCCTTGCAAGCGCAAACACAATCCTATACGCTAAAATCCTGCCTCGAAACGGGCTTGGAAAATAACTACTCATTGCGAATCGTCCGCAATGAAGAACAGATCGAGAAAAACAATGCAACCCGGGGTAATGCCGGTATGTTGCCGAACATAGACCTAAGTGCAGGTTACAACGGTAATGTCGACAATACCAAAACTATCGAAAGGGGTACGGGATCGAAACATCATGACAACGGGGTATTCGATCAAGACGTAAACGTGGGTATCAATCTCGACTGGACGCTTTTCAACGGATTCGAGCTTCTCACCAATTACGAGCGTCTGCAAGAAATGACCAAACAGGGTGAAACCCTGACTCGTATTGCCATCGAAGACTATATCGCTGAACTATCGGCCGAATATTTCAATTTTATCCAGCAAAAAATCCGATTGAAAAACTTCCTCTATGCCGTATCTCTTTCGAAAGAACGGTTACGTATCGTTGAGGAAAGATACCAGATAGGAAACTTTTCACGCCTCGACCTGCTGCAAGCACGTGTAGACTTCAATGCCGACAGTGCTCAATATATGAAACAGCAGGAAACGCTAAGTACCTCCCGCATTCGCCTCAACGAGCTGATGTCGGTCGGCGACATGAACCAATTCATATCGGTACATGACTCAATCATCAATGTAAATACGTTGTTGATTTTCGAAGAATTATGGGCTTCGACTTTACAGACAAATGCGTCTCTCCTAAAATCGGAACAAGATAAAACACTCGCCTCTCTCGACTTGAAAAAAGTTTATTCCCGAAATTATCCCTATATAAAATTCAATGCCGGTTACGGTTACACGTTGAATGTTTATGACCGACCAGCCGATACCAAACGGCGTAACAACCTCGGCCTGAATTTCGGGGTTACGGTAGGCTTCAACCTCTTCGACGGTAATCGCCGTCGGGAAATAAGGAATGCCCGCATCGCCATAGAGAACGCCGAACTGCAACAAAAAGAGCTTACCCAGTCTTTACGCGCCGACATCAGCAATTTGTGGCAGGCATACAAAAATAACATCGAAGTACTGAATCTCGAACGCGAAAATCTGACGGCGGCCAAAGAAAACTATAATATCGCCCGCGAACGGTATATACTGGGCAACCTCTCGGGTATCGAATTACGTGAAGCACAAAAAAGTCTGCTCGATGCCGAAGAACGTATTCTTACGGCCGAATATGATACAAAATTATGTGAAATATCATTATTGCAAATCAGCGGTAAGATTACCGATTACCTAAAATAGCACAATCTTTTTACCTTAAAAACACTGTTTTCCCCAAAGCCGCATCGGTCGATGCGGCTTTTTATTTCGACAAGTACATCGACTATCACCAATATATGAAGTAAAAATTTTCTCTTCTGCCATATAGTAAATAAAGAAACGTTGCTGAATATAATAGTTCATATAAAGATTATTGTTTTTCACTCAAAATAATTAGATTTGTAAAACTTACAAAACCGTATTTCGGTAAAATTGGTACGAATATCTGTAATTCTGATTATAAGAGGGTACGAAGTAAGCGATATTTTTGTATCGTGAAATTTTAAATCTATTCGATCATGAAAAAATTACTCTTCGCATCGATTATGTTTGCAACCGTATGCTTCTCGTCGGTCGCAAACGCCCAGACCCGTTCTTTGGTTGTCTACTTCTCCCACAGCGGTAATACCGAAAGCGTAGCCCAACAAATAAAGACTTTCACCGGTGCCGATATTTTGGAAATTATTCCGGAGAAAGCTTATCCCGAAGATTATCAGAGTGTCGTAGATCAAGCCAAAGCCGAGATCAATGCCGGGATAAAACCCGCGATCAAACCGTGTATAACAGACATAGCCCGATATGACACAGTGTTTATAGGCTCGCCTTGTTGGTGGGCTACGATCGCTCCTCCTGTCGCGACATTTCTATCGGAGCACAACCTTTCGGGTAAAACTATTGTTCCTTTTATGACTCATGAAGGAAGCCGTATGGGACACAGCGAAAAAGAAATCCGAGAACTCTGCCCCGAATCGGTTCTGCTCCAAGGACTTCCTATCAGAGGCAGCAAAGCCCGACAAGCAGCTCCCGAAATAAAAAAATGGCTGCAAGAAATCGGGGTTACACAACATTAACCGTAAAAAAAGAGCTCGTATGGTATCTAAAAGTCTTATCGCATTTTTCTCCCGAAAGGGTTTCAACTATGCCAACGGCGGCATAATAAACCTGCCTGTCGGGAATACCGAAATCGTAGCTCATAAAATACAACTGCTTACCGGCGGTGGAAACGACATGTTCCACATCGAACCACAGACGGCTTATCCCATATATTATACCGAGACGACAGAAATAGCCCAGAAAGAAATGCGGGAAAATTCCCGCCCTGCCATACGTGGAGAGATAGAGGACATAAACCGCTATAAAAACATATTTCTGGGTTATCCCAACTGGTGGGGTACTATGCCTATGGTGGTTTTCACCTTTCTGGGGAAATACGATTTTTCGGGAAAAACCATCATTCCTTTCTGTACGCATGAAGGAAGCGGCATGGGAAGCAGCGAACGCGATATAAGTACCTTATGCCCGAATGCAAAACTGTTACCGGGTTTAGCGATACGCGGGAGTGATGCGGGACAATCGGACAAAATCATCAGAGAATGGTTGGAATCAAATGCCCTTCTAAAAAAATAAATCCTGTTATGCTGAGAAAATTTAGAATCATTGCAGCTCTTTTCTGCTTTTTATTCATCACACTACTGTTTCTCGATTTTACCGGCAGCATACATGTCTGGTTCGGTTGGTTGGCTAAAATCCAATTTCTCCCGGCTGTACTGGCATTGAATGTCGTCGTCGTGCTGGCACTCATCATCTTGACCTTGATTTTCGGACGTATCTATTGTTCGGTAATCTGTCCTATGGGTGTATTTCAAGACATCGTATCCAGAATCAGCAGCCGTCGGAAAAAGAAAAAATACCGTTTCTCCTATTCACCGGCCATATCATGGCTGAGGTACGGTGTATTGGCCGTTTTCATCATCGCCCTCGTTGCCGGTATCAGCTCTTTCGTTTCATTACTCGCTCCTTACAGCTCATACGGGCGGATAGTGCAAAACCTTTTTGCTCCGGTTTACGGGTGGGGCAATAACATTTTGGCTTATTTTGCCGAACGTGCAGACAGTTACGCTTTCTATACAACCGACGTGTGGCTGAAAAATCTTCCTACATTCCTCATTGCCCTCACGACTTTTGTCGTCATTGCCATATTGGCTTGGCGCAACGGTCGCACATATTGCAATACGATTTGTCCCGTCGGTACGATATTGGGGCTCCTATCCAGATATGCTTGGCTGCGTCCGCATATAGATACTTCGAAATGCAACAGCTGCGGCCTCTGCGCCCGTAATTGCAAAGCATCTTGCATCGATCCGAAAGAACACCGTATCGATTACAGCCGATGCGTAACCTGCATGGATTGTCTCGAAACTTGTCATAAAGGTGCCATTACATATACTCACCCAAGAAAAATTACTGGCAATTCTTCCGAGAATCATGAAAATGTACCGACTTCCCGCCGGCAATTCCTCGTAACGGCCGGCGTATTGGTCGCCGGGGCCATTGAAGCGCAAGAGAAGAAAGTCGACGGCGGGCTCGCTCCCATTCTCGACAAAGAAATACCCCAGCGGTCAACTCCTATCGCTCCTCCGGGTGCCCTGAGCCTACGTAACATGGCACAACACTGTACGGCTTGCCAACTCTGCGTATCGGTATGTCCCAATCAGGTTTTAAGACCATCGGGCAAATTCTTGACTTTCATGCAGCCGGAAATGTCTTACGAACGCGGATACTGCCGGCCGGAATGTACCAAATGTTCCGAGGTATGTCCTGCCGGAGCCATACACCCGATTACCCGAGCAGACAAATCGGCGACACAAATCGGTCATGCCGTATGGATACGGGAAAACTGCATACCTCTTACCGATGGAGTCGAATGCGGGAATTGCGCCCGCCACTGTCCCACCGGTGCCATACAGATGGTCGCTTCCGACCCGTCGGACGGAAATTCTTTAAAAATTCCGGTTATCGACGACGAACGCTGTATCGGCTGCGGCGCATGCGAGAACTTATGTCCGAGCCGACCATTCAGCGCCATCTATGTCGAAGGCTACGAACATCACAGGACTATTTAATGCGGTAAAATCATGAACAAGAAGAATAATCATATCAACCGAAGAGATTTTTTGAAAATCGTGGGAGCCGGTACGGTAACAGCGACCACCGCACTTTACGGTTGCGGGAACAAAAACGGCAGTCAGAACAAGAATAATTTACAAACCGACGGGGCAATGACTTACCGTCGAAACCCGCACGGCGACGATGTATCGTTGCTGGGGTATGGCTGTATGCGATGGCCGACCCGTAAAAATGCCGAAGGAAAGGGAGATGAACTCGACCAGGAAACCATCAACGAACTGGTCGACTACGCCATCGCACATGGAGTAAACTATTTCGACACATCGCCCGCCTACTGCAAAGGGCAATCGGAAAAAGCTACGGGTATCGCCCTGAGCCGACATCCGAGGAACAAATATTTCATCGCTACCAAACTATCCAATTTTGCGCCGAGCACATGGAGCCGGGAGGCTTCTCTCGCCATGTATCACAATTCGTTCAGAGAACTGCAAGTCGACTATATCGATTACATGTTGTTGCACGGCGTGGGTATGGGAAACGACGGTATGAAAGAATTCGAAGCCCGGTACATCGACAACGGCATGCTCGAATTCCTCATGGAAGAACGCCGGGCCGGACGTATCCGCAATCTCGGATTCTCATATCATGGAGACATCAAGGTCTTTGATTATCTGCTTTCCCGCCATGACTATTACCAGTGGGATTTTGTACAGATCCAACTCAACTACCTCGACTGGAAACATGCCAAAGAGATAAATTCGCGCAACACCAATGCCGAATATCTCTATAACGAACTCGACAAACGGCATATCCCAGCCATTATTATGGAACCGTTACTGGGAGGACGTCTCTCGAAAGTCCATGATCATATCGTGGCAAGGTTTAAACAACGTGAACCCGACCGAAGCGTCGCTTCATGGGCATTCCGCTTTGCCGGAACTTTCCCGAACGTACTGACCGTACTGAGCGGAATGACTTATATAGAACACCTACAAGACAACTTGCTTTCCTTTTCCCCGTTGCAAGCCTTATCGGAAGAAGAACTCCGGTTTCTTTTCGACACGGCCGACCTCATGATGCAATACCCGACCATACCTTGTAATGATTGCAAGTATTGTATGCCATGCCCTTACGGAATCGACATACCCGCTATTCTGCTCCACTATAACAAATGTATCAACGAAGGGCATATTCCCGAAAGCTCACAAGCCGAGAATTACAGAGAAGCACGCCGAGCATTCCTCATCGGTTACGACCGGAGCGTACCGCGTTTGCGGCAGGCTTCGCACTGTATCGGCTGTCGGCAATGCGAGCCCCACTGCCCGCAAATCATACCCATTGCCAGCGAAATGAGACGTATCGACAGTTTTGTCGAGAACTTAAAACAAGGAAATGTGTTTTAATGCATATATGGAACTATTGATAAAGCAACTTCGAGAAGGCGGATACTCCTGTGTAATACGGCAGGGCGGTGTAATCCGCACATTTACTGAAAGAGGTGTCAATGACCTGTATAGACTTCTGTCGGAAGAACCGGAATTTTTTCGCAACGCCGAAGTGGCCGACAAAGTCATTGGGAAAGCTGCCGCCGCCATTATGGCGATAGGGGGAGTAAAAAAGGTCCATACAGGCGTCATCAGCGAAAGTGCTTATGATTTACTCGTCCGTTCGGGTATAGAGATTTCCTTCGATAAAAAGGTTGCCTATATCATCAACCGAACGCAGACCGATCGATGCCCACTCGAAAAATTATGTGCCGATGCCTCTACGCCGCAGGAGTGTATTCCGCTCATCGATGCATTTATAAAAAAACAGAAAAAGCTCCTTCATGTATAAAAAATTTCTGACTTTCGCACTTTCCCTATCTGCTGTTTCCCACGCTTGGTCGATGACCGATACCCTTTCACAACGGAAAAGCATCAATATCGACGAAATCGTCATCACGGGAAGCCGCAGTGAAACCGACAGTCGCCGACTGCCATCGACCATATCGGTCATCAATCGCGGCATAATAGAGGGAAGCTATGAATCGTCACTACTCCCTACCCTATCCTCTCAGGTACCCGGGCTTTTCATCACCAGCCGAGGCATTTTGGGCTACGGCGTATCGACCGGAGCGGCCGGCGGTATGACATTGCGCGGGATCGGCAACAGCCCGACCTCGGGACTACTGGTACTCATCGACGGACACCCTCAATATATGGGACTTATGGGACACCCCATAGCCGATGCCTACCAATCGGTATTGGCCGAGAAAGTGGAAGTAGTAAGAGGGCCGGCTTCGGTATTATACGGGTCGAATGCCATGGGCGGCGTCATCAATATCGTTACCCGTCAAGCAACAGAAGGGAGTCATACCCATGCCCGGATAGGTTACGGGTCTTTCAACACGTTGACAAGCGAAGTAACTCATCAATCGAAAATAAAACATTTCGGCAGTACGGTATCGGCATTTTACAACCGTACCGACGGACACCGACGCGATATGGCTTTTGAACAGATGGGCGGAGTCCTGAAACTCTCCTACGACATATCATCGGCATGGAATATCATCGGCGACCTCAATGTTACGCACTTCAACGCCGCCAATCCGGGTCCTGTCAACGCCCCCCGCATTGATAACGACTCTCACATCACGCGCGGTATGGGCGCCATTGCCATACAGAATCGATACAAGAAAAGCTGGGGTGCCATAAATGCTTTTTTCAACTGGGGACGCCATCGTATCAACGACGGATATGTGCAGGGTGGAAAACCGCTCGACTACCGATTCAATTCCAAAGACCGCATGGCCGGAATTTCTTTTTACCAAAATGCGACTTTTTTTACAGGGAATCTTATAACCGCAGGCTTCGATTATCAACGTTTCGGCGGCAAAGCATGGAATCATTTTCTAAATACCGACACCGACCAGCCTTTGGTGGACAAGACCATCGACGATCTCGCGGGATATATCGACTTCCGTCAAGATATAGGAAAGACGATTACGCTCGATGCGGGAGTCCGCTTCGACCACAACTCGCACACCGGCAACGAATGGATTCCACAAGGCGGCCTCACCCTGTATCTGCCCCGCAGAACAGAGCTGAAAGCCGTTGTAAGCAAAGGTTTCAGAAACCCAACCATTCGAGAGATGTACATGTTTCCGCCGCAAAATCCCAATTTACAGCCGGAAAAAGTGATCAACTACGAAATCGCATTCTCCCAGAAGTTTCCACAACAAGGTGTTTCATACGGCGTAAACGTTTTTTATCTGCACGGAAATAACCTGATACAAACCATGCGGGTATCCAACGGTATGCTCAATGTAAATACAGGAGAAATCGACAATTTCGGCATAGAAGCCGAAATAAACTGGCAAATCACCGATTCGTGGAAAATTTCGGCACAATACAGCTGGCTGCACATGGAACGCCCCATACTGGCCTCACCCGAACATAAAGTTTCCACAACTGTTTATTACAGCAAAGAAAGATGGACGGCATCGACCGACTTGCAATATGTCCACGGTCTTTATACGTCGCTCGACTCGCACGCACGCGAAAAATTTCTGCTTTGGAACGCCCGTGTCAATTATCGGATATATCGTTTTTTACGTATATTTGCCAAAGGAGAAAACTTGCTGGCACAACGATACGAGATAAATCAAGGTTTTCCCATGCCCAAAGCGACATGCATGGGAGGTATAGATATTCAATTCTAAAATCATATAACTATGCAGACTTCAACCGTCAGACTCTACTCTCTCCCCTACCGCGAGGCAAAGACCTACGGTATCGCTCTCCTCTTTGTTGCCGGCAATATCATACTGCCGCAACTGTTCCATTTGATTCCGCAGGGTGGCATTACATGGCTACCTATCTACTTTTTCACCCTGATAGCCGCATATAAATACGGGTGGAAAGTAGGTCTGCTCACAGCCGTTCTATCGCCCGTAGCCAATGCGCTGTTTTTCGGAATGCCTGCTCCGGCAGCTTTGCCCGCCATTCTCATGAAATCGGTATTGCTCGCCATAGCCTCCGGATTCGCAGCCTCACGGTATCGCAAAGCCTCGCTCCTGCTGCTTGCCGCCGTCGTCCTCTTCTACCAAACTGCGGGTCTCGTCGGCGAATGGGTTCTGACAAAAAGTTTTTTCCTCGCCGCACAAGACTTCCGGATAGGAATTCCCGGTATGCTCTTGCAAATTTTCGGCGGATATTTATGTATCAACTATATAATTCGTAAATAATGAATACATTATTGCTCATCGGAGGAATCGGCATGCAGGAAATCCTCGTTATCGCCCTTATCGTTTTGCTGCTATTCGGCGGGAAAAAAATCCCCGAACTGATGAAAGGTATCGGCAAGGGTGTACGCAGTTTCAAAGACGGCGTAAACGGTCTCGAAAAAGAGATAGATAATGACGAGTCGACACACCGTAATCCGAAAGACAACGAACCATCGAAATGAGTAGTGGAGAGACAGATACAGCACAAAGTTTTTGGGGACATCTCGACGATCTGCGATCGTGCCTGATAAAAATAGGGATTGTCGTTATCGTCTTGGGCATTGCGGCATTCCTCTTCAAAGAAGAACTTTTTGCCGTTATCCTCGCTCCGCAAAAAGGAGACTTCATCACCTACCGGCTTATCGACAAGATAGGAAGCTTATGGGGTGAATCTCCGGCATCATTTTCGGTCGAACTCATAAATACCGGACTCGCCAGGCAATTCGTGGCACACATGACCGCAGCCGTATATGCGGCTGTATTATGTGCCTCGCCCTATATATTGTATCAACTGTTCCGATTTGTATCGCCGGCACTTTATGTCAATGAGAAAAAATATGTCATTAGAGCGGTCTCATACAGCTATCTGCTTTTCATGGCAGGCGTACTACTCAGTTATTTTCTTATCTTCCCCTTGACATTCCGCTTCTTGGGAACCTATCAAGTCAGTGCAGAGGTTGCGAACCTTATCACATTACAATCGTACATGGAGACAATGATGACTATAACCATCATGATGGGTATAGTATTTGAAATACCGATTCTTTGTTGGCTTTTCGGCCGTTTGGGGATTCTTTCGGCCGATTTCATGCGGCATTATCGCCGACATGCCATTGTACTGATACTGATAATCGCAGCCGTCATTACCCCTACGGCCGACGTTTTTACCCTCTCGATCGTTACTTTACCCATGTATGTGCTATACGAGTGGAGCATCTATATTGTCAAACACACTACACAAAAACGATGAAAAAAGTACTGATCCTTTCGTCAAGCCCGAGACGAGGAGGAAATTCCGACACATTGTGCAACCGCTTTATGGCCGGAGCACAAGAGAAAGGGCACAATGTCGAAAAAATAACTTTGGCCGATAAAAATATCGGCTATTGTACGGGTTGCGGCGTATGCAGTATGTACGGCAAACCGTGCCCGCAAAAAGATGACGCCGCCGGTATTATCGAAAAAATGATTCAGGCCGATGTCATTGTTTTGGCAACCCCTGTATATTTCTATACCATGTGCGCTCAGATGAAAACCCTCATCGACCGATGTTGCGCTCGCTATACCGAAATCAGCAATAAAGAATTCTTCTTCATCGCCACGGCAGCCGAGGAAGACAAGAAACTGCTCGAACGCACGTTCGATAGTCTGCGAGGTTTTACCGATTGCCTCGATGGTGCTGTGGAAAAAGGCTGCATTTATGGTACGGGCGTATGGAAAATGGGAGACATAGAAGGCTCGAACTTTCTCGACGAAGCTTACAACGCAGGTGCAAACTTATAACATAATTTCTTTTACGGGTAATTTTCCGTGAAGGTATGTCATCGAATAATCTGTAAAAAAATATTTTTACAGATTATTTTAATATTTGTTTTGTTTTATATTTATTTCCCAGTATCTTTGTGAAAAGATTTCAAAAAGAATAAGAATTCCACTAAAATTATATTATGAAACGTATTTTCCTTTTATCGACCGGAGTACTCTTTCTGTGCATCTCTCTCCTCATCTCTTCTTGTGACGAAGGAAATGACGAAATTATAAATTTCAAGACCCTGAATCTCGATTCTCCATAAAACATAAAACTCGACACATTGAATCGTACCCTTACATGGGATGTCGTACCGAACTCCTCTTCATACTCCGTGAAACATTCTCTCTTAGACTTCTCCCCGGCAACAGCCATTTCCAACAGCTACTATTTAGGAGACGAGTATGTCGACTCTTGGCAAACGTTCTACATCAAAGCCAATGGAAGCACGCAGGGTACGACCATTTACAATGAATCGGGATCTACGGAATATACATTTGTCTGTCCCGTAAACAAGACATTGCTCGAAGCTCCTGCACCCCATTCCATAGGTTATACTGTCGTGGAAAGACCATCGGCCGACGTTGTAAAAATAAAAGTGGATTGGGAAAGCGTAGAACATGCCGGCAAATATAAATATACATTCTCGCACACATCATCGGGAGTAACATCATCACAAAGTGAAACGACCCCGGAACTTTACAGTAAGAATCTTATCGTAAGAACCGAAAATATCTATTATTTTTATCTCACAGCCCTTCCGTCCGAAGGAGAACCTTATATCAACTCCGCCACAACCGTTGTCCGACTCGACGGTCATCTTCTCAAAGAAGAATAGATATTTTTCCCAATTCCCATATAATAAAAAGAGGCGAGATAAAAATCGCCTCTTTTTATTATGTATCGTCCCGACAAGGCCGGCAGCTCTACAAGCTCTTCGACCTCGTTCCTTATAATATCTATTTGGCCGGTACAAGTCTTTTTACCCCATATCCGCATACCGGTTTCTTGGTTCCTCTATTTTTTGCAGTCCCATTACCAGCCAGGACAAAAGGCGCAGTCAAGGTGATGATACCCCAATTCATTCCCACCATTTGGAATATGACAGACAACAAATACGACACACGATGCCCATAAAAACCCTTTCCAGCTCTTGTCTCCCAAAGCTATGGCACATAAAACACCATTATATCCCATCAATCCGGCATTCAAACTTTCAGAGTCCACTCCCAGCAGAATGGCAATAGGGATAGGAAGCAGTGCACCCAATATGGCATAGATTGCCGCAGTGCGGGAGTTAATAAATACAGCGATGAGAAAAAGAATTCCAGTTACAGTACTTTCCTGAAACATGATCTACCCTATCCCACTCCCTCCAATAAGAATAAATTATATACAAATGTTTCTTTCATAAATGAGCGATAAAAAAACGGAACAAAAATAGAAAAGCCTAATCCTTTTTTAAGAATATTAAGGTTTATATATACAAACAGATGGAAATTGCGGTACGGCCAGACATTCGGATCGTACTGCTTCTCGCCACCACCCTTTCGCATAAATCCACCCTTTTTGAGAAATACAAAGTAGTTATGTCATTATTTGGAAGCTCTACTCGCGACGTGTATCAAAAAATGTTTACACAAAACCAACGAACCACTAAGGATATAACTGCATTCCGATTGTGTACATCTCCACTTACAACAAAGAATCTAATTTTTGATGTAGAAATCTTCCTCTGGTCGTATATTCCTAATTGCTATTTGGAAAATTTGTGTTTGTCTGTTATCGGAGATACAAATATTTTTCAGACTGATGATATAAGTCTTGTAAAACTTTATTGAAAAGGTTATAATTCCCAATATAATGATTAATTTTGAATCTCGTTCATTCGAGTGCACATGGTAATGATTAAAGCATAAGAATGCAGGGAAATTTATAAGTAAATATGGAGGATCGATTATGTTGGCATATACGTATATAGAACACGGAAGATTTGAATTGAGAGAAAAACCGAAACCGGAGATTTTAGATTCCCGAGACGCAATCGTCCGGGTAACTCTGAGCAGTATTTGCACGAGCGATCTTCATATAAAACACGGCAGTGTACCACGAGCTGTACCCGGAATAACGGTCGGACATGAAATGGTCGGCGTTGTAGAGGAAGTGGGAGACGGTGTCGTTTCGGTCAAGCCCGGCGATAGAGTGGCTGTAAATGTGGAAACGTTTTGCGGCACCTGTTTTTTCTGCCGACACGGATATGTCAATAACTGTACCGACCCCGATGGAGGCTGGGCTTTGGGCTGCCGTATCGATGGAGGACAAGCCGAATATGTCAGAGTTCCTTATGCTGATCAAGGTTTGAATCGCATTCCCGATACGGTCAGCGATGAACAGGCATTGTTTGTCGGCGACGTATTGGCAACCGGCTTTTGGGCAGCCCGTATATCAGAAATAACGTCCGACGATACGGTTCTTATCATCGGGGCTGGTCCCACCGGCATCTGTACTTTGTTATGTGCCAGACTGAGAAATCCCCAGCGTATTGTCATCTGCGAACAATCTCCCGAGAGGATTCGATTCGTCCGGGAACATTATCCCGATGTATGGGTGGTTACCCCCGAGGAGTGTAAAGATTTTGTTGTCCGTAACAGCGAACATGGAGGAGCAGATGTCGTATTGGAAGTAGCAGGAAGCACAGATACTTTCCGGCTGGCATGGGATTGCGCCCGCCCGAATGCTATCGTTACTATTGTGGCTCTCTATGACAAGCCCCAACTTCTTCCTTTACCCGATATGTATGGCAAAAATCTCACATTCAAAACAGGCGGAGTGGACGGTTGCGATTGTGCCGAAATACTCAGACTGATAGAAGCGGGCCGAATAGATACGACGCCACTTATCACTCACCGGTTTCCATTGAACGAAATAGAGGAGGCATATCGTATTTTTGAAAACAGGTCGGGAGGAGTCTTCAAGGTGGCGATAACAGAACGCCAATGAAAAATATAGCCACCAAAAGGAGATTGCTATATTCGCATAAGATCATAGCGTATTTAGATGACTGAAGCGAATTCTTATTTATTTTGATGGGAGAAACAGATTTAATGCGTTCTTTAAAATAATAGTATAGCTTTCTAAAAAGTGCAACCAGCAAGCTGACAAATATCTGATAATATGCAAGTTAGTTATTTTTAGCTCTATTCTCGGCTTGTACCTCTATTTTGGAAAGTAAAAGTAATTACAATTTATTGAATATCAAAATGTTATACATAAAAATGCCGATTTTTGATGAGAAAAGATACAAAATGGCTCTGAAACCAAGGTTAGAATCAGAGCCATAATTGTATTAAATATTATTCTTCATCTTCATCACAAATGTCAGACCTAAATTCAAAAATTAATTCGGAGAAAGGAATATTACATTCTTCAAATAAACCATGAAGAATATTTATCTTTGTCTGTGTACTATTATCTGTCCATAAGTACATATTAGGCCCAAGCTCTCTTCTCCATGATTCTGGAGTTGTTGAGAATCCAGATTTTTCATTTGCGCATAACCACTCTACAGTAGAGCGCTTTTTCAATAAAATGTGATTACATACTTGAATCAGCATGTCTTTCCAAGTGTTTACCGTGTATCGAACCCCACATAGTATATATGCTTGCAGCTTTTTGCCTGTAAATTCAAAATCATCATCTTCTAATGATGCAGATTCTGCCTCTTGTTTAGTAGGCTTGAATGTGGTTAACGGCATCGGCCATAATCTCATAAAAACGCCCAATAGTTCTTTTTGCCTTTCATTCAGTTCATCCTCAGTCCATTTATCACAAGATTTAACATAATTGTTTAATCTAAAAGCACTCTCTTTAAACCCTTTTTCCATATCTCTCTTCTCAAGGAATGTAAGGTTACTGTATTGTGAGTTATATGCTGTTAGTGTAAGATTGGCCATAGTGTGGAGATATGTCTGATGTATACGTTCCCATTCTGGGCCTAAATCTTTTTTCCATTTATCCGACAGCGTCTGAGGCATTATGTGCTCAATGGAAATTTTTTTCTCCGAAAGTCCTTTTATAACATCATGACGTTCGTTGTTATCCCTGTTTTCCAAACGTTCCAATATAAACATTCGTGCATTTACCGGGATCTTGTACACTTGACGTGTGGCAAAGTCCGTTTTAACATCTTCATCACTGGGGAATATCGACGAACGTCCCTTTTTGAGTAAGATGTATATCAAGACATCAATATAAGCAGGTTTGTTGCCACTTACAACTTTATCTATGTGGTTTAATACGTCTCTATGTAAAGTGGCAAATACTTTGTTTAGGGCATTTGATGGAAGGTTGCATATTATACGGCGTGCCCAATAGGATTCAATCACACCTATGACCTTGCAAATTTCATTTTCAGGCAAGTTGTTTTTTGAGGCATAATCAAAAAATGCCATAAAGAAAGGATATGCAATTGTTGAATCAAGCCTTCGTAATTGACTCAACTTTTGATTCAATTTATCGGTTCCAGCTTTTGCATTATCTATTTGACTATATATTTCAGCATAATGGTGCATATCCTCAAGCAAACCAGCTCTTGTCATATTGTTCCCTTCGGCATATTCCTTAAATATAAAGTAAATTTTATCTATGCGACCTATTTTACCTTGCTTCATAGTGAGATAATCGCGCACAAATGAAGAAGGATCATACTTTGTAAACACTTCTATAGGGTTCCAAAAACGGTTATAGAGGTAATCTTGTTCTGTTGGGGAAAGAGACATTAATAAGTAGTTGCGTATCTTATCAGCCTCACTTAAGTCAAGACCTGTTGAGTTAAGACTTTCAAAAATCAATTGAGGATCGTCTGCTACATCTAGACGAATATTTATGACTTCCAATTTCTTAATTGTTTCAAACAACTCGTCAATTGTAAGTCCGGAACGTATGACCTTATCATAGAAAAAGTCATAATTTCGCGTAACATTAGATTCTTTAATGTATTGTTCTCTGGATTTATATAACAAAGCATCGAATGCTTCCATATCCTTTTTGATCGGTTTGAGTTTTACCTTGCGTTCGTCTTCTTGATACTCATCCACAAGGTATCGCTTGAATATTTTTTCAACCAATTTGGAATCTACTGCCTCTATCAATCCCTCTTTTTTTGCATTGACCATAGCAATCAGCAACAACGAAACAGTAGTAATACGTTGTTGTCCATCAATAATATACCTATCTTCAGTCCCAGGTTGAATACTAGATACAATGCTTCCAAAAAAATGGCTTTTTCTGTTACGCTCATGCAGATTTAGCAAATCACTAAATAGTTGTTCGCAGTTTTCTTCTTTCCAATCATAATTTCTTTGATATAGAGGTATTATGAATCTTTTATCTGATCCATCAAAGAATTTGATTAATGGTTGAGCATCACCTTTCATAGCAAGTTATTTATATTGTTTATAATATTCGTTGTAATATCAAAAAACAGATTTAATATAGTTTATCAATTCAATATTATGACAATTTGGAATTTCTAAACTTTTACCTCCTTTAAATCCATATTGTAATAAATCGGATTCTGTCAATCGAGAACGATTTGATTCTGCAAGTAATTCCAGTTTATAAGTTTTATCATCAGGAGCCTTTTCTATCCAAAACTCTTTATCCTCACGTTTGCAGTTCTCTGCTGTTACAATCATTTCGAAACGAACATAACGTTCATCGGACATAAACAGGTATACTATATTACCTATGGCAAAACGAGCTCTCCCCATTCTCCAAGAAATAAACCCGAGGGTATTTATAGCATCTGCATGCCTACATCTTTTCCTATTAGCGAAGGCAATCCAAGTACAGTTACACTTATTCATAGTCTTATTATCTTGCAAAGTACTCAGTCTTCAACCAATAAGCATAAATCGGGTCCTGAAACGAGATCTCACCAGCCTTATTATCCAATATATCATTCTTGATAAGGGCAGCCTTTGAGCGGGATATTGAGGTCGTTG
>ERZ827088.2970-NODE-2970-length-16590-cov-2.679831_pt1 | contig 16590 bp, 10 predicted proteins | sample MGYA00519922_ERZ827088 | MGnify/ENA primary metagenome ERZ827088 (study PRJEB31778, sample SAMEA3449254) | human gut metagenome | biome: human gut; feature: human-associated habitat; material: faeces | place: United Kingdom | collected 2010/2012 ... | reverse complement strand
TGGCCAGGTCTGTATTTATGATCAACGTATGATACAACATAGAAAACGCGCCACCCCAAAACTGGAATGACGCGCTATCGTGCTTTGTTACCTTTTGTCGAATGAATGGACTTTCGCAAGCCCATGTCCTCCTTTCTTAGAATACAATCAATCTACCAAATAACTAACCTATAAAACTGAAACAATCAATCTACCAAAATAACTAAAACCGAAATATAATGACTAACCTAAACTAATGCTCTTGTTTTTACAGTTGCAAAGGTACGCAGTTTCTTGAAACAAGAGAAATATATGAGGGTGAAAATTGATTTTTTTCTCGTATTTTTGACTTAAGTCAACAACATGTGTCCGCACACAATGTAATCAAACGCTTTCTCCTTAGCTCTCCTTTGTCCTGTCCTATGGTGAATTTTGATGCGAGAAGACAGTCTGGTTTCATAGTCGAAAGTAAGAAATGTAATGGTGCCCTATAGAAGCTGTTGTAAAAATTATAAACAGATAACCGCTATTCTTCATTAAAGTGTAAAGTTTTCCGTTTGTCTTTGATAACCACCTGTAAACCAGCGATGAAACATACTTTAACAGTCAAAAAGTTGTCCGAAATGGTTAACTCTCCAATATATTTTTATACCTTTGTCGAGCAAGAAATGAGGGGCAAATACCCCCTATAATAACAACCCACTAAGGCATAGCGTTTTACGCATTGCCGTTTATAAATGACTTTAAAAGAATGATACTAACAGTGGTGAAACGCGACGGTCGTGTCGTGGGATTCAACGAGGAAAAGATACAGGCCGCTATCCGCAAAGCGATGATCCATACCGAAAAGGGTGAGGACGAGCAGTTGGTGGCACGTATCAGCACCCGTGTCGCTGCACGCGGCAAGGAGCAGATGGGCGTGGAGGAGATCCAGGACCAGGTAGAGCGTGAGCTGATGAAGAGTTCGCGCAAGGACGTGGCCCGTGAGTATATCTCCTATCGCAACAAGCGCTCGGTAGCCCGTAAGGCCAAGACCCGCGATATTTTCATGAGCATTGTCAATGCAAAGAAGAACGACATCACCCGCGAGAATGCCAACATGAATGCCGACACGCCGGCTGGCATGATGATGAAGTTTGCCTCCGAGACCACCAAGCCGTTCGTGGACGACTACCTGCTCTCTGAGGATGCGCGTCTGGCTGTGGAGCACAACTATCTCCACATCCACGACAAGGACTATTATCCCACCAAGTCGCTCACCTGTGTGCAGCATCCGCTCGACGTCATCCTGCGCAACGGATTCACGGCAGGTCACGGATCTTCCCGTCCGGCCAAGCGCATCGAGACGGCAGCCGTACTGGCTTGCATCTCTCTGGAGACTTGTCAGAACGAGATGCACGGAGGTCAGGCCATTCCGGCTTTCGACTTCTACCTCGCTCCCTATGTGCGCTATACCTATGAGGAGGAAGTGAGGTCGTTGGAGCAGTTTGAGGGTCGCAGTCTCGATGATCTCCGCACGGCAGAGATCAAGGACTATCTGGAGGCTCCGCTCGATGGTCTCGATGGCGACGAGCGCTTGCGCCAGTTTGCCATCAACAAGACTGTGGGCCGCGTCCACCAGGCCATGGAGGCGTTCATCCACAATATGAACACGATCCACTCCCGTGGTGGCAACCAGGTCGTCTTCTCCTCCATCAATTATGGCACCGACACTTCTGCCGAAGGCCGTTGTGTGATGCGCGAGATACTCAAATCGACCTATCAGGGTGTGGGCGATGGCGAGACGGCTATCTTCCCCATCCAGATCTGGAAGAAGAAGAGAGGCGTCAACTATCTGCCGGAGGATCCTAATTATGACCTCTACAAGCTCGCTTGCAAGGTGACGGCGCGCCGCTTCTTCCCCAATTTCCTCAACCTCGATGCCACCTTCAACCAGAATGAGAACTGGCGTGCTGACGATCCCGACCGTGCGCGTTGGGAGATTGCCACGATGGGATGTCGCACCCGTGTCTTCGAGAATCGATTCGGACCGAAGACGAGTGTAGGACGTGGCAACCTCAGTTTCTCCACTATCAATATCGTGAAGCTCGCCATTGAGTGTATGGGTATTGAGGACCAGCAGGAGCGTGTGGATAAGTTCTTTGAGAAGCTCGACGAAATGCTCGATGTGGCGGCCCATCAGCTCGACGACCGCCTCCAGTTCCAGGCCACTGCCTTGGCCAAGCAGTTCCCCATGCTCATGAAGTATCTCTGGATCGGAGCAGAGCAGCTCAAGCCGGAGGACACCATTGAGCGGGTTATCAACCAGGGCACGCTTGGTATCGGCTTTATCGGACTGGCCGAATGTCTTGTGGCCCTCACCGGGCATCATCATGGCGAGAGCGAGGAGGCACAGAAGTTGGGACTGCGGATCGTGACCCACATGCGCGACCGTGCCAACGAGTTCTCTGAGAAGTATCACCACAACTACTCCATCCTCGCTACGCCTGCCGAGGGTCTGAGTGGCAAGTTCACCAAGCGTGACCGCAAGGAGTTTGGCATCCTGCCCGGTATCACCGACCGCGAGTATTACACCAACTCCAACCATGTCCCCGTCTATTACAAGTGCTCAGCGCTTCACAAGGCCGAGGTGGAGGCTCCGTACCACGACCTCACGCGTGGTGGTCATATCTTTTACGTCGAGGTCGATGGCGATGCCACCCACAATCCTTCTGCCATCATGCGCGTGGTCGATATGATGGACCGCTTCAATATGGGCTACGGTTCGGTGAACCACAACCGCAACCGCTGCATGAAGTGTGGTTATGAGAATGCGGATCCTAACATGGAAGTCTGTCCGAAGTGTGGCAGTACGGACATTGACCGCCTCCAGCGCATCACCGGCTACCTCGTCGGTACCACGGAGCGCTGGAACTCTGCCAAACTCGCCGAACTCAAGGATCGTGTCACCCATACGCTATAGCATCGTGCGATCTACTAATTGATAGAAACATATAGGGTGGGGGGTGTGTCAAAATCGGCTTTTGGCGCACCCTCTTTCTTAAGCATATAATTCCATGAACGAATCTTCCACCAAACTACAGGACACCATCTCCGTCCTTCAGGTAGTCCACGACACGATGGTCGATGGACCAGGCATGCGCACCACGGTCTATTGTGCCGGCTGCCCCAACCATTGTCCGGGTTGTCACAACCCCGAGTCGTGGGACATCCAGCATGGCACTCCCGTCTCTGTCGCCACGCTCCTTGACGAGCTCCTGGCCGATCCATTCGCCGACGTCACCTTCTCTGGCGGTGATCCGATGTTTCAGGCCGAAGCCTTCGCACGCCTGGCCGATGGCTTGCGCGAGCGCAGCCGCAAGACCATCTGGTGCTATACGGGTCTCACCTTTGAGCAGATCCTCACCCATCCCAGCCAGCGTGCCCTCCTCGAAAGGGTCGATGTGCTGGTCGATGGACCCTTCATCCTTGCACAGCGTGATCCAGACCTGGTCTTCAGAGGCAGCGCGAACCAGCGTGTCATCGACGTACCCGCCTCGCTGCGCCGTGGCGAGGTGGTGACAATACCGCATCCCGAGGACCTTTTTTGAGGCTGCCTCCCTGTAGGAGGGCAACGAAAACAGCGCACGACACGAACCATGCTTCGCAAGGACACTGCATCCTTGTTTTGTAAAGCATAAGAAACAACGGGAGGGAGACAAGCAACTTTGTCTCCCTCCCGTTGTTAGAAGTCTATCACCGATTGGCGATAGCACAGGAATCGTAAAACTGTAGGTGTGGGCTTACTTCTTCACCGGACGGATAGAGAAGCCGAAGTAGCGGTTGTAGCAGGTCACTTCCTGTCCGTTGGGTGCTATGCAGAGATACTTGGCCTGCACATTGGCCTTCTCGTTGAGGGAGGAAGTCCAGTAGTAGCCGGAAGCGTTGCTCTGGAAGAGGATGCTGCCATACATACGGCCAGCGAACGGCATGAAGATGCTGTTGCCATTGGGGCCGGTCACTCTCAGACCGCCCACGCCCATGTCATAGTCCTCCTCCCAGGTGCAGTCTTCGATGAGCTCCTGCATCTCCTCTGGGGTCGGCATGCGCCATCCGTTGCCGAGCAACTGTGCGGCAGCATCGTCGCTCTCGTCAAGTACTTCCTTATTGTCGATGAAGCCGTCGAGGCCGTAGCCCACCGACGAGACATACTTGGTGAGTTGGTTGTAGCTTGTGCCGTGCTTGTAAGTAGCCCATTCATAGTTGTCCTTGCCTTCTATTTCGCCCCATGCGAAGTAGGTGCCGAAGTCCCACGGGTTCTCTGCGCCGAGGTTGCGCTGCGCCCATTTCACGCTCAGACCGAGATCTACGGCCTCCTCGTCGCCTGCCGGCGGCGTGGTGGGCTCTGAGAAGGTGATGCTGTCGGCGTTCTCGATGAGGGTCTTCTCACCGTCCACCCATACATACACATTGTGCTTTGTCTGTGCCTGCATAGCCATCGAGAGTGCACAGGCGAAAAATAAGGTCAGTATTTTCTTCATAATTGTTTTGATTTTTGGTAAAAGTGGGGCCGCTTGCAGCACGCTTGCTTTGGGCGGCCCCTGCTGTTATCAAATGAAAATTAAGATGATGTTTTACTTGATGATGATCTTGCGACCCTGCTCCACGACCACGCCGCGGTAGTCCTTGCCGACGCGCTGTCCGAGGTTGTAGCGAGGCTGATCACCCTGCTGTCCGTTGGCTGTGATCTCGGCGATGCCGTTGACGTAGAGCGTGGCGTCGTTGGAGAAGGAAGACTCGTTCTCCTCGTTGGTGTCGCTCTTGTAGAGGGCCGTCACGTTATAGACATGGTCTCCCGTGTTCACACCATGGTCGTCGAAGGTGGTCTGCGTTCCGCTGACCTCTCCCACGCGCTTGGCGTCGCGGTAGATGTAGTACTTCGTGATCTGATCCTTGGCGCCCACGACACCCTTCTCGAAGGTCACGTCGTCGATACCGAAGAGGAAGCTATTGTTGACGTCGCTCTTGTGGTGGATAGCGAGGAATTTCGTTCCCTCCTCCACATCAACGGTGATCTCCTTCCAGTTGGCCTCCTCAGAGATGGCGTTCGTGCCGTCGGCCTTGTAAGAGTTGATGAATTTGAAGTCGCTTGTCTTCGTGCCCGTCTTGGAGGAGAGCACGTCGAAGGCCTCGTTGTAAGGCAGCACGTTGCCCCACTCATCGACTACCGTCACGTTGAAGGCATAGAACTTGATGGTCTGTGCCTTGCCCGAGAGCTCGGGGGTGATGAGCCAGTTGTCGGCAGCGATCGGCATGCCTGCCACGCTGTTGGCATAGGGAGCACCAGCAAACTGGGCTCCGCTCTTCGGCGTAAGACCCGGGTTGCTTATCACGACGGGGAATGCGTCGGTGATCATGTCGGGGTTGAAGGCGAAGAAGGCGAGCGGCAGGTTTTGTCCGGGATAACTGTAGTTTTGGAAGAAGCCGCCTGCCAGACCCTTGTCGCCGTCGATGAGCGTCCACTCACCCAGTTCGGGGTCGAAGGCTGCATAGTCCTCGAAGTCCTCGGTGACCACCTCGGGCTGCGGCATGGACGGTCTGCTCCAGGAGAGCTTCACCGTGCCGTCGTCGCCAGGAGCCGTGGCCTTCAGGTCGCTGACGGCAGAGTAGGAAGAGCGGCGGATGCGTACGGTGGCCTCGTCGGTGGTGTTGTCCGTGTCGAGCATGTCGCCGTCAAAGACCACTTGGGCCTTGAGGGTGGCGTTCTCGCCGAGGTTGACGCCAGCATGGAAACTCAGCGTCAGGGTGTCAGACTCCAGCACGCCGAGGGCGCGGGATGCCGTAACGGTATCTACGGGGATATTGTTGCAGTAGAGCACGACGCTGTATCCGCTGGCCTTCTCCGCGCCGTAGTTCTTCACGGTCACGTTGGCCTCGAGTGTCTTTCCACCCGTCACGCTCTTCGGAGTAGCGAGCTTGATGGCGGCGAGGTTGTGCTGCTTCTGGTCGAAGACGTTGATGTCGTCGATGCCGACGTAGGTCTTCTCGGGATCACCGTCGCAGATGGCGCGGAACTTGATGAGGACGAACTTCTCGTCGGCCCAGGGGGCGAGGCTCAGTTCCTTACGCTCCCATCCATCGGCGGTCACCGTCGAGAGGTCATAGGTGTGGAGCTCGTGCTCCTCGGCGTCGGGTGTCTCGATGAGGATGCGCAGGCGGGCGCGCTCACCCTTCTTGGCGTAGAGGCTGAAGAAGAGTTTCGGATTCTCCGCGCCGTTGAGTGCGATCTTCGGCATATTCATTGATACCTCGTCGCCGACCTGGATGTCATATACTCTGTCGCCGAAACCGGTATCTACGCTATACTGTCTCCAGCGCAGGGAACCAGCGTCGCCGTCGGAAGGATTGTCGTTGACGAGCATCCAGCCGGCAGGATTCATGCGGCTGTTGTGGATGTCATTGCCCTCGGTCCATACGAAACCGTTCTCCAGGTGGCCGTTGCTCAGGCTCTCCTTGAACGGGAGTGTGATGGCCGGGCCAACGATGAGCGGGTGGGTGCCGTAGTAGCCGCTGTTGCCCGCGGGGTTGTCGGCACGTGCGCCGAGCTGGAAGATAGACTGCGTCACGCCGTCTCCAGCTTGCGACTCGTCGGGATCAATAGGCAGGGTCATCTCGGTCACGCCCGGGTCGCTCGTGGCTACGAGGTCGCCGATGCTCATACCGTAGGTCGTCTTGATCATCTCGAAGAGCGACACCGTGACCTGTGAGGGATCGACATAGCCCTTGTTGGCACCGTAGTTGCGTGCCTCGGGCCACTGTGCGAGCACGTTGTTGCCGTTGTCGAGGAGTTTCACGCCCTCCGGGCTCAAGGGGACGTCGAGTCCGATATAGGCGGAGCGTGATGCCTTCGATCCTTCCTCGCCGTCGAGCAATGCCGTCACACGGTAGCTATGGTAGCCGTTGGAGGGTACGTCGTTGTCTTCGTAGGTGATCGTCTGGCCAGGCTTGCCTGCGCCGAGGGTAGCCACCTTCACGCCATTGCGCTTGATGATGACGCCGTCCACCTTGGAGAGCGGCATGCCATCGACGGTCGTCGTCGGCAGCATGAAGCTCACTGTAGCCTTCAGCTTGCCCTGCTCGGCAGGAGTCACCTCCAGGTCTTCCACGGCTGCGGGCGACGTGGAGAGCGGACCCTTCTCGATGCAGAGGTCGTCCAGGAACAGCCAGTAGCGGTTGGCCTCGGCAGTATTGTCGTGGAATCCGAAGCGGTAGGTCACCTCTTCGTCGAACGTCAGATAATAGGTACGGGTCTCGAAGTCGTCTCCCTTCGGCTCAAAGGTCGGCTGGAGGGTCTTCGTAAACTGGGCGGGGTTGTCGCCCTCGCCGTATTTCACCTCGAAGGAGTTGACCCAGTTGGTGGCTGCGTTGCGGATATTAAACTTGATGATATACTGTCTTCCGGGCAGGAAATGGATGGGGGGCGTGACGAGCCAGTCGTCGTTGCCGTTGTTTGCGCTGTACTCGCTGCGCATACTTCCATCGTAGGAATCATTCCATCCCCATGTCAGTCCGTCGTTGTTGGCGTCGATGACCGTGAAGACATCGGCATCATCGGTCGTGGCGAACGAAGTCTCCCAGTCCGGCTCGATGGGCTGGTCGGAACCACGAAGCGGGGCTTGCACCTGCTTGGCGGGCACTTGCTTCTGTTTTACCACCGGCGCGTCCACTCGGGTGAAGCGCGATGCATCAGGGAAGATCACGGGTGTGGGTGTCTTCTGGATTGCTGGTGCGTCGTCCGTCTGTGCCAACGCTGATAGTGAGGCCAGCGACAGCGGCACGAAAGCCAGTCTGAATAGTGATAATTTCGTCATCTTTAATATAATTAGAACATTAAGTGTATGATTTCATTTGATAATCGTCTCACGTCGATAGTCTGTCCGCAAAATTAAGACAATATTTTGATATGACCAACGATTTCTCCTGTTTTTTTCTCATTCCGCACTTTTTGGGACAAATATCGATGCACATTCCCATGAACGCTCTGTTTTTTTACCAGAAATCTCCCGTTGTCAGTCATGAGATACTGCAGAATGTTCACTCTTTATACATGTATGCGCAACCCCAAACGGCCGATAGAGATTAAACTGAGAACGAATGTAAAGTTTTGTTTAAAAAATCATCCCTTTTTGAACACTTTTAAGGAAATAATTGCTAACTTTGCCCCACCAATGAAACAGAACTACCTATTGACCCTGATTATGTGTCTGCTTCTTAGCTCTTCGCTATGGGCACAGGACGCGCGAAAACTCGTTGCCGACTTCGATCAGAAGGGCAGCGTGAAGGCCGCCAACCGCTTCTTCGACTACCTTGATCAGGAGCAATTCACCGACGAAAGAATACAGTTTGCCACCAACACACCCACAGACTCTCTGCGCAAGGAGGTGTGGTATTGGGCTGGAGAGTGGTTCAACGATACCCAGGAGTATGGGCTCGCCCGCCAATATGCGCTCCGCGCACTGCCCCTCTACCGTCATGACAATGCCGCCAAGGGCGACTGCCTCAATCTGCTGGCCATTATCGGTGTGCGGCTGGCCGACTTCCCTGCAGCCGCACAGTATGCCACGCGTTGCGTCCGCATCTACAAGAAGCTGCGCGATCCCGACCAGACTTCCTCCGCCCTCAATACCTTGGCGGGCATCAACCTGGCTGCCAACCACCCGAGACAAGCTGAAAAGCACATCCTGCAGGCGCTGCGCTATGCCTCCCGCGCAAACAACCGACCGCGACAGGCCGTCATCAATGGCATGGCGTCGGAAATCTACTATAAGCTCGGAATTACCAGCGTTCGCTTCAATATGCGCAAAAGGCATACGTAATCGACTCTCTGCTTGGCAATGAGGGAAAGATGGCCGTCCGGCTCACCATGCAGGGGGCGGCACTGGGCGGAATGAAGCGTGACGACGAGGCCGTCGCCGTCTATCAAAAAGCTATTCCCACGCTCCGCAGCGTGGGCAATATCCACTCCCTCGGCATCGCTCTCAACCAAATGGGTTTTATCCTTTTGAGACAAAAGCAGGAGCAGGCGGCCGTGGAGGCTTTTCGCGAGGCATCCGGCATCTTCTCGAAGATGGGCGACCTCTATAATGGGTGCACCGCCCGCAAGGGCCTCTATGAGGCTTATTGGAACCTCAACCCCGATAGTGCGCGCCATGAGTTGGAGCGGTTCAACGCTCTCCGCGACTCGCTCTACTCCACATCGACGGCCAAGGCGTTGGCTCGCTACGAGGCAGAGTTTGGCAACGATCAGCTGCGCGAGGAGGTCTCGGCGGGTAAGAACGCCCACTTACGTGACCTGCTCATCTCTGCAGCTGTCTTGTTGCTGCTCATCGGCCTTTTCCTTTGGGTGCAGCACCGTCGCACGCGGGCCCATCGGGCACAGTTGCGCCGACTCTTCCGGGAGTTGCGCCGTCTCGAAAGTCTTTCTGCCCCTGCGGCAGCCGAGACCGTTGTGAATCCTGAGTTGACAGCGCCTTCTTCCGCTGCTGATACAGAGAAAGGCTCTGCCACGCCCATTCCTTCCTCCCAAACGACATCGCCCGATAGTGTGCAACCTTCCGTGGAGTCGTCGCCCGCCGATATGGCCGATACGCTCTGTCGCCAGGTCATCGAGGTGGTGCGATCGGGAATGGCCAAGGGCGAGGTGAGCGTCACCGCCGTGGCTTCCAAACTCAATATGGGCGAGCAGACCTTCCGCCGCCGCTTTGTCTGCGAGACGGGACAGCAGCCCAAGATGTTCATCACTGCCATCCAGATGGACCTTGCCGCCCGTCTGTTGCTTCAGGATAGCTCGCGCCCCGTGGGCGAAGTGGCACGCGAATGTGGTTTTGACGAGGCCAGTGCTTTCTCCCACGCTTTCAAGAAGGCTTACGCCTGTTCTCCGACGCAGTATCGCCAGAGTGCTTCGCCGGCATAAACACACATATATATAATAAGGTATAGCGCTTCCCAAGGAAGCTGGTTAGTTTTCCTCAAGAATGTCCTGCAAGTCGTGGATGACGGTTTGCAGGCATTGTTGTATTTGTGGTTGCTCCAAATCGTTGATATGCTCGGGCGACAAGGAGGTGAGGGCGTCGAGACAACCCATTTGCATCATCGTGGCAATGGGTAGGAGCTTATGGGCGATCTTGCTGATATCGGTGGTGGAAGAGGGCGTCTCGGTGGGGTTTGCTGCGTCGGTAGAGCTTGTGGATGGGTTTTGTATCTGTTGTAACAAGACGAGATACTGCGCCAACTCCTGACGGACCGTTCGGACAATCTCCTCGGCCGCCTCGGGGTCATCGTCTGCAAAGGCAACGAGCGGTGCAAAGCGAGGAGGTATGGAGGTTGACTGTGAGGGTGATGGAACTGTATCGGAAACGTGATCCTGCGAGACACCGAGAACCTTGGCGAGCGCATCGACACGAAATGGTTTGAACAGGCAGTCGTCGAAGCCTACCTCTTTCAGCTGGCTGAGGATGCTGCTGTCGTGTGCCGTCATTGCCACTACCCGCATGTGGGTGTGGTTCAGGTGTTGGATGATCTCCATTCCGTTCATCTCTGGCATCTCAATGTCCATGAGCATGAGGGAGGGTTTCTCGTTGTGGAGGGCGGTGAGTGCGTCGGTGACATGATGGCAGACGATGACCTTCTCTGGGGCGATCGGCAGACGGCGCAGCATCTCTTGCAGCAGTTGCAGCTGCAAGGGGTCGTCATCGAGCAGGAGGATTTTGGAGTCTTCCCATTCCGCAGCGGGCAGGCTGGGAGTAGTCTCGGCGGTTTCCTCCATTTCCGCATCCTCTGTTTTCTCTTCTAACGGAATGGTCACGGTGAAGGTCGATCCGTGGCCCACTACTGACTCCACCTGGATTTCACCGTCCAGGAGCGAGGCCAGCTCATGGGTGATGGACAAGCCGAGTCCAGCCCCCTCGATGCCTTGTGCGTTCTTTAGTCGGGTGAAGGCTTGGAAGACGTCGTGCTTCTCCTGCGTCGTCATACCTTTCCCCGTGTCCTTTACCGCCACCGTGAGGCGGAATGCCTTCTCTTCTTCGTTGTCGTTGGCAGATAGGGTCGCCACGACGCTGACGCTGCCCTGCGTTGTATATTTTACCGCATTGCCAACAAGGTTGTCCAATATCTGGCGGAGGCGGAAGGCATCGGCGCGGCAGATGGTACCCTTTCCGCCCTGCTCCGTCTTTCCGTCTGTCTTGTCCTGCCATGCCAGTACCATTTGCAGACCCTTTTCCTCGGCCTTCAGCCGATGGCCTTCCACACACTCCCGAAGTAGTTGCGAGGGTGAGAAATTGACGGGGTGTACCTCCATCAGTCCGTTCTCCAGCTGATGGTAGTCGAGGAGTGAGGCTACAAGGTGGGAGAGGTGTCGCGCCGAACCCTGGATGTGGTCCAGACACTCCCTGCCACGGGGTTGATCGACATAGTCTCTCATCATGTCGATGAAACCTGATATAGAGGCGGCGGGTGCCTTGATGTCGTGGGTGATGGTGAGGAGGAGTCGCTCTCGCTGTTGCATGATGCGCTGGATCTCCTCGTTGGCGTCCTCCAGGTTCTCCCGATAGATACGCTCTCTGCGGTTGTCGCGCCAGACATAACCTATTAGGATGACGGCGGCGACGACGGCGACGATAGCCAGCATCCCCATCTGCCACAACAGGTGACGCTGTGCCGTCATGGCCTGGTTGATACTTTGCTGTATCGACTTGCGCTCCCGGCGATGCACCTCACGGAGCTGCTGGGTCGATTTCAGGGCGAGTTGGGCGTTGATCACTTTCAGGTCGGCCATTTCCTTGTGTACCGCCTTTGCCTGGTGGCCTGTCGTCACCCGTTCCTTGCGGTCCACCTGCTTGAGGATGGTGACCACGTTGCTCGCCACGTTTACCGGGGTGACGACCGTGTCTATCACGGCCGTGTCGTTGTCCACCTTGATGCTCACCGTATCGGCGCGCTCCTTACGAAACACATCCGCCACCCTGCGGAAGAAGCCCTTGCGCGTCTTGACCACTTCTACGACCGTACTTTTCTCCTGTACCTTCTGTGGGGTCTTGGGGTGCACGACGACGGAGTCTTCTCCTTTGTCGAGGCTCTCCACCTTCTCGTGCAGGTAGTTTTTGCCTGTCCTTTCCTTCATGGCCTCCGAGAGTTGTTGCAGATTGGCCTGTTCTGCCTTGAGCAGCGAGGACATCACGCTGTCAGCGGCCTCTCGCTTGCGGATATATTCCCGCGAGGCGTGATTGATGGCAAAGATAGATTTCGTGTTGCTATAGACCAAAGCGATGGCCAGGAGCAGCACGACGGCCACGGCGCAATAACCGGCGGCGACCTTGAAGGGGATTGTATTGCGGTGCATGATGGGTGTTCTGTCGTTTCAGGATGCTAAGATAATACAAATCTGCGACGTGACAAAACTTTGTCGGTACTATTATCAAGATGGAGGTGGATAGCAAAAGGAGCAGGCCATTCCACAATGACTTGCTCCCCTTGACTGCCTATACCTTGGAAGGCAATCTGTAACACACTTTCCCAAAAGGTGTCCTTACTCTGCCGTCTGCTCTGTTTCGACAGGCTGATCTGCCGGCTCTGCGGGCTGATTTACCGTGTCGTCGGAGTCCGTTGTGACGACGGTATCTGCAGGAGCGACGAAGCTGATAGAGTCGGACTGCATCGTACTTACTGGCTCATTCTGAGCGAAAACGTTACCTACTGAAACCATAACCAACGCTGCGACTGCTGCAAAAACTAACTTCTTCATAATGTTTATCTTTTAAATCGTGAATATTAATTGTTTTGTTGAGCTGCCTCGTTGTGTCTCCATTCCTTGGCGGGCTCACTAATTATATCACAATCTGCGTGCCAACTTTTGGCATGATTTCGTAAGTCGTTGATACATAGCAAGAAAATGGTTTTGGCACGAAAAACGGTGGTGTGGAAAGTGTGGAAATAGTGTGGAATTTTTCTACAAAAAAGTGTGGAGATGCCACCGTGGCATCTCCACACTTCCCCATAGGTGGGGACGAGGCCCCATCCTGGCACGCGGGTTCATGCCGTCTTATATCCCGTATTTCTTCATCTTATTATATAAGGTCTTGCGATCGATGGCGAGGAGTAGGGCCGCCTTGCTCTTGTTGCCGTCCGCGGCTTGGAGTGCATGGACGATCCGTTGCCGCTCCGTCTGCTCGTCATGGAGGGTGATGGGGTCTGTAGGCTGGGCGTGGTTCATACACTGATCCAGTTCCTTCACACCGATGTAGTCGCCTTTGGTCAAGAGGACGGCTCGCTTCATCACATTGTTCAGTTCGCGGAGGTTGCCGGGCCATCCGTAGGAAGCTATTCGTTCGGTAGCCTTTCGGTCGAAGCCGACGATGTGGCGTCCCAGTTCTTGGTTGGCCTGTCGGACGAAGAGGTCGGCAAAGAGAAACAGGTCCGTGCCGCGGTCGCGCAGCGCGGGCATGTGGATCGTGAACTCGTTGATGCGATGGTAGAGGTCCTCGCGAAACTTCCCCTCGGCCACTCGCTGCTCCAGGTTCTCGTTGGTCGCGCAGACCAGACGCAGATCGATGTCGATCTCGTGGGTGCTGCCGACTGGACGTATCTTACGCTCCTGAAGCGCGCGGAGCAGTTGCACTTGTACTTCGTAGTTGAGGTTCCCCATCTCGTCGAGAAACAGCGTGCCGCCGTTGGCCGTCTCGAAAGCTCCCTTCTTGTCTTGGTCGGCACCCGTAAAGGCTCCCTTAACATAGCCGAAAAACTCCGAGGCTGCCACTTCGCGTGGGATGGCGCCGCAGTCAAGGGCAAAGAACGGTTTGTCGGCACGCGGACTCAGTGCATGGATGCGACGGGCGACATACTCCTTTCCAGTACCACTGGCGCCGAGGATGAGTACTGACATGGGGGTGGGGGCCACCAGCGACACGAAATCATAGAGTCGGCGGGAGGCCTCGCTCTTGCCTTCGATGTAGCGGGGCACGGTATCTACTCCCTCCGTCGTGTCATTTGTTGGCTGGGCAGCTTGTGCGCTGGCATCGGACAGAGGGGTGGGGGGCTGTGTGGACGCATGAGCCCTCAGCGCCTCCTGGATCTTCTCCAGCAGAATGTCGGGCTGAAACGGTTTGGCGATATAGTCGGTGGCACCCGCCTTCATGGCGAGGACGGCGTTCTGTACCTCGGCATAGCTCGTCATCACGATGAAAGGAATCCGCAGGTTGTGGTCCTGCGCCCATTTGAGCACGGCGAGGCCATCGTGGTCGGGCAGGCGGAAGTCGGAGAGGATCAAGTCGCGATCTCCGTCCTTCTCCAGCAGGAGCAACGCGCCCTTGACCGAGGTGGCTTTCTCCACTTCGAATCCCTTTTTTCTCAACCATGTCTGAATCAGGGTGCCAAACGACAGGTCATCCTCCACAATCAGTATCTTTGCCATATCTTCCAGGTCTCTTGCTTATTTGTAGATGCAAAAGTAAGGGATATGCTAAAGTCTGGCAAGAAAAAAATAATAAAAAACAATAAGGCTTATCAGGAAAATGGCGTGACAAGGTCGTTGTGGAGTAGGGGAAGTGGTGGGTGAAACCATCCTAACTGGATGAAAAATGGTATAAAGTCGTGTGAAAAATCTATCACGACGGCTAAAATGGTAGCTGCAGACTTGGAAAAAGGCTACAAAATACGTGTAAAAAAGGCTTTTTTAAGGTCTTGATACTTTTTTGCAACACTTTGTATGATTTTTACAACAACATAATTTCCAACAAGTTATACCTTTGCCGCCAGAAACTGAAGTAAAATATCTGTCCAGTGAAGAAAGAAGACCACGACATCCGCCACCAGAGGCTTCCCCATGAAGCCCATGCGCATCTTCCACGTCGTCCATCCCACGATGAGTTTGTGCACAATGTGGTACGCCTGATTATTGCCTCGATGCCTGTCCGCAGGCATGGTGTGGCTGAGATCGCGTCGAGCCTGTCGCTCGGCGAGCAGACTTTCCGCCGCCATATCTTTGCCGCCACAGGACTTGCGCCGAAAGATTTCATCACGAGTGTGCAGATGCGCGAGGCCGCAAGGTTGCTCATCGATTGTCAGGATGTTCGGATCCGGGATGTGGGTTGCCGCTGTGGATTCGACGACGCGAGCGCATTCACCAACGCCTTTAAGAAATGTTATGGCATGGGGCCGAGACAATTTCGCAACCTACACAACGATGAAGCAGAATAATAAAAGAACGGAAGCGAAATCGGGGCGTAAAATGTACAAACAGTTGTATTTTTCTCTCAAAAGTTAGCAAATTGCGTTATCAAAGCGAATGTTTGCGGTTTTTGTAAGATATTTGCAACTGTTAATTCGGGCCTTTTACTTAACTTTGCAGCGTGACACCACGTATTGCAGACTTAGACAATCACTGAACATAAAAAACTAAATAGAGTATGCCGAAGAGAAAGACCATTTGTACCGCCTTCCTCCTCCCGCTGACACTCACCGGTTGGAGTCTCCACTGCACCGCGCAGAAGGAGCTCTCTTGGGTGGGCGGCACCGTGTTCGTCTTCGGCGATGTTTTCGAGGCGGGTGGGATCGTTCGCCACCGCTTTCTGCTTTGCAATGCTGGCGAAGCCACATTCCATATCCTCTCTGCCCGTCCTGGCTGCGACTGCACGTCGGCGGTCTATGACACCCGCAGCGTGCAGCCCGGTGACACGGCGTGGGTAGAGGTCAGCTATGACCCGCATGGACAGGAAGGGCCCTTCCGGGAGCGCGTTCGTGTCGAGACCGACAGTCCCGCTGGCTGCAATACCTTATTTATTAAAGGGACGGTAGTGCCGTCAGGCGATGGGGGAGACAGGCCATCCGCCGCCCGTCAGGAGGTCGGGACGGCGGAAGGACGCGACTGAAGAATCACTATTTTCCAATCAATTTTACCCATTAGTCTATGAAAAAAAACATTCTATTCATGATGACGCTCCTGTTGTCCACTCTATGGGCGCAGGCAGCGAGGGACTGGAATCCCCCGTCGGGGAATCAATATCCGTCCCATGCCGTAGTTTATGCGACGCTTTTTGATGCGTCGGGGCAGGAGGTTGACAATGTCGCCGATATGCGCGTTGGTGCGTTCATCGATGGTGAGTGCCGTGCAGCCGCAAACCCAGTATTTCGCCAAACCCCTGACGGGGGGCGGTATATCTACACGCTCCGCATCGGTGTGAACGATGCCGACAAGGGCAAGAAGGTACAATTTGTGCTTCACGACCCTTCGGAAAATGAGTATGTACTTCCTGAAACCATTACCGTGACGGGTGGTGACGAGACGGTTGGGGGTGTTCCTTCAAATCCCTTCCATCTGACGTTTACTCCCATAACGGCGATCAATGGACCATCAGAGCTTCATGTCAACATGGGTGAGACGGTCAATCTGCGCGAGAAATTTAGTTTCGAGCCAGAAGGTGCGTCGCTCCCAGAAGTCCTTCCGTGGGTTAAAGATACCTGTAGCAGCTTTACTATCGTGAACGACGTCCTGACACCTGTACGAACAGGCAGCTGGGCTTACTTCGACCTGTCTATTAGTGGCTGTTGGCATCGTACGGAACTTTTCATTCACCAGCC
>ERZ827088.2967-NODE-2967-length-16594-cov-9.095350_pt1 | contig 16594 bp, 13 predicted proteins | sample MGYA00519922_ERZ827088 | MGnify/ENA primary metagenome ERZ827088 (study PRJEB31778, sample SAMEA3449254) | human gut metagenome | biome: human gut; feature: human-associated habitat; material: faeces | place: United Kingdom | collected 2010/2012 ... | reverse complement strand
ACTGTAGTAATCCGACGGACAGACAGGCATAATCGAAAGGACGAAAACGCTTGGTACGACTAGTGCATAATTGTCTTTTATTATTCAGGTATAGCACCGATATCATTTACCTTTGTAAATGATAAAACCAAGGAATCTGTTGAAAACAGATAATGAACTATAAATAAAAGGGGATGTGTCTCACGGCACATCCCCTTCTTCCTTAACAATTTATATAATTGAGTTATTCACCCCAATTCATGGCAGCCATACGCTGATAAGAAGCATAACGTTTCTTAGCCATTTCTTCGCAAGCAGCAAACAAGTCGGCAGCTTCTGCCGGATATTGTTTAGCTACAGAAGCAAAACGTACTTCGCCCTTCAGGTAGTCTTGGAATTCTTCCCACTTCGGTTCTTTAGAATCGAGCATGAACGGATTCTTGCCTTCTTCTTCCAAAGCCGGATTGAAACGCCACAAGTGCCAGTAACCGCATTCTACAGCCTTAGCCTCTTCTGCCTGGCTCTTACCCATACCGGCTTTCAAACCGTGGTTGATACACGGAGCGTAAGCGATAACCAATGACGGTCCGGGGTAAGCTTCTGCTTCACGGATGGCTTTCAAAGTCTGGGCCTGGTCAGCACCCATGGCAATCTGAGCTACGTATACATAACCGTAAGTAGTGGCAATCATACCAAGGTCTTTCTTACGAACACGCTTGCCCGAAGCGGCAAACTTAGCGATAGCACCCAGCGGAGTAGCCTTAGATGACTGACCTCCGGTATTAGAGTAAACTTCAGTATCAAGAACCAGAATATTTACATCTTCACCTGAAGCTATCACGTGGTCCAAACCACCGTAACCGATATCGTAAGAAGCACCGTCACCACCGATAATCCACTGGCTCTTCTTCACCAAGTAGTTCTTGAATTCGGCGATTGTTGCGCAGTTTTCACATTTATCTTTAGCAGCTTCCACCATCGGGATAATCTTTTCGGCAGCAGCCTTGCTCTTATCTGCATCGTCTTTACCGTCAATCCATTCCTGGAATGCTTCCTTGTATTCGGCAGGACAAGTATCGCTGGCGATGGCATTCTTCATGGCAGCTTCGATGCGTGCACGAAGTTTCTTGTCGGCCAAAGTCATACCCAGACCGAACTCGCAGAAGTCTTCGAACAATGAGTTAGCCCAAGCAGGACCCTGACCCTTTTCGTTCGTAGTATAAGGAGTTGAAGGTACCGAACCTGAGTAGATAGAAGAACATCCGGTAGCGTTAGCAACCATTTCGCGGTCGCCGAACAACTGAGAAATCAGTTTCACATACGGAGTTTCACCACAGCCTGAACAAGCTCCCGAGAACTCGAACAACGGAGTAGCAAACTGAGAGTTCTTCACGTTAGCCTTGATGTCTACCAAGTGCTGTTTGCTCTTCACGTTCTTAGAGCAATATTCCCAGTTGGCAGCCTGAGGCAACTGTCCTTCCAGGTGTTTCATGGTCAAAGCCTTGCCACCCTTCTTCGGATTGCCCGGACAAACATCGGCACAGTTACCGCAACCCAAACAGTCGAGCACGTCTACCTGAATACGGAATGTCATACCGTCAAATTGCTTACCTACAGCTTTCAGTGTTTCGAACTGAGCACCCTTCTGTTCTTCAGCATCGAGCACGAACGGACGGATAGAAGCGTGAGGACAAACGTATGCACACTTGTTACACTGGATACAGTTTTCAGCATTCCATTCGGGAACGAATGCAGCTACACCACGTTTTTCGTACTGAGCTGTTCCCTGATGCCAAGTACCGTCTTCGATACCCTTGAATGCAGAAACCGGCAGCAAGTCGCCATCCTGAGCGTTGATAGGACGAACCACTTCGTTGATGAAAGCAGGATCATTGTTTTCAGCCTTCGGTTCATCCGGCAGATTCACCCATGCAGGATCAACTGTCAGTTGCTTGTATTCACCGCCACGGTCAACGGCTGCGTAGTTCTTGTTCACCACGTCTTCACCCTTCTTACCGTAAGACTTAACGATGAATTTCTTCATCTGCTCTACAGCCAAGTCAACAGGAATAACACCTGTGATACGGAAGAATGCCGACTGCAGGATGGTGTTGGTGCGGTTGCCCAAGCCGATTTCCTGTGCAATCTGAGTTGCATTGATATAATAAACAGTAATATTATGTTGTGCAAAGTACTTCTTAACCTTGTTAGGCAGATTCTTAGCCAGTTCTTCACCTTCCCAAATAGTATTCAACAGGAATGAACCGTTATCACGAAGTCCGCGAGTTACATCGTACATGTGCAGGTAAGCCTGTACGTGGCAAGCTACAAAGTTCGGAGTGTTTACCAAATAAGTAGAACGGATAGGAGTATCGCCGAAACGGAGGTGAGAGCAAGTGAAACCACCTGATTTCTTTGAGTCGTATGAGAAGTAAGCCTGACAGTGCTTGTCGGTGTTGTCACCGATAATCTTCACAGAGTTCTTGTTGGCTCCTACTGTACCGTCAGCACCCAGTCCGTAGAATTTAGCTTCGAACATACCTTCACCGCCCAATGCGATTTCTGCTTCTTGAGGAAGAGAAGTGAAAGTAACATCATCTACGATACCGATAGTAAAGTGATTCTTCGGCATCGGCAGAGACAAGTTCTTGAATACGGCAAGAATCTGAGAAGGAGTAGTATCTTTAGAACCCAAACCGTAACGACCACCCACGATAACCGGAGCATTTTCTGCACCATAGAAGCAGTCTTTAACATCCAGATACAAAGGTTCGCCGTTAGCTCCCGGTTCTTTGGTACGGTCAAGAACAGCAATAGTCTTGACAGTTTTGGGAACAGCAGCCAGGAAGTGTTTTGCAGAGAACGGACGGTACAAGTGTACGGCAACCATACCCACTTTTTCACCTTTGCTCATCAGGTAATCAATAGCTTCGCGAGCAGCTTCTGTTACAGAACCCATAGCGATGATTACGCGTTCTGCATCCTCAGCACCATAGTAATCGAACAAACCGTATTTACGGCCTGTGATTTTAGAGATTTCGTTCATATATTCTTCTACGATAGCGGGAACAGCTTCATAGAAGTTGTTGCAAGATTCTCTGTGTTGGAAGAAGTGGTCAGGATTTTCAGCCATACCGCGAGCAACCGGCTTGTTGGGATTCAATGCGCGTGCACGGAATTCAGCCAAAGCCTGTTGATCTATCAAGCCGGCCAAGTCTTCATTTTCCAGCATTTCAATCTTCTGAATTTCATGAGAGGTACGGAAACCATCAAAGAAGTTCACGAACGGAACACGTGACTTGATGGTAGCCAAGTGAGCGACACCGGCCAAATCCATAACTTCTTGTACAGAGCCTTCTGCCAACATTGCAAAACCGGTTTGGCGGCAAGACATTACGTCCTGGTGGTCACCGAAAATACACAATGCGTGAGAAGCCAATGTACGAGCCGATACGTGGAACACGCAAGGCAGGAATTCACCGGCAATTTTGTACATATTGGGGATCATCAGCAACAATCCCTGTGATGCAGTGTAAGTGGTAGTCAACGCACCTGCCTGAAGAGAACCGTGAACAGCACCTGCTGCACCGCCTTCTGACTGCATTTCCTGTACCAAAACTGTTTCGCCGAAGATGTTTTTACGACCTGCGGCAGCCCATTCGTCTACGTATTCAGCCATAGTAGACGACGGAGTGATGGGATAGATAGCAGCTACTTCAGAGAACATATACGAGATATGTGCTGCTGCCTGGTTACCATCACAAGTGATGAATTTTTTTTGTTTAGTCATACAATTACTAATTATTAGGTAATTAAAATTATTCTCTATCTCTTAATATAAAAAGCCGAAAAGCCACAACGGAATCTGATTGCCGTGTCCCAATTCCAATTTGTGGAGGGCATAATATACGTTCGGGTTATTCTTGAACTTGCATCCTTCGGCACAAATACGGAAGTGCAAGTTACCGTCTACCATAAACGAAGTGCCTTTATCGCCTTTGTACAGCTTGTGGTCTTTGTACATTGTGTTCATAAAAAAGGTGTCCAGAACATCTTGTTCATCAACCTTTACCGGATAAATGGAATACATCAGATTGGTATTGTGCATCATCAATTTTGATGGTTTCTTGGGAAATTCCTCTCCCTTAGGGTAAACCATATTGATAAGACGTGCATCTGCCAGATACTTAATGTAATTCATCACGGTGGCACGCGAGGTTTGAATCTCCGCAGCCAGCTGACTGACATTCGGAGCCACAGGACCGTCCACAGCTAGCAAATATAGTAATTTTTTTATCTTCGAAAGATATTTCAATTCAATTTGTTTGATAAGAAGTATATCCACTTCTATCATCATGTTCATGGTTTTCAACAGATTCTCCGAAAAGTTGCGCTTCTCAAGGAAGAACGGATAGAAACCGTGATGCAGATAATCCTGAAAAAAATCAAGCGGTTTGACATTACGCAGGATTGTTTTCGCTATCTGTTCATGATTCTCTAAGATTTCTTGTAAGGTATAAGCGCGGAAGTTATTGCCGCTTTGCAAGTTCAGGAATTCGCGAAAAGAGAAACCTCTCAGGTAATACACCTTCACAATGCCGCTCAGTTCGGGATTTTCTTCTTTCAGCCGCATCACAGACGAACCCGTGAATACTATTTTCAGTCCGGGAAACTTTTCATAACATGCACGCAGGTCATGGCTCCATTCGGGGTATTTAAATACTTGATCTATCAGCAATACCTTGCCTCCGCGTTTGACAAATTCTCCTGCAAAATCCACCAGTGTATATTTGGAGAAATAAAAGTTATTCATGTTGATAAACAGACATGAACGATCTGTTCCGAACTTTTCTTTTGCATATTGCAGGAGGAAAGTCGTCTTCCCCACGCCACGAGTTCCCTTGATACCGATAAGTCTGTCATTCCAGTCTATTTCGTCCATCAGGTCCCGGCGAACAGGAGCATTTGTATGTTCCACCAGATAACTGTGTGTTCTGTAAAAGGTTTCCATGGTTGCTTTTTTATCGGTTGCAAATATAGCAATACTAATTCAAATTGCAAACTGGAGATAGCAAAATATTATTATTTTTCTTCTTTTAATAGACAAGAAAACGACTATCTTTGCACTGTAAATGAAAACTCTTTATCTGTTTAACCCTGAAAATGATATGGCATTGGCGTGTGGTGATTCTTATTACATGCCGCCGGCCAGTGCGCGACGGATGGCAGCCGATTTGTCGGTGCTTCCGGCATGGTATGCCGCACCGGGAGATGCGGTGCTGACAGATGCCTTGCTCCACGGCGAACAAGTGAAAAATTTATCTCCGCTGCTTCCTGCAGTGGAGTTTGTCACCGGATTATCTTCTTCCTATACTAAGATATCTCCCTGGGGATGGAACCCTTCCCTACTCCGTCGGTTACGCGAGGCAGGAATCACGAATCAGGCTTGCCTCACAGATGAAGAGATGAAGCGTATCCGTGAACTTTCGGGACGACAGACGGCCGTACACGTATTGTCGGCCATCCGCAAAAAGAAATGGTTACATTCCGCTTCTGCGGTATCGGAATATGATTGCGTGATGGAAGATTTTCTCACTCTTCCTGAAGGCACGGATACCAACGTTCCGTTTGTTGGCGAATCTTTCCTGTTTCATACAGAGAACGAAGTCGAATCTTTTGTCCGTTCACATCCATCGGCTGTGCTCAAATCTCCGTGGTCGGGCAGCGGACGAGGTATCCAGTACACTTCCGGAGAATTCACCCGCCCGCTGAAAGGTTGGGTGCAACATGTACTCCACACCCAACAAGCAGTGGTGGGCGAGCCGTTTTATGATAAGGTAAAAGACTTTGCTATGGAGTTTTTCAGCAATGGAAAGGGTGAGGTGCGCTTTATAGGTTATTCTCTGTTTGAGACGGACAAGCGCGGCATTTATAAAGAAAATCTTCTGGCAACCGATGACGACATTCTGGGAAAATTGTCGGCATACGTCCCCGCATCCGTATTCCGTCTGCTTTGCAGAAGGCTGACCATCGAACTAGCACACACCATAGGCGAGTATGAAGGTTATCTGGGAGTGGACATGATGATATGCCGCACGCCTTTGGCGAAGACAGGCTATGCCATTCATCCCTGTGTGGAAATAAATCTGCGGATGAATATGGGGGTAGTGGCCCGAATGGTTTATGACAGATATGTGTGTGACCGTGTGCAAGGCCGTTACATAATAGAATATTACACCTCTCCCGGCGAAGCGGAACAAGCCGACCGGTCTTTACGCCTCCAACACCCCCTCCTGATAGAGGAAGGAAGGATAAAATCGGGCTACCTGTCCCTCACCCCCATAGGTCAACAGACTGCTTATCAAGCATATATTCTTATCGGAAGCACCTGACAATTCTCACCGGCTTCCGAAATAAAGAAATATCATACCGATAAGCACCAGTGCCAAGTCCACCGCCTTGCTTTTGAGGTTCTTCTCACGGAATACCATTGCACCGAAAATAAAAGATACGATCACACTACCGCGCCTCACCATCGAAACAATGGAAATCATGGCGCCATCGAGACTCAATGCATAGAAATATACAAAGTCGGCAGCCGAAAGGAAGATGGATATCAGTATAATGCACCAATCCCAACGGAAAGGAGTGCTCGCCTGTCGTTTCGGCCACCACAGCAGCATCAACACGGCACCCATCATAAACAACTGATAAATATTATACCACGACTGCACCACCATACGGTCCAGCCCGATGCCTCCCTGACTGACAGGCGCCATCAGATATTTGTCATACAGTCCGCTGACAGCTCCCAGCACAGCGGCCATCACAATGAAATATATCCATTTATTATGCCTGAAATCAATACCCTCCTTCTTTCCGCTTCGGCTCAACATAAAGAAAGAAAAGACCGCCATCAGCACTCCTATCCACTGATAGAGATTCAGCCGCTCGCCAAACACCAACAAGGCACCTACCAGCACCATCACCGGACGGGTGGCATTAATCGGTCCCACAATGGTTATCGGAAGATTCTTCATGCCGAAATACCCCAATATCCAGGAAGAAAGGACAATGACAGATTTCAAAATGATATATCGATGCACCTCCCACCCTGCCACGGGAACAAAAAAAAGTCCGCCTTCCAATGTATCGGGACGCCATGCCGACAACACAATGAAGGGAAGGAATATCAAACTGGAAAACAACGTATTCAGCGTGAGCACGGGAATTACCGCATTGTTCTTTAACGACTGCTTTTTAAATACATCATAGAATCCCAGCAATGCTGCCGAGAGAAAAGCTAAAAGTAACCACATCATCTTTTTACCTGTTTTTTTTAATCGGCTGCAAAGTTACAACAAAAGCTTCGAAAAGGAATATCCAATTTGATATAAATAATCAGAAAGCACTTGTCTGTTTCAAACACTATCCGTATTTTTGGCGAAAATATCCCTGTCGAAGATATGAACGAAAACGTCCTTGCCAAACTCAAGATACTGGCGGAATCCGCCAAATACGATGTATCCTGCTCCAGCAGCGGGACAGTGCGCCGCAATTCACCGGGCACACTGGGCAACACCGTCGGAGGTTGGGGTATCTGCCATAGTTTTGCAGAGGACGGACGGTGCATTTCGCTACTCAAAATCATGCTCACCAATTATTGCATTTACGATTGTGCCTACTGCATCAACCGCCGCAGCAACGACATTCCCCGTGCCACGCTCTCGGTGAGCGAATTGGTGGACCTCACCATCGAGTTCTATCGGCGCAACTACATCGAAGGGCTTTTTCTGAGTTCGGGTGTAGTGCGGAATCCCGATTATACGATGGAACGCCTCGTGCGGGTTGCCAAAGACCTGCGACTCATACACCGGTTCAACGGTTACATCCATCTGAAAAGCATTCCCGGCGCCAGTCGCGAGCTGGTAAACGAGGCGGGACTCTATGCCGACCGTCTGAGCGTAAACATAGAGATACCTAAAGAGGAGAATCTCAAACTTCTCGCTCCAGAAAAAGACCACCAAAGCGTGTACCGACCCATGCACTACATTCAGCAAGGTGTACTCACTAATAAAGAGGACAGAAAGAAGTTTCGCCACACTCCACGCTTCGCCCCTGCCGGACAAAGCACGCAAATGATTGTCGGAGCCACATCGGAATCTGACAAAGATATACTGTATCTTTCCTCTTCACTGTATCGGCATCCCACAATGCGACGCGTTTATTATTCAGGCTATATTTCGGTCAATACTTACGACAAACGGCTTCCGGCACTGAAACAGCCTCCTTTGGTGCGCGAAAACCGTTTGTATCAGGCGGACTGGCTGTTACGGTTTTATCAGTTTAAGGTGGAAGAGATAGTAGATGACTCCTACCCTGACCTCGATTTGGAGATTGACCCCAAACTAGGCTGGGCACTCCGGCATCCCGAGCAATTTCCGGTAGACATCAATCGGGCCGACTACGAGATGATACTCCGCGTGCCGGGCATCGGGGTGAAATCAGCAAGATTTATCGTTGCTTCGCGCCGCTTTTCGAAACTGGGATTCTATGAGTTGAAGAAAATAGGAGTAGTAATGAAGAAAGCGCAATATTTTATCACTTGCAATGAGCTACCCACCCGGACAGTAAACGAGCTCACTCCTTTAGGAGTGAGGAAACTATTGGTACCCAAGCCCAAGAAAAAGACAGATGAACGACAGCTGATATTGGAATTTAAAGAACCAGAAAACGAATGAACATCTTTATCTACGACTATACCTTCGAAGGCCTGCTGACCTGCATCTTTGACGCCTACTTCCGCAAAACCTTCCCCGACTTGCTTTTAAAGGAAGGCGAGCCGTTACCGCTCTTTTACGATGAAACCTTCCACGTCAGTACTGATGAAAGAAAAGCAATGCGCGTGTGGCGCGGGTTGGAAAAGAAAATATCCCACCATGCCCTGTCCGCCCTCACCTATTGCTGGCTGTCGGAGCTGCCGGAAGTAGACAAGAGGTTGTTCCGCTATATACGAAAGGCTATCGACTCACCCCGTTCCATCGAGACGAACTTTGCAGATGCCGACGTACTCGAATTATCGAAAATCTACAAGAAAGTGGACGGAGAACGGGTACATCTGATGCAGTTTGTCCGCTTTCAGAAAGCTGCGGACGGAACATTTTTTGCTGCTGTCGAGCCACAGTTCAATGCCCTCCCTCTTGCAGTAGAGCATTTCAAAGACCGTTTTGCCGACCAACCGTGGCTTATCTACGACGTGAAACGGCAATACGGATATTATTATGACTTGAAGGAAATGAAGGAAGTTACTTTCGAGAATCCTCAACAAGCCCATCTTGTCACAGGTATGTTGAACGAAAGCCTGATGGCTAACGACGAGAAACTGTTCCGGCAATTATGGAAAACTTATTTCAAGGCCATCTGCATCAAAGAGCGATGGAATCCGAGAAAGCATCGGCAAGACATGCCTGTGCGCTATTGGAAATACCTCACCGAAAAACAATAATCTCTTCCTTACAAGACAAACAATTCTTCAGGATATCCCACATCGACCAAAAACAGGGCGTGTCCCGGCACTGAGCTTCCGGCACTGCATCTATCCTTTTTTTCTATAACCTGCCTGAAACCATCTATCGAAAGTTTACCACGGCCCACTTCTATCAATGTACCTACCACAGCCCTGACCATATTTCTTAAAAAACGGTCTGCCTGAATGGTAAATACCCATTCTGTTTCACTGACCTGTGTCCACTCGGCATGCATTATCTTGCAATTATTCGTCTTCACATCGGTATGCAACTTGCTGAAACTGGTGAAATCGGTATAATCAAACAAAGTATGGGCCGCCTCATTCATCTTCCCGAAATCCGGCTCACTGAAAAGCCTCCATGCATATTGACGATTGAAAGGTTCTTTCCGAGTAGTTACATAATATTTATAAGTACGATAAGTAGCATCAAAGCGAGCGTGCGCATCATCCCTCACCCGTTTTACTCCATACACGGCAATATCGGGAGGAAGCAGACGGTTCAGCTTATCGGTTATCTGCTCCCCATCCAATTCTTTTTCAAAGTCAAAATGCGCCACCATAAGCCGGGCATGCACACCGGCATCCGTACGTCCTGCTCCCACCACCTCTATCTTTTTTCTCAAGAAAGTAGAAAGCGCACGCATCAACGCTTCCTGCACACTCATACCGTTGGGCTGGATTTGCCAGCCATGATAATTTGTCCCGTCGTAAGCCAGATATATAAAGTATCGCATTTTGAAATCTGAATAAAAAATTTAAGAACAACAGGTTGGGTTAACGGGCAGTGATGTGAAAACATCCTTGCTTTAACTCATACTTAATGTAACATTTGTCCGCTTTCCGAAGGTCACGCAACACTTCAGCCAAAACAAGCTTCAACGTATCGGCACTCACAGCCTGCATAGGACGCCCGTCAGGGTCTTCCACCTTCTTAAAACGACGGTAACTCACATCAAATGTAGTTCCGAATGCATGGGCAGAGTTTGCGGAAGCATTTCCATTACGGCGACGCAAACGCTTGACATCATCGGAAGTACGAAGTACAGAAGTAACGATAATTTGATTCGGGTTCAACCCTTTGCAAGTCAGCGAATCAAGAAAATTGGCTCCGATAGTATCCAGTAATGCACCGGCTTTCGGCACCAAAAAAGGAATGGAGTGTGTGAGCGAGTCCATGGCATACCGCTCGCATGGAGCAACCTCCACCAATTTACCACCCAACCCCTCCGCCTCTGTACGAGAAGCCAGGGGACGGATACCAATCCGCTTTGCCGCACTCAGATGAGTATCATTCAAGTCACCGAAACTGCGCTTATAACTGATTACACCTTTTATATTACGAGGCTCATTCATCTTCATCGACATATCCTTTTCCTTACACCCCGAAGATACTGTCAAAGTAAAAAGAAGAGAAAACAGAGTGCAACACGCACATTTGATATAATTCATAACTTTAATTGTCTTTTTCATTATTGCCGGGCAAAGATAACCTAAAATCTTTTTTCAGGGAAAGCTTATGCAAATAAATTGCCCCGGAAAATGAAAACAATGAAAACCTTTCATTAAATTTGCACCCTATAAAATAGTACATCTGTACCTAAACTAGTTAAATGATAGAAAAACATATTGTTTTAGAGGATATTGATCCTGTTATTTTTTATGGCGTAAACAACGCCAATATGCAAATGATTAAAGCCTTGTATCCCAAGCTAAGAATAGTGGCACGTGGAAATGTCATTAAAGTAATGGGGGACGAGGAAGAAATGTGTGCTTTCGAAGAGAGCATCCTGGCACTGGAGAAACACTGTGCACAGTATAACTCATTGAAGGAAGAAGTCATTCTGGATATTGTCAAAGGACGCAAACCCCAAGTGGAAAAGACCGGCGACACGATTGTATTCAGTGTGACGGGAAAGCCTATCGTGCCTCGCAGCCCCAATCAGTTGAAACTGGTGCAGGAGTACGAAAAGAACGATATGCTGTTTGCCATCGGTCCGGCCGGTTCCGGCAAGACTTATACCGCCATTGCACTTGCTGTGCGCTCTCTGAAGAACAAAGAAATCAAGAAAATTATTCTAAGCCGCCCGGCAGTGGAAGCCGGTGAAAAGCTCGGATTCCTTCCCGGTGATATGAAAGATAAGATTGATCCTTATCTGCAACCGCTGTATGATGCTCTGCAGGATATGATTCCGGCTGCCAAACTGAAAGAATATATGGAACTGAATGTGATTCAGATTGCTCCGCTGGCATTTATGCGCGGACGTACACTGAACGATGCCGTGGTGATATTGGACGAAGCTCAGAATACCACGACACAGCAAATCAAAATGTTCCTCACCCGCATGGGGATGAACACCAAAATGATTGTTACGGGAGATATGACGCAAATCGATTTGCCGTCATCGCAAACTTCGGGACTGGTGCAGGCCTTGAAGATTCTGAAAGGGGTAAAAGGCATCAGTTTTATCGAACTGAATAAAAAAGATATCGTGCGGCATAAGCTGGTGACAAGAATAGTGGAAGCTTACGAAAAGTTTGAGGATAAGCAGAAAACCGAGCGGATGGAAAAAGCTGCGGCCGACAAATCACAAAAGACTATCTGACCCTGCAAGAAGAAAAACAATTCATTTAATATAAAAAAGACATGAGTAAAGCATTAACAAGAACAGACTTTAACTTTCCGGGACAAAAAAACGTGTACCACGGTAAAGTGCGTGATGTGTACAACATCAATGACGAAAAGTTAGTAATGGTAGCTACAGACCGTATCTCTGCATTCGATGTAGTTCTGCCCGAAGGTATCCCTTACAAAGGACAAATGCTGAATCAGATTGCAGCCAAGTTTTTGGATGCAACCACCGACATCTGCCCCAACTGGAAAATGGCTACTCCCGACCCTATGGTAACTGTAGGTGTTATGTGCCAGGGCTTCCCTGTAGAAATGATCGTCCGCGGTTACCTTTGCGGTAGCGCATGGCGTGCTTATAAAAACGGTGTCCGCGAAATCTGCGGTGTGAAACTTCCCGAAGGGATGAAAGAAAACCAAAAGTTCCCGGAACCGATTGTAACTCCGACTACCAAGGCTGAGATGGGTCTGCACGACGAAGATATTTCCAAGGAAGAAATCCTGAAACAAGGATTGGCTACTCCTGAAGAATATGAAACTTTGGAGAAATATACATTGGCTTTGTTCAAACGCGGTACAGAAATCGCTGCCGAACGCGGATTGATTCTGGTAGATACCAAATACGAATTCGGTAAGCACAACGGCACTATCTACCTGATGGACGAAATCCACACACCGGACTCCAGCCGCTATTTCTACTCCGAAGGCTACGAAGAACGCTTTGCCAAAGGCGAACCGCAAAAGCAGCTTTCAAAGGAATTCGTGCGCGAATGGCTAATGGACAACGGTTTCCAGGGCAAAGAGGGACAGCAGGTTCCGGAAATGACCGACGAAATCGTGACTTCCATCAGCGAACGTTACATCGAGCTGTACGAGCACATCACCGGCGAGAAGTTTGTTAAAGAGGACACAAGCAACATCGCCGAACGTATTGAAAAGAACGTAACGGAGTACTTAAAGTAACGATTGACGGATGGACTACCCCCAAGAACACATCAAGCCTTACGGCAACGACGGCAAGAAGAGCGAACAGGTTGAAGAGATGTTCGACAACATCGCCCCCGCTTACGACAAGCTGAACCATACCCTGTCGATGGGCATAGACCGCAGCTGGCGCAAGAAAGCGATTGACACGCTCCGCCCTTTCAGCCCCCGGCGCATCATGGACGTAGCGACCGGAACCGGAGACTTTGCCATACTTGCCTGCCGCGAATTGCAGCCCGATATGCTCATCGGGACCGACATATCCGAAGGCATGATGAACGTGGGACGTGAAAAAGTAAAACAGGCGCACCTCTCGGACAGGATTTCCTTTGCCCGGGAGGACTGCACCTCTCTCTCGTTTGCCGATGAAAGCTTCGATGCCGTGACCGTGGCGTTCGGCATCCGTAACTTTGACGGACTGGATAAAGGATTGTCCGAAATGTGCCGCGTACTCGTACCCGGCGGACATCTCGTCATTCTGGAGCTCTCCACGCCGGACCGCTTCCCGATGAAACAACTCTTTACCGTCTACTCCAAAGCCGTCATCCCGCTGCTCGGCAAGTTCATTTCGAAAGACAACAGCGCCTACACCTATCTGCCCCAAAGCATCCGCGCCTTTCCGCAAGGCGAAATCATGCAGGGAGTAATCCGCAAGGCAGGGTTCAGCGAGGTACGCTTCAAGCGATTGACTTTCGGAATATGCACCTTATACATTGCTAAGAAATAGTCACTTATATTCCCCCTTTAACACATTTTGGATATGCAGAAATACGGTTTAATCGGTTACCCGCTGAAACATTCGTTCTCCATCGGCTACTTCAACGAGAAATTTAAAGCAGAGAACATTGACGCCGAATATGTGAACTTCGAGATTCCTCGCATCGAAGACTTCATGGAAGTGATTGAAGAAAACCCCAATCTCTGTGGACTCAATGTAACCATTCCCTATAAAGAACAGGTTATACCCTACCTCGACGAACTGGATAAGGACACCGCCAAGATTGGTGCGGTCAACGTTATCAAGATTGTCCGCCTTCCCAAAGGCAAAATCAAGCTGATAGGCTGCAACTCGGACATCATCGGATTTACGCAATCCATCGAACCCCTGCTGCAACCCCAGCACAAGAAAGCGCTTATCCTGGGCACAGGCGGTGCATCCAAAGCCGTATATCGCGGCCTGGAGAATTTAGGAATAGAAAGCACTTTCGTGTCACGTACCAAAAAGGACGACAAGTTCCTGACCTACGGGGAGCTGACTCCCGAAATCATGGCCGGACATACGGTCATCGTAAACTGTACGCCCGTGGGCATGTTCCCCAAGCTCGAGGGCGCGCCGATCGACCTTGCGCCCTTTTCCCGCCTGACCTTTGTCGTGGACGCGATCTACAACCCGCTGCGCACGCGCCTGCTGCAGCAGGCGCAGGACCTGGGCATCCCCTGTGCGAACGGGCTGCGGATGCTGGTGGCGCAGGCCAAGGCCGCGGCCGAGCACTTCCTCGGCGCGCCGCTGCCGGACGCCGGGACGGACCGCGTCTACGGCGAGCTTGCGCGGGAGATGCGCTCCCTGGCGCTGATCGGGATGCCCTCCTGCGGCAAGACCACGCTGGGCCGCCTGCTCGCCGCGCACATGGGCCGCGAGCTCGTGGACCTGGACGAAAAGATCGCCCGGGACGCAGGGCTTTCCATCCCGGAGATCTTCGCGCGCGAGGGCGAAACCGGCTTCCGCGCGCGGGAGACCGCGGCCCTGCGGGAGGTCGCGGGGCGCCAGGGGCTGCTGATTGCCACCGGCGGCGGCATCGTAAAGAACCCGGAGAACGTGCGCCTGCTGCGCGCCAATGCGGCGGTCTGCTTTGTGCAGCGCGACCTTGCGCGCCTGTCCAGCGCGGACCCGAGCCGCCCCCTCTCCACGAGCGCGGAGGCCCTTGCCCGCATGTATGCCGAGCGCCTGCCGCTCTACACGGCGGCGGCGGACTTTTCCGTTTCCAACGAGGGCGCGGCGGAGGAAACCGCGCGCGCCATCGAAGACCAGTTTAAGGAGATGTGCCGATGAAATTTCTCATTCTGAACGGCCCGAACCTGAACCTTCTGGGCCTGCGCGAGCCGGACATCTACGGCCGGCAGACGTACGCGGACCTTGCGGCCTTTGTGCAGGCGGTCTGCGCGCGCGAGGGCATCGAGTGCGAGGTGCGCCAGAGCAACCACGAGGGCGTGCTCGTGGACTGGATTCAGGAGGCCTACGGCAAGTTCGACGGCATCGTGATGAACCCCGCGGCCTATACGCACACGTCCGTGGCGCTGCTGGACGCGCTCAAGGCCGTGAGCCTGCCCGCGGCAGAGGTGCACCTTTCCAACATCTACGACCGGGAGGACTTCCGCCACATCTCCTACCCGGGCAAGGCATGCGTCAAGACCGTCTACGGCAAGGGCTTTGCCGGCTATGAAGAGGCGATCTGCTTCCTCAAGAACTACATCCAGGAAAGGAAGGAAACCCGATGATTATTTCGATGAAAAAGGGCGCCCCCCAGGAGGAAATCAACAAGCTCGTCCGCTCCTTCGAGGAGATGGGCCTGTCGGTCACGACCATCTACGGCGAGGACTACAACGTGTTCGGCCTGGTCGGCGACACCACGCGCGTGGACGAGACGCAGATCGCCGTCAACCCCTATGTCGACACCGTGACGCGCGTCTCCGCGCCGTACAAGAAGGTCAACCGCCTCTTCCACCCGGAGGACTCGGTCATCGACTGCGGCGGCGTGCGCATCGGCGGCCGCCGCCTGTCCGGTTTGCGCCGTATTTTAGAGGAACGCGGCCTGTATGATCCCACTGTGTTCCATGTGGGAGACATCAGCCGTGAAAGCGGCTATACTCTTGCCCGGCAGGCCGCACGCGAGGGCAGGCTGGCCGAGGCCATGCTGCTGGGCAGTGACGAGGTGGCCGAAGGCGCGCTGGAGGCTTTCCGTGAACTGGGCCTGCGCGTGCCCAAGGATGTTGCCGTCATCATTTATCAGGATATCCAGACGCTGGAAAGCAAATGGCCCACCGGTACCTGCATCGAAATGTTTCCGGACTATATCTGGGAAAACGCGCTGGAGATCCTATTCGGGCGCATCAGCCAGAAGCGGACGCAGGCGGTCACGGTTGTTGTCCCCACGCACATCCGCATCGGCGATACGGCATGAGCGCTTTTCCGGTTGCAAGGGCGCGTCGTCCCTTACAATATATCTGCCACAAACAAGAAAACACAGGAGGACCTAACATGAAAAAATCTGTTTCCCTGCTCCTTGCAGGCGCGATGTGCGCTGGCTTGCTGGCCGGCTGCAGTTCGTCCAGCACATCCGGCGGCGCCTCTGCGGCCGCTTCCAGCAGCACCGCTCCTTCGTCCGTTGTCTCCGGTGAAGCGGGCAGCAAATCCATCGAAAAGCTCAGCATCGCCTTTGTTCCCTCCCGCGAACCGGAGGAGATCATCACCGCCACTG
>ERZ827088.2966-NODE-2966-length-16598-cov-4.521792_pt1 | contig 16598 bp, 9 predicted proteins | sample MGYA00519922_ERZ827088 | MGnify/ENA primary metagenome ERZ827088 (study PRJEB31778, sample SAMEA3449254) | human gut metagenome | biome: human gut; feature: human-associated habitat; material: faeces | place: United Kingdom | collected 2010/2012 ... | reverse complement strand
AAAATGTGCGCTGTGCGCAGAACGGAGAAAAAATGAGAACTTATCTGGTAACAGGAGGGGCCGGTTTTATCGGTTCCAACTATATTCATTACATGTTTAAAAAATACGATAATGAAATCCGTATCATCAACGTGGATGCACTGACCTATGCAGGCAATCTTGAGAATCTCAAGGACGTGGAGAAGCGTGAGAACTACACCTTTGTCAAGGCTAATATCTGTGACAAGGATGCCATCAGCAAAATTTTCGCAGAGAATGATATCGACCGTGTGGTACATTTTGCGGCAGAAAGCCATGTAGACAGAAGTATCCGCAACCCGGAGATCTTCGTACAGACCAATGTCCTGGGTACTGCAGTGATGCTGAACTGTGCCAAGGCAGCCTGGGAGCTTCCCGATGGCAGCTTCAAAGAAGGCAAGAAGTTCCTGCATGTATCTACAGATGAGGTCTACGGATCTCTTCCCGATGATGACAATGCATTCTTCTATGAGACCACTCCGTATGATCCCCACAGCCCTTACTCCGCAAGTAAGGCAAGCTCGGACATGCTGGTGAAGGCATATATGGATACCTATCATTTCCCTGCCAACATTACCAACTGCTCCAACAATTACGGTCCTTTCCAGTTCCCTGAGAAGCTGATCCCTCTGATCATCAATAATGCATTGCATGGCAAAAAGCTTCCGGTCTACGGTGACGGTAAGAACGTCCGTGACTGGCTGTATGTGGAAGACCATGCTAAGGCTATCGATATGGTACAGGAACAGGGAAGACTGTTCGAAACCTACAATGTGGGCGGACATAATGAGAAGCAGAATATCGAGATCATCCACATTATCATTGAGACTCTGCAGGAGATGCTTCCGGATTCCGATCCCCGCAAGGCACATATTAACAACGACCTGATCACTTACGTGGAGGATCGTAAGGGACATGACAGAAGATATGCCATTGCACCGGACAAGATCAAGGCAGAGATCGGCTGGTATCCCGAGACCATGTTCAAGGAAGGCATCCGCAAGACCATCGCCTGGTACTTCGAGCATGAAGACTGGATGAATAATGTGACCAGCGGTGATTACCAGAAGTACTACAATGAGATGTACGAAGAAAAGTAAAGAATACCTGTTAAATGGGAACGATGAACGTCGTTCCCATTCGGTGTGTTAAAAAACAAGTAAAAAGAAGCCCGAAAAGGGCGGATCGGAGGACGAAATGAAAGGAATTATACTGGCGGGAGGTTCCGGAACCAGACTTTATCCCCTGACAAAAGCAATATCCAAGCAGATCATGCCGGTGTACGATAAACCCATGATCTATTATCCCCTGTCAACACTGATGCTGGCAGATATCAGAGAGGTATTGATCATCTCCACCCCAAGAGACCTTCCGGTATTTCAGGAATTGCTGGGAGACGGCAGCCAGCTGGGCATGCACCTGGAATATGCGGTGCAGGATCAGCCCCGCGGGCTGGCAGATGCCTTTATCATCGGTGCGGATTTCATCGGTAATGACAGAGTGGCACTGGTACTGGGAGATAATATTTTCTACGGACAGAGCTTTTCCGCAGTATTGCGCAGAGTAGCTGCCAGAGAAAAGGGCGCAACTATTTTCGGCTATTATGTGCGTGATCCCAGAGAATACGGTGTAGTGGAATTTGATGAGAACGGCAAGGCACTTTCCATCGAGGAGAAGCCGGAGCATCCCAAGAGCAATTATGCGGTTCCCGGACTGTATTTCTATGACAATGCTGTAGTGGAGATCGCAAAGAATGTAAAGCCCTCTGCAAGAGGAGAGATTGAGATCACCAGCATCAACAACGAGTACCTGAACAGAGGCAGTTTACAGGTAGAGACACTGGGAAGAGGCTTTGCATGGCTGGATACCGGCAATCATGATGCCCTTCTGGATGCGGCAGATTTTGTGGCGGCTTTCCAGAAGAGACAGGGTCTGTACATTTCCTGTATTGAAGAGATCGCTTTCAAGCGAGGATTCATTGACAAAGAGCAGCTGCTTGCTCTGGCAGAGCCGCTGCTTAAGACGAACTACGGAAAATATCTGGTAGAGGTAGCAAATGGACTCTAAGCTGCGGAAAATGGCGATTCTGGCCTCCATGGCGGTGATCCTGCTGGTGGCACTGCTGGTCATGTATGTCAACAGGGAGCAGTTTACGGCAGCTTCCGGACCGCCGGCATCCGGCACTCAGAATGCCGGAGCGGGTGACAGTGCATCTCCGGCGGAAAATGGCGATCAGGCAGAAGAGACGGTCTCACCGGATGGTCAGATCGGCAATGATCTGAAGGCATTTTTAAAAGATAATACGTTTTTTGATCAGGAAGTAAATCCAATTCTGGAAGCTGCAAAGGATAACAGCAACCGTCTATCTCTGGTAGCCACCTCCATAGAAAAGGATCTGCGGATCCAGATCGTGGACAACGAAGGAAGTCCGGTGACCGGGGAGAGCTTCTACGTACGACTGGACGGTTTGGGAGATTACAAGGATCTGGATCAGGACGGTATCATTTACATTGGAGATCTGGATTCCGGAGACTATTATATTGAGCTCCTTCCCATTGAGGGATATAAGGTTCCGGTCAGTGAGACAAGAGTTCACGTCAAGGATAAAGTGGAGTTTCTGGCCATTGACGATATTTCCCTGTTGATCAAGACGGAGGATGAAGTGGATGCAGAAGCCGAGGACAGCGCCGTGGCAGGTGCTCTGGCAGATGCGGACAAGACAGAGATCCAGAAGCTGCAGACCACGTCCGGTAACGCAAAGGTCGGTATCGATGTCTCCAAATGGAACAAGGAGATCGACTGGGATAAGGTGGAAAACGCAGGAGTGCAGTTTGCCATTATCCGTGCCGGATACCGCGGTTCGGTAACCGGAAGCCTGGTGGAAGATCCCATGTTCGTGACGAACATGAAGGGTGCACAGGCCGCAGGAATTCCGGTGGGCGTATACTTTTTCACCCAGGCTGTGGATGAGAAGGAAGCTGTGGAAGAGGCTTCCGCGGTGATCGAACTGATCCGGGATTACCGGCTGAACTATCCGGTATTTATCGATACCGAAGGTGCGGGCGGTAACGGCCGTGCGGACAGTCTGGATGCGGAGACCAGAACACTGGTATGTGAAGCGTTCTGCAGGACCATAGAAAATGCCGGATACACGGCGGGTGTCTATGCCAGCCGTAACTGGTACAACAATAATCTGCAGACAGCAAGACTGGAAAACTATCATATCTGGCTGGCAGAGTATCGCAGTGTTCCGTTATATCAGGGATATTATAAGACCTGGCAGTATACCTCCAAGGGAAAAGTGGACGGCATCGAAGGTCGTGTGGACATGAATATCACCTACGAATAGTCAATAAAAATAGAGAGTGAGGACGAAATAAATGGGTAAAATAACAGTAGAAACCTGTGAAATTGAAGGATTAAAGATCATTACTCCTACGGTATTCGGAGATGCCAGAGGATATTTTATGGAGACTTACAATTATAACGATTTCAAGGCTGCGGGAATTCCTGAGGTGTTCGTACAGGACAATCAGTCCGCTTCCAAGAAGGGTGTATTGCGTGGACTGCATTTCCAGAAACATTTTCCTCAGGACAAGCTGGTGCGCGTGATCCGCGGAGAAGTCTATGACGTGGCAGTGGATCTGCGGGAAGGTTCCAGGACTTTCGGCCAGTGGTACGGAGTGCTTTTGTCTGAAGAGAACAAGAAGCAGTTCTTTATCCCGAAGAATTTTGCACATGGTTTTCTGGTACTGTCGGATTATGCGGAATTCTGCTATAAATGTACGGATTTTTATCATCCCGATGATGAGGGCGGTATTGCTTACAATACACCGGATATCGGTGTAAAATGGCCGATTCCAGAAGGCATGGAACTGACGCTTTCCGAGAAGGATACCAAGTGGGGCACATTGGAACAGTACGTGAAGGAAAAAGAGAATGAAGGTAAGTAAAAAAGCGGGCATTGCCCTGTTTGTGACAACGGCAGTGATCATGGCAGTACTTATTGTATTCCATAAGAATCTGGGACCTGCGGCGGATCCGGGTCAGGAACTGGCCAAGAAGATCATTTCCTGTGTGGTGATCGCGGCGGCATGCTTTGCTTTTATTCACTGGTATGATAAATTCACCGGACTGCCGGTGGAGCTGTTCCAGAACCGGCATCTGATCTGGAAACTGGCCAAAAATGATTTCAAAAAAAGATATGCGGGATCTTATCTGGGTGCGGTATGGGCTATGGCACAGCCGGTGGTCACGGTGGCTATGTATTACATTGTTTTTGATAAGATCATGGGTAATACGAGTACTCCCCTGCGGGAGGGTGTGGAAGTACCCTTTGTATTGTTCCTGACGGCTGGGCTTGTACCCTGGTTCTATTTTAGTGAGGCATTAAACAATGGAACCAATGCGCTGCTGGAATATAACTATCTGGTGAAAAAAGTAGTATTTAAGATCAGTATCCTGCCTATCATCAAGATTATTGCAGCCACCTTTATTCATGTATTTTTTGTGTGTCTGCTGTTGATTGTGGCAGCAATTTATGGGTATTATCCTACCATATATACGATACAGATCGTATACTATAGCTTCTGCCTGTTCATTTTTGTACTGGCACTCAGCTATACGACTTGTGCAGTAGTAGTATTTTTCCGGGATCTGTCTCAGATCATCAGTATCGGATTGCAGATCGGCATGTGGGCCACTCCTATTTTGTGGAATCTGGATTCCCTGTCCGGCAATTGGATCACGATTCTGAAGCTGAATCCGCTGGTGTATATTGTAAACGGTTATCGAAGTGCTATTTATGAGAAGGAATGGTTTTTCCAGGATTTCTTTTCCACCATGTATTTCTGGATCGTAACGGTAGTACTGTTCGGGTTGGGAGCCGTTATTTTCAAACGATTGAAGGTACATTTCGCAGACGTGCTATAATACGAATGATTGTTACGATTTCGAGAGTTCGAAGAACGGAGAAATCGTATTATAAAAAACAGAGCATAGCAAAACTTTTATAGATGAAGAACCTTGTGGGGAGGAGCTGCATTACAAAACTGTTGTGGGGAAAACAGAAAGGGTGAAAGTAATTGAAGGGTGCTCGTGAAAAATTTAGAAAATTTTGGTTATGGAAGCCGGGAAAGATCCTGCTGGCCGTGGGATGCTGCGGACTGCTGCTGTTGACGCTGATTCCATTGTTTCGTCTGACAGTCTATGCGGTTCCGTATTATGATGATTACAATTTCGGAAGATTTGCCAGAGCTGCCATGGAGCAGGAACAGTCAAAATGGGCTGCCATCTCCGGTGCACTGGATTGCTCCAGAACGCAGTGGTATGCGTGGCAGGGAACCTATTCTTCTATTTTCTTTATGGCATTGATGCCGGCAATCTGGGGAGAACAGTATTATTTCCTCGGTCCAGTGTTCATCCTGCTGCTATTGCTGGCGGGTACCATGATATTTACCCATGTGATCCTGCGGAAAGTACTGGGCATGGAAAAGTGGACCGGCCTGGCAGCACAGGCAGTGATTACAGTGGCAGTCTTTATGTTTATTTATTCCGCACAGAGTGGCTTCTACTGGTATAACGGCGGAGTTCATTACGTGGGAATGCACGGCTTTGGATTGTTGATGTTGTCTGTGGCAATCTGCCTGGAGAGAGCAGAAGGAAGAACTGCTACCGGGCTGCTATTTACGGCCTCGGTGCTGCTTTCCATGATCACGGCCGGAAGCAATTTTGTCACGGCATTGCAGGGACTTTTATCGCTGTTGACGATTCTGTTTGTAAGTGTGGTAGTGGAACACCGGAAAAAGGGACTGTGGCTGTTGCCTGCTACGCTGGTATACATTATAGGATTTGGGCTGAATGTAGCGGCACCGGGCAATTCCGTGCGGGCCCGCAGCTATGTCGGCTGGGGATACAGTCCCCTGGAGTCCATCGGCAGATCTTTTCTGGAAGGAGTAAAACATCTTCCAGAGTTTACGGGATCTATTGTTCTGATGGTAATGGTGATGCTGTTACCCCTGATCTGGCAGGCACTTAAGGAGACGGAGTATCGTTTCCGGTATCCGGGAGTCGTACTTCTGTGGTCCTTCTGCCTGTATGCCACCGGTTACACCCCAAGCCTGTATTCCCTCGGACATGCCGGATTGTCCAGAACTCTGAATGCGGTGAAGATCACATATTTATTGCTGTTGTTCCTGAACGAAATATACTGGTGTGGCTGGCTGCAGCAAAGACTGCAGAAGAAGGCATCAGGCAGCACGGCAAGATGGCTGGCGAACTGGAACGGAGCCGCAGTGTGGTGGTTTTATGCGATTATGGGTCTGGAATTTATCATGATCTTTCAGGTGTCACCCAATCAGGCAGGACATTATTCGGCTTATGGGGCCTATTACTATGTGCATACCGGAGAAGCGTATAATTTCCATCAGGAATATCTGGAACGGGTGGAGAAGCTATTGGGAGATGAGGATGATGTACAGCTGCAACCTTATCACTACAAGCCCTGGTTTTTGTGCATGGGAGACCTCTCGGAGGATGAAAATAACGAGGCCAACCGTTCTCTGGCCATATGGTATGACAAAGACAGTGTAACGCTGATAAGCGAGGATTAAAATTGATGCAGGAAAAGAAAAAGCTGGCCATTGAAGTCGATAATGTCCAGAAGATCTATAAACTATATGATAAGCCCTCAGATCGGATGAAGGAGGCTTTCGGCTTCGGAAAAAAGAAGAAGCATAAGCTTCACTATGCCCTGAAGGGGGTGGACATGAAGATCTATCAGGGAGAAACGGTGGGTATTATCGGTACCAACGGTTCCGGTAAATCCACGATCCTGAAGATCATCACCGGTGTATTGAATCCCACTTCGGGAAGAGTGCTGGTAAATGGCCGTATTTCCGCTCTGCTGGAGCTGGGTGCCGGATTCAATATGGAATATAACGGCATTGAAAATGTGTATCTGAACGGGACGATGATGGGATTTTCCGAGAAGGAGATCGAGGCAAAGCTTCCGGAGATCTTAAGTTTTGCGGATATCGGAGATTACGTCTATCAGCCGGTGAAGACTTATTCCAGCGGTATGTTCGTCCGGCTGGCCTTTGCGGTGGCCATCAATATCGAGCCGGAGATCCTGATCGTGGATGAGGCTCTGAGTGTCGGTGACGTATTTTTCCAGGCAAAATGTTATCATAAATTCGAAGAATTCAAGAAGATGGGCAAGACCATTGTGTTCGTCAGTCATGATCTGAGCAGTATCAGCAAATATTGTGACCGTGTATATCTGCTGAATCAGGGAAATATCCTGGGCGAAGGCAGTCCCAAGGCTATGATCGACACCTACAAGAGGGTATTGGTGGGACAGTATGATGGCCCGGAGAGTGTGGGAGAAGAGACTGCCAGTCTGCTGGATGATGAAGACCTGCAGAGAGTAGCTGCCCAAAAAGCAGATGAGAAGGGGACCGATGCTTCCCAGGCTTCCATGGAGGCCAAGGGGCAGAATCCCAATGCCCTGGAATACGGTACGAAGCAGGCACAGATTGAGGAATTTTACATTACGGATGACAGAGGGGTTCCCACCAATGCGATCCTGAAGGGCAGTATGTTTACCATCCATATGCGGGTACGTTTTATGGATCATATTCCGGCCCCCATTTTTGCATTTTCTGTAAAAAACGTCATCGGTGTGGAGATCACCGGTACAAATACCATGATTGAAAAGGCTTTTCTGGACAGCGTGGAGCCGGGAGAGGTGAAAAATGTGACTTTTACCCAGAAGATGAACTTACAGGGTGGTGAGTATCTGCTGTCTCTGGGAGTGACCGGCTACAATCAGGATACCTTCGAGGTATATCACAGACTGTATGATGCCTTGAATATTACGGTGGTATCGGACAAGAACACCGTAGGATATTATGATATGGATTCCGAAACAAAAGTATGGGATGCGGAGGAGAAGTAAGGAATGACAGAGACCATCGGGAAGATCACACTGAATCTGGATAAATATCCCGGCGAGGATTATTATTGCGACGGCAGTGTGGAGGACGAGATCTTAGACATTGTAAAAAAATACAGTACGGTGGAATATGACAGGATCATTGCGGAGCGAAAGAGCTGGCCGATCCTGTATCATTTGTCTGCTCTCCGGGAAAATATCGTGGATTTCCTTCCCATACAGAAAACAGAGAAAGTGCTGGAAGTGGGCAGTGGATGCGGAGCCATCACGGGTGCACTGGCAAGAAAAGCCGGGGAAGTGACCTGTGTGGATCTCTCGAAGAAGCGCAGCCTGATCAACGCCTACCGCCACAGCGAATGTGAAAATGTGACGATCCATGTGGGCAATTTCACGGATGTGGAACCGGAACTTCCCGCAGACTATGACTATATCTGTCTGATCGGTGTTTTTGAGTACGGACAGGCTTACATAGGCGGCAAGACGCCTTACGAGGATTTCCTTAAGATCCTGCAGAAGCATCTGGCACCGGACGGCAGGATCGTGATTGCCATTGAGAACAAATACGGATTGAAATATTTTGCCGGATGCAAGGAAGATCATCTGGGCAGTTGGTTTTCCGGCATTGAAAATTATCCGGAGGGCGGTGTGGTACGCACGTTTTCCCGGAAAAAGCTGGAGCGCATTTTCGATGTCTGCGGTGTGGGAGAACGCAGTTTTTATTATCCGTATCCCGATTATAAATTTATGACCACAGTCTATTCCGATGCTTATCTTCCAGGACGTGGAGAGCTGTCCAACAATCTGCGGAATTTTGACAGGGACAGAATGCTGTTGTTCGATGAGAAGAGTGCTTTTGACGGAATTGTGGAGGAAGGATTGTTTTCCGTTTTTTCCAATTCCTATATGGCGGTGATCGGAGCACCTCTGGATCTGAAATATGCCAGATATTCCAATGACCGTGCGGAAAGCTTCCGGATCCGCACCGAGATCCTGCGGGACAAGGAAGGCTGTAAGACGGTCCGAAAATATCCGCTGACAAAAGAAGCGGAAGCCCATGTGCGTCATATGCCGGAGGCTTATGAAAAATTGAAGGAACGGTATGCGGGAAGCAGTCTGGATGTCAATGTCTGCCATCTGGGAGAAGAGAACGGCATACCTTATGCGGAATTTGAGTTCGTGCCGGGCAGACCGCTGTCGGAACTGATGGACGAATGCCTGGACAGGCAGGATGTGGAGGGATTTCACAACCTGTTCGCAGAATATCTGGAGAGAGTGGGCTACGGGGAGGATGTGCCGGTGGCGGACTTTGATCTGATCTTTGCCAATATTCTGGTGGATGGTGACCACTGGACACTGATTGATTATGAATGGACTTTTGACCGTCCCATAGAGACCAGAGCTCTGGCCTTCCGGGCTGTATACTGTTATGTACTGGAAGATGAAAGACGTAATGCACTGGAACTGGATCGTATTCTGGATCGTCTGGGCATCACGGAAAACGAAGCCAGACAGTACAGAGAGCAGGAGATGGAATTTCAGAAATATGTGACCGGACAGAAATTGTCCATGGGTGAGATCCGCAATCTCTTAGGCGGCGAAATTTATAAGCCCACGGAATGGATCGGACGGTTCCGTCAGACGGAGGGAGAACTCAGGGTACAGATCTATGAGGACAAGGGACAGGGATTTTCCGAAGAAAATTCCTATTTCCCGGAGAACGTCTATGCAGAGGAAAAACAGGCGGAATTTACGGTGAATTTCGATGGAAATGTCCATTATTTACGGCTGGATCCGGCCATGTGCGCCTGCGTGTGTAAAATCCGGGAGCTTACCATGAACGGACAGCCGGTTCCTGTGCAGGACAAAAAGATCGTTACCACCAATGGAAAAATCTTAAAGTCCGCAGACGGTGCGGAGCATCCCAGCGTGGTATTTCCCACGGAGGATCCGAATCTGACGATCCGTGTGGATGCATTGGACAGAAAGGCAGAGAACATCCTGACTGTGAAAATGGAGATCGTGCAGATTCCCCTTGCTGTGGCAAGTGACATGGTGGGAGCGGTGAAAAAATTTTTCTAAGGAGACAGGAAACTTGAGCATTCGGACGTCAGTAAAGCAGATGCTTGTCAGACAACAGGATAAAAAGTATGAAGCAGAACTGGCAAAGCTGCGGGTGACCTACGCGCAATGGGCTGCGGAGCAGGAAAAAAAGATTGCGGAAACAGTGGTCACAGAGATCGGGGAAAGAGCCGGTCTTGCGGAATTCGTGATCTACAGGCAGCAGAAAGGACAGCTGGCGGAAAATGCTGTGGAGCGGATCAATGCGTATTTTGTGAAGCATCCGGAGGCAGAGATCGTCTATGGAGATGAAGATCTGCTGTCAGAGAACGGAGAGCGTGTGATCCCCTGGTTCAAGCCTTGCTGGGCTCCGGATACCTACCGGGCTTTCTTCTATGTGGGAAGCGTCGTGGCAGTGCGGAGCAGACTGCTGCAGAAACTGGGGGAGCCCGGGGCTGTGACAGAAGGAGAGAGCACCGGCAGGGAAATAGTATTTTCGAAAGCGGAAGAGATCCGTCCCCTGATGGACCGGCTGTTTCTGGCGGCCGGTGGATTTGAGAGAGGCTGTCATACCATTGGACATCTGGAAGAAGTGCTGTTTCACGGCACTTTTGGTACTGCGGGAATCGGACTGCAGGGACCGGCAGAAACCAGCCGGGAGAAAGCGGAAGATGAGCAGAACCCCTGGGAAGAGTACCGGACGGCAGCGGAATCCGCAAAACTGTCCGTGGAACTGGCGGCCAAAGCGGCAGAGGAAGCCAGAGAACTGTTCGCCAGAGAGCTTAGGGTCTCTGTGATCATTCCTTCCAAAGATAATCCTTCCGTACTGGGAAAATGTCTGCGGTCGCTGACGCAACGCCCGGAGGGCAGTGTTCCGGTGGAAATCCTGCTGATAGATAATGGAAGTAACGAGGAAAACAGGAAAAAAACAGAACAGCTGGTGGAAGAAATCCGGACAGCCGGAACACCGATCCGGTATGTATATGAGCCTGCGGAGTTCAATTTTTCCACCATGTGTAATCGTGGCGCAGAACTGGCAGATGGCAAGCTGTTGCTGTTCTTAAATGATGATATTGAATTATGTGAGAATGACTGGCTGGATAAAATGGTGTCCAGAGCCTTGCAGCCTTATGTGGGCAGTGTGGGACTGAAACTTTATTATCCGGATTCCGTGAAGATCCAGCATGACGGCATTGTCAATCTGCCGGTGGGACCGGTGCATAAGCTACAATTTATGGAGGATGACAGAAGCTACTATTTTGGACGGAACCGTTTTACACAGGATTGTGTGGCCGTGACGGGAGCCTGTCTCCTGATCCGGACAGAGGTGTTCCGGGAGGCCGGAGGATTCCGGGAAGTGTTGCGGGTAGCCTATAATGATGTGGAACTGGGCTTCCGGCTTCTGGAAATGGGATACTACAATGTGGTGTGGAACGACCGCTTTGCATATCACCATGAATCTCTCAGCCGGGGAAGCGATGAAAGTCCTGAGAAAATGCAGCGTCTGGTACAGGAGAGAGAACTGCTCTACCAGATGCATCCACAGTTCCGGGGAGAGGATCCTTTTTACCCGAAGGGGCTGAACCGGGAGGGACTGGACAGCCGTGTGGTTCCGGCATATCTGACAGATCGGAATGTTTTACAGGAGCCTTTCTGGAAAAGGGGACTTCCTGGCGGAGAGGAATTACAGAAGATCCGCAGGGATAACTGTCTGATGGCCAGAGTAGAGACAGCGGGACCGGAGCGGATCCAGGGATACAGTGTAATTCTGGGAGACGATAATGCCTGCTATGAAAAACATCTGTTGCTGATTCCATGTGGGGAAACAGAAGGACAGGATGTGTGGTCCATGCAGTTGATGCCTGCCTACCGACAGGAACTGGAGGAAAATCTTCCGGATCAGAAAAATGTGGCATTGGGCGGCTTTTGTGTCCTCAGAGAAGGAGAACAACTGCCGGCGGGAAACTATACGATCGCTGTTCTTGTGGTGAATCGTGTCAGCAAGCTGAAACTTTGGAATACTACGGGAAAATATCTGACCGTAGAGCTTCCGGCAGCAAAAGAATAAAACAGATGCATGATCCGCTAAAATGCGGTGAAAGCATCACGGAGGAGACATATGTCAGAGAGCAACACCGAGATCAATTATAAGGAAGCCTACGAGAGAGAGCATGAAAAATGTGCGGATCTGGCGGACAAGATCGTAGTACTGGAATCGGAGAAGGAAGATCTGCAGTTCAAACTGGACCGAATCAAGAAAAATAAATTCTGGAAGGCTACAGGACCTGCCAGAAGTGTGATCCATTTTGCCCAGAGACAGAAGGAACGGCTGTCTCATTGCGGTGGTCCCAAAGATATTCTGCGGAAGATCCGTAACAAGAGTCACCAGAAGAGCCTGATGGAATCCTACGGTACCGGAAGCTTTCCCGATGCGGAGCAGAGGAAGAAAGAGGAAGAAACGGTATTCCCCTATATGCCGAAGATCAGTATTCTCGTGCCGTTGTGGAATAACAAGAGAGAGTTCCAGATACAGATGCTGGACTGCGTCATGAACCAGACCTATCAGAACTGGGAACTGTGTCTGGCGGACGGTTCCGATGCGGAACATGCTTACATCGAAGAACTCTGCAAGGAGTACGCGGCGAAATCAGATGGCCGTATTGTATATAGGCACCTGGACCATAACGGAGGTATTTCCTACAACACCAATGAGTGTTACAAGCTGGCCACCGGAGACTATATCGGACTGTTCGATCAGGATGACATTCTGCATCCTTCCGTATTGTATGCCTATGTGAAGGAAATCAATGAACAGGGTGCGGATTATCTGTACTGTGATGAGACCACCTTCCAGGAGGACAATATTAATAAAATGCTGACCATGCATTTTAAGCCGGATTATGCACCGGATAATCTGCGGGCCAACAATTATATCTGTCATTTCAGCGTCTTTTCCAGAAAACTTCTGGAAGGCGAGGAACTGTTCCGTACGGCTTTTGACGGTGCGCAGGACCACGATATGATCCTGCGTCTGACGGACAGAGCACAAAAGATCGTACATGTGCCCAGACTGATGTATTACTGGAGAAGCCATGCGGGCAGTACCGCCGCCAGTATTGACGCAAAGCCCTATGCCATCGAGGCGGCAAAGGGTGCCGTGGCGGATCATCTGAAAAAGCATGGATTCAAACATTTTCAGATCACCAGTACCAGAGCCTGTGCCACAATTTTCCGGATCCGCTATCAGATTCTGGGAGATCCGAAGATCTCCATCGTGATCGCCAACAAGGATCACGTGGAAGATCTGAAGAGATGTATTACTTCTATTCAGAAGAACAGCACCTGGAGCAACTACGAGATCATCGTGGTGGAGAACAACAGCACCACACCGGAAATCCGGGATTACTATTCCCAGCTGCTGGGATTGTCCGGCAATGATTCCTACGCAGAAAGATGCAAGCTGCATACCGTCTGCGGTCATGACGGCGGGATTCTGCACAGCGAGGACGGCCGGATCTCTGTGGTGACCTATCATGGTGACTTTAATTATTCTGCTGTAAATAATCTGGGAGTATCCTATGCCACCGGAGATTATATCCTTTTGCTGAACAATGATACGGAAGTGATCACTGCCAACTGGATGGAAGAGATGCTGATGTATGCACAGCGGGAAGATGTGGGTGCCGTAGGTGCAAAGCTGTATTATGCGGACAAGACGATCCAGCATGCCGGTGTAGTCATCGGACTGGGGGCACATCGCACCGCAGGACATACCCATTATCGTATTCCGGTACAGAACCTCGGCTACATGGGACGCCTGTGTTATACCCAGAATGCCACGGCAGTGACCGGAGCATGTCTGTTGGTGAAAAAGAGTCTGTATGAGCAGGTGGGAGGACTGGACGAGAGCTTTGTGATCTCTCTGAATGACGTGGATTTCTGCCTGAAACTGCGCAAACTGGGACTGCTGAATGTATGGACCCCTTTTGCGGAACTGTATCATTATGAATCTATTTCCAGAGGTCTGGATGATCAGGGAGAGAAGGCGGAGCGTTACAACAAAGAATCCGAGCATTTCCGTGAAAAATGGAAGGCAGAGCTGGAAGCAGGAGACCCCTATTACAACCCGAATTTCTCTCTGGATCGCAGTGACTACGCACTGAGAGATCCGGTTAGCGGACGTTAAATTGCTCTTTTCAGTAAAGGTAATCTATGGTAGAATAATGGCGGAGAGCGTTTACTGAAGAAAGATAAAGATAGCGATAAAACAGGAGGATAGGAAAATGAGTTATATGGACGAACTGAATTTCTGGTTAAATGATGATTATTTTGACCAGAAGACCAAGGATGAACTTCTGGCAATCCGCAACAACGAGGCAGAAGTGGAAGATCGTTTTTACAAGGAACTGGAATTCGGTACCGGCGGTTTACGTGGCGTGATCGGTGCAGGAACCAACCGCATGAACGTATATACCGTTCGTAAGGCAACTCAGGGTCTTGCCAATTATATTATCAAGCGCGGTACACAGAGTAAGGGTGTGGCAATCGCATTCGACTCCCGCCGCATGTCTCCCGAGTTTTCCGATGAGGCAGCAAGATGTCTGGCAGCCAATGGCATCAAGGCATACATTTTTGAATCTTTAAGGCCTACCCCGGAACTGTCCTTTGCCCTTCGTACGCTGGGATGTACCGCAGGTATCGTAGTGACCGCAAGCCACAACCCTCCTGAGTACAACGGCTACAAAGTATACTGGGAGGACGGCGCACAGGTAACCGCTCCTATCGATAAGGACATCATTACCGAAGTACAGTCTATCAAAGATTATCATACCGTGAAGACCATGAGCAGAGAAGATGCGGAAAAAGCAGGCCTCTATCAGGTGATCGGTAAAGAGATCGATGACAAGTACATGGCTGAGCTGAAGAAGCAGATCATTCATCCCGATGTTATCAAGGAAATGGCAGATGATATCAAGATCGTATATACTCCGTTATGCGGTACCGGCAACAAGCCGGTAAGACGTATCCTGTCCGAGCTGGGATTTAAGCACGTCTATGTAGTTCCCGAACAGGAGAATCCGGATCCAAACTTCACCACACTGGATTACCCGAACCCTGAGGATCCCAAGGCATTTACATACGCACTGCGTCTGGCCAAGGAGAAGGATGCGGACATCGTTCTGGCAACCGATCCCGATGCAGACCGTCTGGGTGTGTATGCAAAAGATACCAAGACCGGCGAGTATGTGGCATTTACCGGTAATATGTCCGGCATGCTGATCGCAGAATATATCTTAAGAGAGAAGACCGCAACCGGTACCATGCCCGAGAATCCTGCCCTGGTAACCACCATCGTTACCACTAACATGACCAAGCCTATTACACAGACTTACGGTGTAAAGCTGATCGAGGTACTGACCGGATTCAAGTTCATTGGCGAGCAGATCAAGCTCTTCGAGCAGACCGGAAGCAACAACTATGTATTTGGCCTGGAAGAGAGCTACGGCTGTCTGGCAGGTACCCACGCAAGAGATAAGGATGCTATTGTAGCGGTAATGTGTCTGTGCGAAGTAGCAGCTTACTGCAAGAAGCACAACATGACTCTGTGGGATATGATGGTATCCATGTATGAGAAGTACGGTTACTTCAAGGAGACCCAGTACACCATCACCATGAAGGGTATCGACGGTGCAAGACAGATCGCCGAGATCATGGAGAAGCTTCGTAAGAATCCTCCTAAGGCATTCGGAGATCTGAAGGTAGAGAAGTTCCGTGATTACCAGAACGATGTCATCATCGACATGGAGACCGGAGAGAAGACTACCACAGGGCTTCCCAAGTCCAATGTTCTGTACTTCGAGCTTCCCGATAATGCATGGTGCTGTGCACGTCCTTCCGGAACCGAGCCCAAGATCAAGTTCTACATGGGTGTCAAGGGAACCAGCTTAGAGGATGCACAGGCTAAGGTAGAGAAGCTGACCGAGGATGTAAAGGCAGTATTATAAGTGAGAATTTTATAAATTAGTATAGTTTTTTAAGAGCGAATCGTCCGGACAGGGCGATTTGCTCTTTTGCGGCAACAGCTGTTGCTATTTCTAAAAACGTGGAGGTATCTGTGGCAAAGCTAAACAAGGCAAACCTTAAGAAAACTCTATATTATCTGCAACGTAACGGCCTGAGGGAAACCTGGATCTCTGTGAGGGAGCGCCTGACAGAGACAGACCGCTATTTTTTTGTGCCCTGTTCGGAAGAGGAACTGGAAAAGCAGAGTGACAGAAAATGGGACAATCCCATTACCTTTAGCATTTTGGTACCCCTGTACCGGACTCCGGAGACCTATCTGAAACGAATGATAACAAGCGTTATGGTACAGAGTTATCCCCACTGGGAACTGATCCTGGCGGATGCTACTGAGGATCGCAGTGTAGAGGAGACGTTGATGCAGCAGGGATTCCTGAAGGAGCAGCCGACGGATGGGGAGACAGAACCTGTCGCAGCAGATCCCAGGATCCGCTATGTGCATCTGAAAGAAAATGCGGGAATCGCTGCTAATACCAATCAGGCGCTT
>ERZ827088.2959-NODE-2959-length-16625-cov-5.078817_pt1 | contig 16625 bp, 12 predicted proteins | sample MGYA00519922_ERZ827088 | MGnify/ENA primary metagenome ERZ827088 (study PRJEB31778, sample SAMEA3449254) | human gut metagenome | biome: human gut; feature: human-associated habitat; material: faeces | place: United Kingdom | collected 2010/2012 ... | reverse complement strand
TTGTGAAATCACAATTTATTCTTGTAGCCTGCCGCTGATACCGTCTGGATTGTGCATTCCCTTTCTTTTTGTTCCCTTTAATTAGCCATGAACTGGGTTATTCCGTTAGATTTTATTGATTTAAAATCCAATATGGATAGATTTATAGCTGAAAAAAATTTTTAAAAAAAGTTTAGTCTTTACTATTTAAAATCCAATATGGATAGAGTTATAGCAAACGGGAATAATCTTAAGTCAATTAGTGCATTCATATTTAAAATCCAATATGGATAGATTTATAGCGTTGATTACATTGGTAAAACTACTGTTCCTGTTTTATTTAAAATCCAATATGGATAGATTTATAGTTCTTTGTTGTCTGTAGTAACATCTTTAGCGTTTTCATTTAAAATCCAATATGGATAGATTTATAGTTTATACCATTTATCCATAAAGTCTTTAACTTCTTTATTTAAAATCCAATATGGATAGATTTATAGTGTATGCAGCTCCGGCAACGAAATGTGACTGGACAGATTTAAAATCCAATATGGATAGATTTATAGAATATAATTATACTTAATAATGATAATGATGATAAAATTTAAAATCCAATATGGATAGATTTATAGTATAAAATATATTTTAACTTTTTATGTCATATTTATTTAAAATCCAATATGGATAGATTTATAGCGATTTTGTTTAGCAATTTTGTTTAGCATTTGTTCATATTTAAAATCCAATATGGATAGATTTATAGACCAGGTTGAATTACTGAAGGTTTTAAATGACGCTATTTAAAATCCAATATGGATAGATTTATAGTATGCAAAATACCGATAAACAAAAAGTAGTGCTACAATTTAAAATCCAATATGGATAGATTTATAGCAACTGCTCTTGCAAGTGCTGTTGCCTGCCTTAAAATTTAAAATCCAATATGGATAGATTTATAGGCTTTACACGACCTTAAATGCTATGCTTAACTATGAAATTTAAAATCCAATATGGATAGATTTATAGTGCTCTTGTAAAATCGACCACAGACGATTTAAAGAATTTAAAATCCAATATGGATAGATTTATAGTAGTTATTTAACTCATAGTATTTAATATCAATCTTATTTAAAATCCAATATGGATAGATTTATAGCTTAGCACTCATAATGCGTTCATCTTTGAGCTTGTATTTAAAATCCAATATGGATAGATTTATAGCCTGTGTACCCTCAAAAAGTACCCTCACAAAATAAAATTTAAAATCCAATATGGATAGATTTATAGGCTTTATACGAACCTTAGGCTTTGAATTAAAATAAAATTTAAAATCCAATATGGATAGATTTATAGCTGTTCAGAAATATAACTTACTTGATAAGCAAATTTTTAAAATCCAATATGGATAGATTTATAGCTACTATGGTAATACTGATGTGCATTTAATTCTTTTTTTTAAAATCCAATATGGATAGATTTATAGTTGAGTTAGAGCCTTATGAAATAATTCAAGATTACAATTTTAAAATCCAATATGGATAGATTTATAGCAGCTAATGAGCGTAAACTTGATGTAAATTTATCGTTTTAAAATCCAATATGGATAGATTTATAGTTAATTTCAGACTGGAATGTTTCATTTGATGAAACTTTTAAAATCCAATATGGATAGATTTATAGGAATTAGCAATCACATTTTTTGATAATTTTAGAAATTTTAAAATCCAATATGGATAGATTTATAGTATATGTATGTGTTAGTTTTCCCGTCTTGCCTTTTTTTAAAATCCAATATGGATAGATTTATAGGATATGGTCGGTATGTGTGGTTATGTCTATTCCGAATTTTAAAATCCAATATGGATAGATTTATAGCCCGCGCATACTCGTATTTTGCATTTAAATCACGCTATTTTAAAATCCAATATGGATAGATTTATAGAAAATGATAAAGTCAAGAAAAATTAAGTTGTTGAAGGTTTTAAAATCCAATATGGATAGATTTATAGAGGAACTACACAAAGTTATTACGCTCAATACGAAAATTTTAAAATCCAATATGGATAGATTTATAGCCCGCACTACTAATTTCCTTTGCGGGCTTTCCGGTTTTTAAAATCCAATATGGATAGATTTATAGGATATTCTGCTCATTTTTACTGGTTGTATTGCATTTTTTTAAAATCCAATATGGATAGATTTATAGTTTCTAACTTGCGTTAGCTGCGTTAAAAGTGCAATTTTAAAATCCAATATGGATAGATTTATAGAATAGCCCCCCTCTACCTACAATCACATCAAAGAGTTTTAAAATCCAATATGGATAGATTTATAGTTTCGCAGGTGGAATTTATACATATATTAATTTGTTTTTTAAAATCCAATATGGATAGATTTATAGAATTAAAATGCTCTTTGCCCGCATTAAGAAAAACAATTTTAAAATCCAATATGGATAGATTTATAGATTAGCCGGAGTCAGACTTAGCACCGCCTTATCAGTTTTTAAAATCCAATATGGATAGATTTATAGAACTATTGATAGTCCAGATTCAATTATAAAATTACTTTTTAAAATCCAATATGGATAGATTTATAGCCCACTCTTCTGAGCAACCTACTGAAACAAGTCCCGCTTTTAAAATCCAATATGGATAGATTTATAGTTAGACCTAAATCAGATTGAAAATGATATAGTTGCTTTTAAAATCCAATATGGATAGATTTATAGTTTTATAAGTTCTGCGGTGCTTTTTCTACTTTTTTTTTTAAAATCCAATATGGATAGATTTATAGAACATCATAAGTATATAACTTAACAGACCGTGTATATTTTAAAATCCAATATGGATAGATTTATAGCCTTTTTCTGAATTGAAAGAATTTCAATTGTCTGATTTTAAAATCCAATATGGATAGATTTATAGCTTGTTGAAATGGAAAAACGCAACGAGGAGCGACACATTTTAAAATCCAATATGGATAGATTTATAGTTGTTACATTGTTTTTGATTGTCCAGTGTGTGCTTTTTAAAATCCAATATGGATAGATTTATAGGATATGGTCGGTATGTGTGGTTATGTCTATTCCGAGTTTTAAAATCCAATATGGATAGATTTATAGTTAGTTTGTTATGCTATTAGAAAATTATATGTTTATTTTAAAATCCAATATGGATAGATTTATAGTAAATTCAATTGACAGAACCTTTACAAATGACCTTGTTTTTAAAATCCAATATGGATAGATTTATAGTATTCTTTGCAAACTTGTTTGATAAATAATTCTTTTTTTAAAATCCAATATGGATAGATTTATAGACGCTGTAGTTTGTGCTATCGGCGGCGGTGGACTTATTTTAAAATCCAATATGGATAGATTTATAGATTTTTGATTTTTCGGTTTCCCGACCTCCGCCCATATTTTTAAAATCCAATATGGATAGATTTATAGTTGGAGGATAAGTAATGAACAGTATTATTTATTTTTTTAAAATCCAATATGGATAGATTTATAGATAAAAGTGTTCAGGAAAGGTCTATATATAAAAAGCTTTTAAAATCCAATATGGATAGATTTATAGTGCTAAGCTTCGTTCTACCTATGGTGAGCGTTTTGCTTTTAAAATCCAATATGGATAGATTTATAGATTCTGTTTACCCTGGGACATTTATAATTTATTTTCTTTTAAAATCCAATATGGATAGATTTATAGAGGCGAATCCGTCACTTGTACGAAATCTTGTATGTATTTTAAAATCCAATATGGATAGATTTATAGTAAAAAACAAAACGATTATTCGATTTCAATAGGCAATTTTAAAATCCAATATGGATAGATTTATAGTCTATGCTGACATCAGAGGCGATATTACCCCCGAACTTTTAAAATCCAATATGGATAGATTTATAGCCGAGTTTTGCAAGTTTTGAAAAGTATTTGTATTCGGCTTTTAAAATCCAATATGGATAGATTTATAGCAATCTGCGAGTCTTAAGACTAAACTAAATTTTGCTTTTAAAATCCAATATGGATAGATTTATAGAATTACAAGTATATCCAGTTCCAGACAAGCTTGTCGATTTTAAAATCCAATATGGATAGATTTATAGATGGCTGATGACAAAGAAGTCATTCTTTGCATTTATTTTAAAATCCAATATGGATAGATTTATAGTCATCAATCGGCATATCCGTAAAGCCTTGATTTGTTTTTAAAATCCAATATGGATAGATTTATAGGCAAGAATACAATTGCCGAGTTTGAAATTTACAGCTTTTAAAATCCAATATGGATAGATTTATAGAAGTGAAAGCATTAAACCTGAGTTGTACCAAGCTCTTTTAAAATCCAATATGGATAGATTTATAGACAGAGCAGACAGCAAACGGCGTTACAATTTCAGTCTTTTAAAATCCAATATGGATAGATTTATAGGCGAACGAAGATGAAGAAAATGCTTATTTCGATGTTTTAAAATCCAATATGGATAGATTTATAGGCAAGGTGAAAAGAGATTCCTTGGCTGGCAGTATAATTTTAAAATCCAATATGGATAGATTTATAGCGCAGTTCATTGACCAGATTAAAAACGCAGTAGTTATTTTAAAATCCAATATGGATAGATTTATAGATTGACTGCTGAATGTAAAGCGTAAGGCTGTGAGTTTTTAAAATCCAATATGGATAGATTTATAGTTGCTGAAAGGAGTGTGATTTATGATTACTACAGTTTTTAAAATCCAATATGGATAGATTTATAGGTTGCGTCAATGTTCTCCCAGCGAGCCATCATCGGTTTTAAAATCCAATATGGATAGATTTATAGATTTTCGTGATTCTGATAGCCAACAGTGCAATGTGTTTTTAAAATCCAATATGGATAGATTTATAGGTTATCTTTTTAATCTTAGCGAGCAGAAAGCTTATTTTTAAAATCCAATATGGATAGATTTATAGTAAAATCTGACTGGAAAGCGTTAATTGATGAGTTTATTTTAAAATCCAATATGGATAGATTTATAGTTATCGGACTTATAACCGCAAAGGCATTTTCTTTTTTTTAAAATCCAATATGGATAGATTTATAGACCGCCGGGGTTCCCTAAATCAATAGTTTTTACAAAATTTTAAAATCCAATATGGATAGATTTATAGTTAGGTCTTGTTGATGTGCCGTGGGAAGAGCTTCCTTTTAAAATCCAATATGGATAGATTTATAGGCTTTCTCAAACTTTGATAGTATTTAATTTCAAGCATTTTTAAAATCCAATATGGATAGATTTATAGTCGTTGAGGAGGTCACGGATCTCCATCTCTACGAGTTTTAAAATCCAATATGGATAGATTTATAGACTGATACTACTTGGACTGATTCTGTCGCTGACGCTTTTAAAATCCAATATGGATAGATTTATAGCTCGTTTGCAAAGGTATTTTTCATTGTGTCGAATATTTTTAAAATCCAATATGGATAGATTTATAGGAATATTATTGAGCTGCTCGGAATGGAAGAATGTCCGTTTTAAAATCCAATATGGATAGATTTATAGAAACAAGCAAAAAGTTTTTTATTCCAATAACGAAGTTTTTAAAATCCAATATGGATAGATTTATAGCTTTTGCTCTAAATGTTTGGGAAAGCGCAAAAGGAGTTTTAAAATCCAATATGGATAGATTTATAGTATAATATTATCAGAAGTAATATTTTTAGGAATATGCTTTTAAAATCCAATATGGATAGATTTATAGGCTGTTTGCTCCGCACGATATTGAAAGTATCACTAGCTTTTAAAATCCAATATGGATAGATTTATAGTCTTTTTGCCACTCGCCGCCGTATAAAATTTCGTCATTGCATTTTAAAATCCAATATGGATAGATTTATAGATTATTTTATAAATCTGAACGCCTGCGATAACAAAATTTTTAAAATCCAATATGGATAGATTTATAGCGTTATTTTTTTGCCATTGATCTGTAGTATTTAATTTTTTAAAATCCAATATGGATAGATTTATAGACCTTACACCGATTGCGAGTTAATTATACCATATTGTTTTAAAATCCAATATGGATAGATTTATAGAATTGCTTTGTCAATCGTGGTACTACATTCAAAAGTTTTAAAATCCAATATGGATAGATTTATAGCCAATCCACGCACAAAAATGATTACGGAGGGAAAATTTTAAAATCCAATATGGATAGATTTATAGCCGTGGGATAAAATGATAAGTAATCATCGGCATTTTTCTGTGCTGTTTTGTCGATATACCAAATATTTATCAAATATTACTGTCATTTCAATATATCAAAAGCAACTATACCGATGATTACTTGATTTTTAGGTTCTGTCAACCTGCCGGGGGTTTTGTGCTATGTCAGGTCGACAATAAAAGCGTTACAAAAAATTTGATGTTTTATCATCCGTTTTTCCAAGAAAATCTTTATTCATCCACCGTTCTTCACGGGTATGAAACATTATTACCGAATCCTTGTCTTTTCTGATATAAACATCAAGTTCTTTTTGCAAAGCAAGTGAGTTTGCTTTACTTAAGTTTCCTTCAAAAACAGAGTTTTGAATATGTACAAGATATTTTTTGCAAATCTTAAATACCTTTGGAAGTATTTTTCTGCCCTTTTCATCACATATTATATCATATACAAGAATTACATACAATATTTACCACCACATTTCAAAGCCTTTATATTCTTTTTCTCCTATAATGTGCTTTATCAGTTTATAAAGTTCAAGTCTGATTAAGAATTGATAAGAAACATTTTTATTAAGTTCTTTGTGAAAAATAGTTGTCTTTAATTTTTCGTCAAATTCAGATGTAATTATTCGTGACGCTCTTTCGGTAAGCTGCAAACCGTTAAGTCCTTCTACAAAACTGCTTTCTGTTATTTGTTTTCGATTAAGCAAAGAAAATATCAGACGATCCGCAATCAGCGGTTTGAAAATTTCCGAAACATCAAGTGCAAGAGAATATCGCCTTGTACCCGGCTGATGAAGATAGCTTATTGTAGGATTAAGTTGGGTTTTATAAATTTCCGCCAGAGTTTTTGTATATACAAGAGAATTGACATATGAAATAAGGCTGTTAATCATATTGTCGGCAGGATGATAAACTCTTTTATCAAATTCAATATTCTGATCAATAATTACATTCCACGCTTTGTAATATTCCTGACGAATATTACCTTCAATTCCCATCAACTCTTCTATGGTTTCTACATCTGCAAGTTTCCTCCTCAAATTTTCTATAGCGGCCATTTGCTCTGACACATTCTTGCCTCTGCCGTTGTAGTATCTTAAGTTTCTGTAAATATTATAAGACGCAGCAACTATAAATTCTCTTGCTATTGATAATCTGTTTGAATAGTCGCCGTAAGCAAGCACTTGCTTAACCAAAAGCTGACCTGCAAGTTTAGTTTCCTTTGGGCAAAAACTTCCTATGTAAAATTGATAGTAATTGAAGAAATGTACAAGTATTCCGTATTTTGAAAATAAGTTCAGCAATTTAGATGTAACCGTTATTTCATTCATAATATAAATTTCTTTAATATTTTCTATCGGAAGATCTTTTACATTTCCGTCAATTGCAGTAAATCTTAATGTGTTGTCTTTTTGAGTTAAATTGCCTGACGAATATATGTAATAACTTTCCTGCATTTTATCACCTCAAATACAGCACAAATCATAGTAAGCACATGATTTGCAAATTCTTTTACTTTTAAATTTTGGCGGCAAAGCAGCCGATATAATTTTTACTATATCAGCTGCCGCACTTTCAAGCTCTCTTTCATCTTCTTCGCTAAGTTCAACATTAAGACTTTGCTTTAGCAAAGGATAATCAATTCTGCCTTTTATTCCCTCTACCCCACGCTTTTTCAGATAATAAAGATAGTATTTAAGTTGAGCAATACCCGCCTCCTCTATCTTTCTGCTTTTCTTTACCTCATGTAAAAGTTTATGCTCGGTAATAAAATCAATATTGATTGTGTTGTCGATCATAATATGTTTTTTCTTTTGCTTATAAGTGGTTTCATCTATAAGTTTTCCGATTTTGACATTTTCGTTTTCACTTTCCATTGCCAAACCGTTTGAAAAATACCACAGCTTTCTTTTACAAACATAGTAATAATAAATATGCATACCCGAAATATTATTTTCGTCCATAATCATACCTCATATAAAATTATCAGGTTCTCCGTTATCATCAGATTTATCTTGCTTTTTGGCTTTCTTTTCCTTATCAAATCTGATGCCGCATTCGGAATCATAACTGCTGTTAATAACAGGTAATTCAGTATATGGCATTTTTAATTTTTTTATTTCGTAATCGTCTATTCTGAATTTAGGTACGGAAACCGTGAAGCCAAGTATTTCTTCGTTTGCCTTAAGTTTATCATCTCTTGAATAAGTATCTGATTTTAAAACATCCAAAGCTTTTTCTATGGCACTCTCATTTTGATTATAAACATCAATCGGCACAGCGTCACTTCTGTCAATACTTCTTATTCCATCTTTTTTAAGAGAGAGATAATCGACATTTTCTTTATAATATTTATAAATTTTACGATATTCTTGAAAATATTTTGATTTTTCGATTTTTTCAACCGAAAGGTACTCATCTATAAGTTCTTTTTTAAGAACTTCAGAGATAATTCCGTCAACGCTTAAAATTGCCTGTTTTGACAACGAATGAATAGCATCGTCAACAAAACGATGTGCATTACCTTGAATTTCAGTAAATACAAAACAATTGGAAGATGAAAAGTCTTTATTACCCTTTCTGTTTACTCTGCCAAAGCGTTGGAACAGGGAAAATAAATCCGATAACTCGGTAATAAGAATATCAAAATCAATGTCAAGACTTGCTTCGACTACGGATGTTGAAATCCATATTTCAGGTATATTCATACTTTCGTTAGTTTTTTCAGAGGCTGCCAAAATCGCATTTTCTTTAGTTTTTCTGTCATTTTTTGTAAAATTGGAATGAAACAGATTTACACTTGCGTTAATATCCGAATTTTTTATTTCGGTATACATCTTATTTGCAATATCAATTGAATTGCAAACGACAAGATATTTTTTTACTTTATCGCATATTGTATCATCAAATATTTTTATAATATCGTCAGACTGCAAGTTTTTTTCATATACTTTTACATTATGCCTTAGCTTTCCTTTATCAGAAAAATCGGATGTTTTTACATCTGTTCCGAGTATTTTTTCAATCTCGTTCCTTACAAACGGAGGCAAAGTTGCGGTAATTACAGCCACTTTACCACCCAAAGTATGAATCATCTCAATTGCATAAATAATTGCAGCCAAAACATCAGGTGAATACATCTGTATCTCATCAATAATAAACTTTGAATATGACGCTACCGCAAGTTTGTATTCATAACCTGCATATTTCAATGCAAAGTCAAATATCTGATCAGGCGTACAAATTGTAATCGGAAGTGCAAGCTGTTTACTGCATTGTGCATACGCAAAATCATAATTTTTTCCGCTAATTATTGAATCTTCCAAATAATAGGATTTCATATCGGAGTGAACAAGTGCCACTCTTTCCTTGTAATCTTCTTGAGAATTATCTCCGCAAAGTTTTTTAATTCTTTCGTACATCGCATTGATAGCTGTTTTTAACGGCAAAACGAAAAAGCATTTATTGTCCCCGCACCAAAGCAATCCCGCCTCGGTTTTGCCCATACCTGTAGGTGCGGTTACAATTAAATTGCTGTCGGTATTTTTAATGCAAAATTCTTGCAATTCATTGTAATGTATATTTCGGGTATTTTTCCAATTGTTTAAAGAATCAGTCAAAAAATCGTTGACCTTTTCGCAGTCAAGACCTGCACTTGCACTGTAATCGCATTTATGTAAAAGACCTTTTAATAAAACAGCGTATTGTTTTTCTTCATCAGAAAGTTCGGTTTCAAATAAAGCTTTGATTTTCTTAATATTTCTCTTCATTTTATTGTAAGAGTTTGTATCAAAGCCAAATTCAGCAAGGAATTTTTCTATAAGCTCACGGTTTTCTTTAAACACTGTAACAGGAGAGTCTTTGTTATAGTGATGATAAAGCACAGCAAAATATACACTTATAGGTTTTATACATTCTGATTTATCAATAAAAAAAGTCGAAAGTATACTGTGTGGAATTTCTTGTTCAGGTTGAAAATTTCCGCCTTTAGTAATTCTTTTTTGAAATTGAGAATTTGCCTTACCGTTATCATGTTTTAAACACGAAACAAGTAAATCAGAGTATAAATCATCAGATTTTATATAGCCGAGCTTATAGAGCAGTTTTGCCTGCTCTATAAGCTCATTTGAATGTTGTCCGATTGTTTTGTCGGGTTTTGCAAGTTTATCTTCTATATTCATTACAAATACCTCAAGCTAAAAACACTGAATATATGCCGTTCTCGGTTTTGTCAAGCATTATGCCTTTACAACCGTTTTCAATATAGTTAAGTTGACAGAAAATAATAGGTACACGATTAAACACTCGTTTTCTCATACCGCCCTTTAACTGCACAGTTTTGTAATCCTTTGGCATTAAATATTTTGTACCGCCTGTGTATCCGCCTTCCGTTTTAGAGATTATATCCATATCGTCTTTATTAATTTCGAGATACTCGACAGGCATATAAACATCAAAATCAGCTTCTCCGTAATCGACATCTTCGTCAACATCAAAAAGCTCTGTTTCCGCACACTCAAGAACTTCTACAAAATCCTCTCCTCTGCCGATTGCAGTAAGATTTCCGATATTATCCATAATATCATTCATAGTATTTTCATCTGCAACTATATGAATGATAAGTTCAATATCGCAGAGAAGTTCATAATACTTAGGGCCTTTTGCAAGCGTTCTGAAATGGGAATACGGAATAGTATACTTTACCTTTTCGTACTCATCATACACAGCCTTTATATGCTTAATACGCTTATCAAATTCTTTTACTTCTTCGGCAGAAATATTTTCATCGGCTTTCATTTCTTTGAGCCGAGTTTTCATTTTATTAATGATTTTTTTATGCTTGTCGATTCTGCGTTTTGTACGCTTTAAAAAGCGGTATTCTTCAAGCAATTTTTCATTAATTACATTAATTGTAATGCCTTTTTCAAAACTGTTTCCTTGAGCCTTTTGTGCAGTAGCCACAACCTGATATGCACTTGAAAGCATATCGGGATTTTCCATTTTTACAAGCAAATTTCTGTCATCATTAAGACTGTTAAGAAAACAATCGTCCTTATACATTTTTGTTTTTAGAGAACCGTACTTTCCCTGTACGCTTACTTGCATAGGATGATAAGATGTATAACCGCAAGCCTTATGAAGTGCTCCGATAACAGTTGAATACGGCGGTAAAGGAAATGTCATACGGTTTTGTACAGTTTCTTCTTTTTTGTAATTTGCACTGTTTTGTTTTATATGAAGTCTAATTGCTTTCATATTAATTCCGCCTTACTCCGAAAAATACTCTTTAACCTGACCTCTGAGATTTTCAAAAAATTCTGTCATACTTACAGGATTAAGTTCTCTTACAATTTCGTCCTCGTTTGAAAGCTCGCCGTTACGCATAAGTGCACAACTGTAACCTTGAGCAAGTTTTTCCTTAATCGGCTCTATAATAAGTCTTTTGCCTGAAACAGAAACAGCATTTTCAAAAATATGAGTTTTTCTCGGTGAAAGACCGCCTACCACAAAAATCGGCTCTGCGTTATCAAGATTTCCCTTAACGACAAGTGAAAGATTTTCTACTGCGTTAATAAGATCAATTACTCTTTCGCACTTTTCGGCGTTATCTGCCTCTGCACCAAAGTTTTCGTCCTTACCGATTTTTTCAAGGTCAATTGTAAGACTGTAAATTTTAGATGACTTGTCATATTCATACTGATAAGGCATAAGACCGCAATCCTTTGCATTGTTTTGAACATTTAAACCGTGTGCCATAGCATAATTGGTTGCAAGGTAAAGGTTATTGTGAAAACGGGCATCATTAATAAACGGCTCTGTAGCAACAGCGTCTGTAAGATAGAAAGAACTGTTACGGATGTATGTAACGTCTTTTGTTGACATATATCCACCCTCAAGTGCACGGCATGTTGCGGCATTTACATCTTCATTAACAAGTTTCTGCATTGCTCCGTCGATTGATGTCTGTAAATCATCATAAAAACCCGACTGAACACAGATAGCGTTTTTAAGGCTCTCACGACTTCTTGTAGCGTACTCTTTTCCGCCTCTGAATACCTTTTGTACACTTGAAATATTACCTAGGCTTTCGCCGTAGTTGCTTGTCATATTTGCGATTACAGTTAATGTTAATGCTTTATTTTTCATAATAAAATCTCCTTTATATTAGTTATTTTTTGAGCTTACTTCAATTAATGCGCTTGCAAAAGCAAATGCAAGATCTTTATTTTCTTCCGCATTTTCAAGAAATGTATAGAAAAATGAAAATTCCATTCCGACATAAGCAGACAAACTAAGTATAATCTCTTTTGCTCTGTCGTAATCATGTGCGCAAAGAGCACTGATTATTTTTTGCTTATATGAATTAATTTTATTACTGCTTTTCATTTCAATTAGTTTTTTGGAAGTTAAAAATCCACAACTTTTTGCTGACTTAATTTCGTCCATAATTTCATTTCCTTTCCACGATACATTTATATCAACTAATAAGCCTATCTTGTACATTATATTTTTTTGAGTTTTACGAATTTCACTTATAGCTTTGCTATTCTTTTTCTCGCTTTCCTCAAAATAAAACAATTTAAACATTTTAAGAATAACATCATCAAGTAAAATATTATTCATACAACGCATATAAACTTCTTTTTCAAGATTAAACCAATAATCATCATTGATTTTTTTGACAAAGTTTAATGATTTCCCCGATAATTCTCTTAACTTTTTTAATCTTTCAAGTCGTACAAAGAATGTTTCGTAATAAGCCTTATCTTGAGATTTTGATATAATTTCAACATCATAGCTTATATAATCCTTTGAATTTTGCAAAACAAGCATTAGTTTGTTTTTGTCGTCTTTATTTTCTGTACTGCTAAGTTGATTTGAAAAAGCATAGTTTGTTTGAGTTAAAGACTTAACAGAAAAATTGTTATTCACAAAATAAGCTTCTCTCATATCAGGATTTGAGAAAGCAAACGGTATAAAATCAAATTCTAAAATATCATTGCTCTCAAAACTTTCCTTTGAAAAACAAAAGCCGAGATTACTTGTTTTTCTGTCTTTGTCAACATTGTAGCCTCTAAGTCTGCAAGTGCTGTTATCTTCGGTAAAAATAAGTCGTTCATTGCAGTAATTCTTATAAAGGTTATTGCCGTTTTTAAAGATATTCTTTATAATTTCCGCCCTGTTTTCTTCAATGGTTGAAATAAAAATATCTTTATTTGTTCCATTAAATTTTATTTTGTCAAATAGCCCTTTAAGAACTGTTTTGCTCTTAACAAGGTCATTTACCAATTTAATTTGTTCTTCACTGAATTCTTGACTTTCGAGAATGTTTAAAATATTTTTGTGAGTCATATATTTTTCAAAATAGTTCTCTGCAAACTCAAGATATTTTTCTTCTGTTATATCTTCACTTTTGTAAATAATACCGTCAAAGCCGTGGATATAATTATCGGGCTTTTCTTCAACATCACAGAGCACTTTGTAATCAATTCCAAAGTAATCAAAATATTTACATAAACCGACAACGGCTGCTGCAAACCTCCAATCGGTAGGCTGCAGCAAAGTGTCATAATCAAAGTAATCAATCTTTGTTTTCATTAATTCGGTTCACCTCCCTCCGATAAAAGCTCGGCAAAGCCAAATCCTGCGGATTTTCGTGAACCTATACCGCTTTTCAGCAGATAATTAATAACCGATTTATCGGCATTAATACTAAAACTGCCTAAACTGCATTCAATGTAGTTTTTGTAGTGATAAACCACTGTTTTTTTTGCATTTAACGGTTTAATTTCAAAGTTTGAAATTAACTTCTCGTCAAAACCGCTTTCAACAAGCTGCTCTTTAATTACCTGTTTTACAATCTCCGTAAAATCCGGATTTGCAACCGAAATATACCTATCCGAATTGTTCTCGGCTTTATGTAATCTGATACACAAAGGGCTAAGCATTTTCACAACAGCGGATGATGAAGTAACATTTTTTTCCGGCATAAGATTAACACTGACAAGTTTCATTTCGTTGCCGAGCGGAGCGGGAATCGGCTTGTCCTTTTGCTTTATAAAAGCAGACATAAAAATACATCCCGTATTATAGTCAGCCGTTGAAAAAGTAATGTTTAGTTGATTTTTCCCGAGTTGAATTTCCGTTTTAGAAAACTTCGGCATAGACAGATTCACCGCAAAAGTAAAATTTCTGCGTTCCGGTGTAAAATAATATTTTTCATAATATTTTCCCTCGGCAATATCTGACAGTGACCGTTTAAAAAACGAAAGCATAATTCGTCGATAATCAATCGGCAGCTTATTGTTTTGCAAATAAAATCGCAATAAGATTTTCATATTTACCTCCATTTATTATTTTAATAGTATTAGATTTCGTTATTAGAGTTATGATATTTCACAACTCTAATTACAGTATAGCGTTCACAATTTTGTTTGTCAATACCTAATATATATTTCCTAAGAAAATTTTTTATAAATAAACTTATAAATACATTTATTTTTATAAATTTAGTACATTTGATATTTACAATTAATTATGATATAATTTAATAAATCTTTCCAAAATGGATTTTAAATAATATTTATTTACACCACCTTTTTAATCTATCCAAATTGGATTTTGTCTTTACCATACTCTTTTGTCAAGGTGAACCCGTGGTATTTCTCGTTTTTTCCTCAAAAATCCGAACTTCACTTTGGCAATTTAGGTTTGTCTTTACCATATTATAACATTTTCACTGTACCATAATCCGTACTTTGAATTTGATTTATAAAAAAGATAAAAGATAAAAGGCTCTCGATAAAAATTCGAGGGCCTTTGCTTTTTAAAATCATTTTTCGTTATATATGTTGGAGTAATGTTTATAAATTATGATTTACCGGAATATTTTGCACGGCAATTATAAAAGTTTGGTCAAACTTTTATAATTGTGACTGTAGGGTAAACAAAATTTATCTCCATTTTTAAATATTTAAATCATTCTATGCTTTTTCCATCTGCCTGACAAATACCTTGCAAGATATGCTGCAGCACTAGCATACCAATCAACAAACATACCGATCCATACACCCAAAACGCCCATATCAAGAACCATAACAAGTATATAACTGCAAACTATTCTGAATATCCACATTGAAATCATACTTACACCGAGTGAAAAGTTTACATCTGTACACTTGAACAATTTGAGATATATTTCTTTGTATATTATAACATAATAAATGCATTTATTTAAATATACAGATGTATTTTTAGTATATTATTACTATTAAAAATTAGTTGCTTGTATATATAATACTATTTGAGATATTATATTATAAATTTTTTATAAATGTGGTTTTAAATCAAAGTTAGCATTTACTAACTTTGATATTTGGCATTTTCTGCTATTTTTTCGTGTTACCAACATTTTATAATTGATTATCAAAGATATAATAAGTTATCCTTCGGTAAAAATAATAAGTAAGTAATTTGTATAAATGATATTATATATCTTGATGTATGTTAAAATTATAATTATCGTTAAACTTAGAGTTTAATATAGAACAGTTAAAATTTTCTTAAAATTTTTATAATCTGAAATTAACGCTTGACAAATATTATCTGTAATGATATAATACTATTTGTTACATAGATAAGCGGATGTAGTTTAGTGGTAGAACTTCAGCCTTCCAAGCTGATCGTGTGGGTTCGATTCCCATCATCCGCTCCACAAAAGGTGCTGTAAAGAAACAGCATATTAAAAAACCGAGATTCACGAAAAAGTGAGTCTCGGTGATTTTTTTTGCTTGTATTGCTAAATATTGTATCCGGCAATAATCGGTCGTTACCCTTATTTGCATTGGCAGTTATCTTTGTTCCGTCTATGTAGATATGCAACATATCCTGCTTTCCTTAACAGCAAGGTGTTTATTTAGAGCAATATGATGAAAAACCTCGTTAAATGTATATACCGGATCAGAAATTTCTATTATTTTTCCAATTTCCGGTTATAATTTTAATTGATACGGTGTATAATGTACCTTGTTGATATGGTTTTTCATTGATAGTAAATTATATTACAAAAACGACTGCATTCCTACCTTTCGGTCAGAATGCAGTCGTTTTTTTTATTTGGGCTGTTTTTTACAGCTCCTTTTCTTAACGGTCGCCTTCAAGTCCCGTTATTAATTTACTTGTAAAACAAAAAACAGATTAACAAAAAGCTAATCTGTTTTATGGTGCGAGTGACGGAGTGAAAAAAATAAGTACACTTTCTGCCTCGTTTGATACGGCTTGTTAAATTTATAAATATCATCAACGCTCTCCCTAAAAACAGTCCACCGGACTGTTTTCTTAACGGTCGCCTTCAAGTCCCGTTATTAATTTACTTGTAAAGCAAAAAAACAGATTAACAAAAAGCTAATCTGTTTTTATGGT
>ERZ827088.2941-NODE-2941-length-16699-cov-2.746275_pt1 | contig 16699 bp, 9 predicted proteins | sample MGYA00519922_ERZ827088 | MGnify/ENA primary metagenome ERZ827088 (study PRJEB31778, sample SAMEA3449254) | human gut metagenome | biome: human gut; feature: human-associated habitat; material: faeces | place: United Kingdom | collected 2010/2012 ... | reverse complement strand
ACTATAAAGACGCCGGACAACTGCCGGCAGATACAGACATAGATGCACTGATTCGGGAAATAAAACCGTGGTATGACAATTATTGCTTTGCCAAAGAAAGTCTGGAACGTGATCCGAAGATGTTCAACTGCGACATGGTACTTTATTATCTGCGTCATTACATAACGTTGGGGAAATCTCCCGAACAAATGATTGACCCTAATACCCGCACGGATTACAATAAAATGAAAAAACTGATCCGATTGGACAAGCTCGACGGAAATCGTAAAGGTGTGTTGCGCAAAATCACCGAAGAAGGAGAAGTCATCACCAACTTAGTGACAACCTTCCCCGCCAGCGAAATAGCCAATCCGGAAATCTTTCCCAGCCTGCTCTTTTATTATGGCATGCTGACCATTACCGGTACACGAGGAGTCCGCCTGATACTGGGTATTCCCAACAATAATGTACGCAAGCAGTATTACGATTTTCTGTTAGAGGAATATCAAGAGAAACGGCATATTGACTTGAATGGCTTAAGAGATTTATTTGATGACATGGCATTCGACGGTCACTGGCAAAAATCTTTAGAGTTCATCGCTCATGCCTACAAGGAAAACTCCTCAGTACGTAGTGCGATTGAAGGCGAACGGAATATTCAAGGATTCTTTACTGCCTACCTGAGCGTAAATGCTTATTACCTGACTGCCCCGGAAGTGGAACTGAATCACGGTTACTGTGACCTGTTCCTTATGCCGGACCTACTGCATTATGAAGTGAATCATAGCTACATCATAGAGCTAAAATACCTTTCAGAAAAAGATTCCGATGCGAAAGCCGAAATCCAATGGGAAGAAGCCGTTGAGCAGATAAAGGGATATGCAGCCGCACCGAAAGTTCGCCAATTGATACAGAATACAAAGTTACATTGCATTGTGATGCAATTCCGTGGCTGGGAACTCCAACGAATGGAAGAAGTAATTCAACCACATATAAAATGACAGCACTTTTGCCCTCACGCTCTCATTTTCGCCTCAATCCCCCTATTCATCGGAGTTACAGCGATTAGAGATCCAATGGTAGCAGCGTGAGAGCAACCGTTTGCCCTCACGTTACTACCAATTATTCTATTTTCAGCAAATGATAAAGTGTCCCCTTACCGGACTTCCGGCAGGGAATATTCAGCTTCTGAAGCGCACGGCCGAACACAGCTACCTTATTGATAGCCAACCTGTCCCGTGTCTTCGTCTGCAAATAATTCAGAATCTGCATGGACGTCATCCATTCGCCTCCCTCCTCTTCTTCCGCCGGACGGAGATAACAATGGAACAACTGTTCCAACGGGCTCGCCTGCTCAAATTCACGGTTCGTCTGCTTCAAAATCTTTTCATCCTCATCATCCAGCCAGTAACGCTCACCCTTATAAATGGCTTCCATCGCCTGAGCATAAAGCTGTTTGTAATTGATGGTAGCATTGGTTTTGATAGGAGCTATCACCTCAATACAGATAAAACGACGGCTGCCACTGGGATCGGCAAGCAAATCTTTCTGATTGCTGGTGCCGATAAAGGAAGCATAACGACGCATTTCACGAATAGTATTGCCATGAGGCTTGCGCAAGTTAGCAACAGGCTTTTGCAACAAATGCTTCAGAAACCCCTGCTGGCTGACATTGATCTGATCAAACTCATCAATGTTGATCAGAAAAAAACGTCCTAAATAACGCTCCGCTTCCTGCTTACTCTTGAAATCGATACTGTCCGTATAGCCGAAACGCAACTCAGGCGGCAGAATAATCCGGCAAAACGTTGACTTACGATACCCTTGCGGACCGACAAGCAAAGGTGACGTACTGTTTCCATGCTGCCGATCCACCCCTCTCCAATGCGCCACCATGCTCAGAAACCAACGATAAAACAACTCCTGCCAGTACGGATTCGTACAAGGAACCAATCCTGCCAATGCACGGATACGGTCTTTCCCGTCCCAACGGCCGACATCATAAAGATATTCTTCTACAGGATTGTGCAAAGGAACATATTCCGAATTCAGAAAACGGTCTACATCACGATCCCAGGCATTGATGCCTTCTTTCAAGGCACAGATAGAGATACTGTTGCGCACACGTTTGTCCACGGGCTTAAAGTAAAAGTGGATGGAATCACGCTGGCGGTATTCCAGATCATCTAACACGGTGTTATAACGAAATTCATAACGACGGTTCATAAACTCCTCTGTCTGCATATTGAGATATTGCTCTTTTGTCAGCCCGTTTTTCTTGCCGAAGCCTTTGCATTCCTGATACACATTGCCTATCATCTCGCGAACCAGCACAGCCTGCTTCGAATGATAATACCGATGAATGGTCCTCCTCACCACTTCCTCTTCCGGAATACCGGAAAGGAAACAATTTTCCGCCAACCGGACTACCAGGGGCTGCAAATCATCATTCCGCCTCCACCCCTCTTCCATCGACTGAAAAGTCTTTCGCAAGGCAGCCTCATACATCAATGCCAGCGCATCTTCCGTATCATATCCCGGAACGGCACGATTCAACGGAGACTTTTCCGGGGTCAGCTTCTCCTGATAATTCATTTCTTTCGGCATCCCGAAAGGCTGAGAAAGATAAAACGGCACGGAATTTTCCCGATAGAAAGGTTCGGGATCGTGACTCAGCCGTGAATATTGCTCCAAAACCGGCTCTTTCAACTGAATATCAAAGGGGATTTGCGGCTGATAGCATTTCACCGCCAAACGATACGCATGTGCCTGAAAAATTTCAGCTTCTTCCTGCGTCTGCGGCAACGTACCGTCCGGACGGGTAAAAAGAGTCCATATCTTCACGGAATTTCCACTCGCCCCCATGTATGCAAACATGGTCTGCGGCAATTCAGCCGCTTTTTTCTTGACCAGATCCACTTCTACTTTTCCCGCCAACGGACCTACGGTCAGTTCCACGATGCCATTATATACTTTCATCCGCTTCACGCCATTTACACGTCCGAAAACGGCAGCGGGTATTACTTTGGGAAGTTTTCCGGCAAAACTGCAAGATTCTCCGGGTAAAACAAAATGCAGGGCTTGGCGCAATCCGGTCACCGGACGGGTCTTAATCTCTGTTTTTATCTTCTCTATCAACAAGTTAAAATCTAATACACTTAATGCTTCGACTCCATCTTTCTCCCTGATCTGTGTTATCTTCATTACTTTTCTTTAATATTTATGTATATCCCTCAAAGGTAGGCATAAAACAGACAGCAAACAACCTTTCTATTCATTATTATTACAGAATATTTATCCGCCTTTCCATTCTTCCGGAAGCTCCTTGAATTAATAGTAAATAAAACGTTCATTAAGTTGTTTAGAAGCTTAGATTAATGTATCTTTGTAGTGATAAGAAATCGTTTTACGTACATGGTCCCATCGGTCCACGTATGTGAACTATTGGGTTCACGTACATAGTCCGAACGGTTCACGTACGTGGAACGAAAACGTGAAACAGACAAAATATATTAGTCGAGCCTTGTCTACATGTTAAGGTTACTAGTGTTTGTACTAACACACGCGGTATCAATTGAGTAACAATCCTATTAACCAACAAAAAACAAGTGACGCTATGGCAGCAGATTATGACTTTCGGCGAAAACCGAATGAAAAGGGAGACGGAGAAGTACAGCCTCTGTATCCCCGAATTGTATCCAAAGGAACCATTGACAGCAAACGGTTATTTCGTGAAATAGCCGAAGCCTCTTCTTTCACCGAGGGAGATTTGGCAGGTATCATGGTAGCTTTTCAAGAGAAGGTATCCTATTATTTAAGTGAGGGGTATCATGTGAAACTGGGAGAAATCGGATATTTCTCCTCTAGTTTGAGGGCACGTCCGGTGATGGACAAGAAAGAGATCCGTTCGGTCTCCATCTCTTTCGACAACGTAAATTTCAGAGCCACTCCCTGGTTTCGCCGACGCAGTTCGGGGACGGTGACCCGTGCCAAATTCGGATTTCAAGAATCATCGAACTTGCCGGAAGAGACACGCCGTTCCCGACTGGAAGCCTTTTTAGCAAAGAATCACTTCATCACTCGAAGAGAATACTCTCAGATTACGGGTTTATTGAAGGGAAAAGCACTACGGGAATTGAATCTTCTGGTAGAAAACGGAGTTCTTAACACTCGCGGATATGGGAACCGGGTGGTGTATTTAAAGCCTAATAATCAGTAGATTAAATCAGTAAAAGATACAATAAGGGTGATAACAGAAAAGAGGTTACTATTCTATTATCACCCTATTATCACCATCTATTGTCACCCGTTTTTCATTGATAATGAACCGGTTAGTTCTACAAAGTGACAAGTGACATTAAAAAGCATCATTAAACTCCAGTGTATGACGCTCAATAACTTCTACCGAATCGAGCCCAAGCATATAGTCACCTTTGGCCGCCTCAATCATAGCTTTTTGTTCTTTCTGAAAGTAGACAGGGGCATCTTTACGTAAAGGTAAAATCTTTAGTTCCACCTTTTTGCCGACGAGATCTGCCATACGGACCCACATCTCCTTTCCATTCCAGAAGTTATCTGCTACAAGCCTGCCGTCAGCATACACACGGGCCACATCACCCCGATAATTTATACGGAGAAAAAGATTATCATAATTATTTATTCCAGATGTATCATAGTTAATAGTGTATACCGCAGCTTTTGCAAAGTCCTCTTCTACAGGTTGCGCAGCCACTGCCTGACGACCCATGGGGACAACACGGGGAGCATCCGCTTTTTTCACTTCCGTGACTGTGGCGGCAATGACAGGAGACTTTGTCCATACCTCCTCCACGATGCATGAATCACTCTTATACAGAATACCGCCATTCTTGGCATAAAGCAGTTTACCGTCAATTTTATAGGCAGTCTTTGCCTTTTCGTATGAGAGCACACAGACATTGAGCTTGCCCGCCTTCTGCTGCTTGTTAAGTTTACAAGTATAGACCTTGCCGTCAACGGAGATTTGAGGCTTTTTACCCCTGATTTCGATGAAATAGATAAGGTCATCCACTTTGCAGAATGGTTCTACAGTAGTCCAGTCAATGGTTGCACCCCCAGTCCGATAGTCTTTAAAAGTGACATGGGACGTCCCGCTCTCATTCTTGATACGCACATAGTCATTATAGAATTCGAAAGCACCCCGGCGAGCATAATGCCTGCTTAATGAGTCAACATTCATCTGCAAGAGTTCACTGCCCCAGTCTGTCAACATCTGATGGATAAAACGTCCTTCATGAAAGGGAGTCTCGAATACTTGTCCCACTTCGCCAAGAGGAGCCTGAAAATCATAGGTCATATGAGGCAGGTCATTATGATTAGTACCCGGAGAGGCTTGCGTTTCTCCCATAGTGTGAAGAGGATTGTATGGATTGGTGCCACCGTGATACATATAGTATCCCGGAAGATTGGAGCCACTACCCAGCTTGCATATAACCAGCGGTTTAAGCTCCTTTCCATTGATATTTATCCGACGATGATACGCCGGCATCATACCACCGCCCAACTCACAAGTAAAATAGGGATATGACAATTTTGAACTGAGAGAGGGGGAATCTTCCGACAATTCCTCTTTAGAGAATGTCTCTGTGGCAATAGCACTACTCATACGTTTGTCTCTCATAATGAAAGCATCGGCATAACTGCCCGGCATATCCTCCAGTTTCCGGTCCCAGAATCCGTCGGCATAGTCACCATAAAGCGGCAACAGCTGCCCGAAAACCTCTTTTCCCCGAAGTGCAGGCCAACCGGTACGTGTATAGAACGGGACATCAAATCCCGCCTTCACAGCAATATTTTTCAATGCCTCCAGATAATCCCAAGGACCGCGACTTTCGTTCTCGATCTGCACGCCGACCACAGGACCGCCATCTTTCCACAAAAGTCCGTTAACCTGAGCAAAAATAGTATTATAAAGCTCCGTACAATCTTCAAGGAATCCGGGAGTACGGGCACGTATCTTATACTTAGGATTCTGCCCGGCTTTCTCATGTACCCATGAAGGAATTCCGCCTTGATACACTTCCCCATGACAGAAAGGACCAAGACGCAACACCAGCATCACATTTTCTTCTGCACAAATCCGGACGAAGCGGCGCAGGTTATGATTGCCGCTCCAGTTCCATTTTCCCTCTTCCGGTTCATGGTGAATCCAGAAGATATATGTAGAAATGATATTGATACCACCGGCCTTCATTTTGCGGATTTCCCGGCGCCATTCCGACTCCGGTACGCGGGAATAGTGAATCTCGCCCATGACGGGAATGATATGCTTGCCGTCAAGGATAAGCCCCTTGCTATCCACCAGAAGAGTTTTGCCTTCGGGTGTTGCAGATGTCCCAAACCGGAAAGTACCTTGTGCTGAAACCATTGACAACGACAGTACAAACATCAATAAAAATGTGATCTTCTTTTTCATGGTAATCTTTCAATTGTTAGTCTTTCAATTATTCAACTACCTTCCGATTCAAACGGAAAGTAGAGAGAACTTTCTTGCCGGAATAAATAGTCACAAGGAAGTTATAGTCCTCACCTTTTTCAAAATCAGCCTTTGTCGCAAAGCGGATGTCAGCTTTTTCATAGGGTTTCAAAGCAGGTACGGCAGCAGAAGCCACTTTGACCATTTTGCCTTCTTTCTTATACTCTATCTTGACCGAAGCCTTTTGTGAGCTAACTTGTCCGAAGTTCTGTACTTCAATATTCCCGTTCCAGCCTTTTTGCGATTCAGAGAATACAGGGGCACGTGCAGAAAGAATCGGTTCCACATAATCAACATACGGCAAACGCGCATATCCGTAAAGCATCTTTCCGTTTTTATATCTGCCTATCAATTTAGGAGCAAATTCTTTCTCTGTAATCCCATTTCCTTTTCCGTCGAAAGTAATGATCAGGTCATTTCCATCATTCTCTGTTTTCAATACTTTACTTCCTCTGCCATAATTCACTTCTTCGGAAGCGCCAAAACGCAAAGAGCTGATATCCATATCGGTTTGTGGATGAAAACCTTCTTCTGCCTGTACTTTCAGCCGGATAGTTTTCGTTCCAGCGGTAATGGGCTTATCATTCAACACTGTCAGCAATAGTCCCGGATTCAATGGAATACTGATATTCTTTGAACTGTGATTATCAAATGGCTTATCTTCATGTTTCAAAGTATCAATGACCGCAAAATTAGCCTGAATAGCACGGCCATACTTATCTTGATACATTTTCAGACGTTCATACTTGAACCAGCCTTCAGAATGTCCGTCCTCGTTGTACGGCAACTCCCGGCATGTAGGCCTCTCCCGGATCAGTAACCCAATTGACTCCGTCCTTTGAACGAAGATAAAAGGCAATACGGCCCAACCAGTCATTGACAATCAGATGATACTGGATATGATCGCGCCAGATGACAGGGTCTTCAAACCGTCCTTTCACATCCGGATAAACACGACGGTCTGTCAATTGGTTATATTCCGACAAACCATCCCGGCTGATCCAGATTCCACCGCCACGACAGACCATTACATATGAACTGTCTTCCCGTTGGGCAAACGAAAGATTGGACAATCCTTCGATGATTCTACGATCGCGCGCATTGAAGTCGAATTTTCCATATTCCCATTTTCCGTTGATATCATCCGCAACATAACGGCCGTCGATGACATACAAAACATATCGGCCGTCTTTTGCCTGAAACATCTCCGGATTATGTCCTTTTCCGATGATATTAATCGGTTTGAACGGACCGGTCAGATTATCACTCACGGTATTGAACACCCATGAATTTCTCCACTCCATGTGTCCTTTAGGAGAGGCTTCCAGCCATCCGCAAACCATCAGATGATATTTACCGTCTTCTCCTTTCCGGATATTTCCACCCCAATAGGACCAGATACGGTCTTCAATACCATTATCAACATAACGCGGACGCACATCGGAGGTTCCCCACGTGTCGGATGACAGTTGATTGCCTTTCATCGGCAGAAAACGATCCATAAACCGGGCACCTTTCACCAGTTGACTCCACTCCTTGGGCCGTTCGCGTTCTGTTACTTGAGAGAAAGTGGATTTACTCACAAGTAGCAACATTACCATTAATACTAATTTAAGATTTTTTCCGTACATGTTTTTCTTCTGTTAGTTAGTTTGATAGTTCGTTTGATTAATACTATTAGTATTACGACAAAAGTAAATCAATCCCTCATTAGTGAATGATAACAAACAGGGAAAAAGGCACGTAATGCTTTACGTAAATAATACGAACATTCCCAGAGTCCTAATAGCCCAACCAAACGGTTGATACCAACAACTGAATGCAAAATACTCTTTTATTCATCATAGTAAATAACACTATTTTCTTCCAAACTAATATTGCAGCAGAAAACTCTCGGCAACTTTTAGAAAACGGTCATGTCCTTTACTGTTCAGATGCGCTGTATCAGTATTATTCTTGCTTTTCTGGAAATAGATTCTTCTGAAAGTATCATTATCGGCATAGATGCTTCCTTTTCTTGCGCAATCAAAAATAGGAATACTATAATTGCCGCAGACTTCAATCATTGCATCCACTACTTTTTCCGAGTCACTTCCTTTAAAGTTCTTGCAGTTCCAGCGGGTAAAGAAAAAGATTTTCGCTGTCGGATATTTCTCGACTAAGCCTTTGCACAGAATTTCCATTTTATCCTTGAAGTTATCAATACCTCCGATAGAATCCAGTTTAAATGCATCATTATGTCCGCCAATGACAATGACATAATCGAGGCTATCCGCCATCTCCGCATATCGCAGATACATCGCTTTTCCCCATCGCGGGCTGGAATAAGCTATGCTATTCCCATTCTTTCCATAATTAAAATACTCCATACCGTGCTTCTTTGCAAACTTATAATGCCATGTGTTCTCAAACGGCTCTTTATGATTTCTCACATAGCTGTCACCTATTACTCCGATCCGCTTGCCGTTAAGTTCGTCAGTAAGCGCTATACCAGTCTGTGCTTTCCCATCCAAAACGGACAACGCACAAACGATTAACAATAAAAAGATTTTTAAATGTGTCATCACTTTATGTATTTTTCATTTGCTAGCAAAGATAAGGGCAGTTGTAATGTCAGTACATGTAAATTCATACGTTTTCCTTTAAATTCATACACTTTTCATGCTTTAATCCGGTTTTTTACGCCCCAATTCTCCAAGAAACGGACGATTTTCCATCTTTCTATACTTATTTGCCATTGGAGCAAGTTACGACTTTGCATATCTTTGCCAAGAAAGTTATCCATTTCTACAAAAGACTACAAACGTATGAAAAAACATCTGATTGCCTGGGGCATTTTATCTACCATGTTTATGGCAAATACTTTTGCCCAGAAAGACATCGACCGTCCTATTATGGGATGGAGTTCATGGAACACCTATCATGTAAATATCAGTGAAGAGTTGATAAAACAGCAAGCTGACGCATTAATCAAACACGGACTGAAAGAGGCAGGCTACAACTATATCAATATAGATGACGGCTTCTTCGGGCATCGGGACGAAACGGGGAAAATGCATCCGCATCCCGACCGTTTTCCCAACGGAATGAAAGTGGTTTCAGACTATATCCATTCGCTGGGATTAAAAGCCGGAATTTACTCGGATGCAGGAGACAACACCTGCGGATCTATCTACGACAACGACGCAAACGGAGTGGGCTCCGGACTATACGGCCATGAACAGCAGGATATGGATTTATATCTCAAAGAATGGAACTATGATTTTATCAAGATCGATTATTGTGGCGGACGCGAACTGGGGCTGGATGAAGAAAAGCGCTACAGCACGATTTGCCAGGCTATTGCCAATACAGGAAGAACGGATGTATCTATCAATATCTGCCGATGGGCTTTTCCCGGCACCTGGGCAAAACGACTGGCACGTTCCTGGCGTATCAGTCCTGATATCCGTCCCAGATGGAATTCAGTAAAAGGTATTATAGAAAAGAACTTATATCTTTCCGCCTATGCTACCGACGGACATTACAACGACATGGATATGCTAGAAATCGGACGTGGACTGAAACCCAACGAAGAAGAAGTCCATTTTGGAATGTGGTGCATCATGAGTTCTCCCCTGCTGATCGGATGTGACATGAATACGATTCCCGACTTCTTATTGAAGCTACTGAAAAACAAAGAACTGATCGCACTGAATCAGGATGTATTAGGACTTCAGGCACACGTCGTTCAACATGAGAATGAAAGCTATGTACTGGTAAAGGACATTGAACGGAAACGCGGACTGACAAGAGCGGTAGCATTGTATAACCCTTCCGACCAGCCATGTGACTTTATCGTTCCTTTTGAAACCCTTGAACTGGGTGGTAACGTAAAAGTACGGGACTTAATCAAACAGAAGGATCTTGGAAAAATGAAAGGAGAAATACGGCAGACTGTTCAGCCACACAGCGTAATGATATGCAAAATGGAAGCTGAAAAACGACTGGAACCCGTATCTTATGAGGCTGAATGGGCATATCTTCCCTGCTACGACGATCTGGGAAAGAAATCCAAACCAATTGTTTATGTACCTGCCCCCGATTGTTCCGGCAGAATGAAAATATCCCGACTCGGCGGCCGGGAAGAGAACTTTGCCGAATGGAGCGAAGTATACAGCGAAAAGGGAGGTAACTATGAAATGACTATTTTCTACTCTTGCGACAAAAACCGCAAACTGGAAGTTTCTGTCAATGGAACGAAAACAGTACTCAAAGATTTGAACAGTAACAATGAAGTGAAATCTGTGACTATCCCTGTCAGCTTAAAACAAGGTTACAATACGGTGCAAATGGGAAATAACTTCGGATGGGCACCGGACATCGACCGTTTTACAGTATCCAGACAATAAATTCCTCATAATATCAATTATAGAATGAACAAGAAATTTAGATGCTTACTGGTATCTCTGATTTTCACAGCAATGTGGAATGGGACTACCATACAAGCACAAGCTCCCCATCCCGAACGCATTTATCTTTCGGGAACAGGCATTGACAACACCAAGACCTGGGATTTTTTCTGTTCTGCGGGACAGAATAGTGGCAAATGGAAAAAGATCGAGGTTCCCTGTAACTGGGAACTACAGGGATTCGGAGAATATACATACGGTAGATGGTATACCATAAAAGGACAATGCCCCAGTGATGAAACCGGAACTTACCGCTATAAATTCGACGCCCCCAAATCATGGGCAGGGCAACGGGTAAAGATATTCTTTGACGGAGTGATGACTGATGCAGAAATCATGATAAACGGCAAGCCGGCAGGTGAGATGCATCAAGGAGGCTTCTATCGCTTCAATTATGATATTACCGAATTACTCAATCTTGGTAAAAAGAATCAGCTTGAAGTGAAAGTTGCCAAAGAATCAGCCAACAGATCGATCAATGCCGCCGAACGGAAAGCTGACTGGTGGTTGTTTGGCGGTATATACCGTCCTGTATGGTTGGAAGTTCTGCCACAGGTACACATGGAACATTTCGTACTAAATGCTGATCACCATGGGAAATTACAGACCGCCGTAGATATGGCAGGAGATGCCAAAGGACATGAAATCATCGTATCTGTCCGTTCATTAAAAGACGGGAAAACCGTATATACCTCCAACGGACAAACAACAATCACTCATCCAATCAATAACTCCGATAAGGAGCAGATGATTAGCGGTGAATGGGCAAGCATCATTCCCTGGTCTACAGAGAATCCCAATCTGTATGTAGCCAAATTGGAATTAAAGAATCCCGAAGGTAAAATCGTACAAACCAGAGAAACACGCATCGGTTTTCGTACTGTAGAGTTCTTCCCGCAAGACGGTGTATATTTGAACGGTACCAAACTAGTGGTCAAAGGAATCAACCGCCACTCATTTTCTGTAGACGGAGGGCGTACCACCAGTGCTGCATTAAGCCGAATGGATGCCCTGCTCATCAAAGAAATGAATATGAATGCTGTACGTTCGCACTACCCGCCCGATGAACATTTTCTTGATATGTGCGACTCACTGGGTCTTGTCTACATGGATGAACTGGCAGGCTGGCAAAACGGTTACGACTCTAAAGTCGGAGCAAAACTCGTAAAGGAGATGATTGAACGGGTCGTTAACCACCCCTGCATCATTCTTTGGAGTAACGGAAACGAAGGCGGCTGGAATACACAAACCGATCCTTTGTTTGCCCAATATGACAGACTACAAAAACGACATATGGTACATCCCTGGGCCGACTTTAATGACTTGGATACGCATCACTATCCTACTTATCTGACAGGGGTAGCACGTTTCACCAATGGTTATAAAGTGTTCATGCCGACCGAATTTATGCACGCCATGTACGATCAGGGAGGAGGAGCCGGCCTGCGCGACTTTTGGGATCGCTGGTGTACCAATCCCTTGTTTGCAGGAGGGTTCATCTGGGTATATTGCGATGAGGCTCCCAAACGCAGTGATAAAGGAGGAATACTCGACTCTGACAAGTCCAATGCACCCGACGGAGTAGTAGGACCACGTCGAGAGAAAGAAGGAAGCTATTATGCCATCCGTGCACAATAGTCGCCTATCCAGTTGAAACCTCTTCTCATTACTAACCACTTCGACGGCCGTTTCCTCCTGACCAATGAATATACTTTTACCAATCTGAAAGATTGTCGTATGACTTATAAGGTTTTATCATGTGGCACTCCTCTCCAGGGAAACGCAGAAGCAGGAAAGGTGATTGTCGAAGGAAAAGTCCAACTTCCATCCATCAATCCGGGAGAAACAGGTACTGCCCGTTTTGAACTGCCCGATTCATTCCGGAAAGGTGATGTGCTCGAACTGGAGGCCTTTGATAGAGAAGGAAAAAGTATCTGTAACTGGACTTATCCGATTCATCTGGCAAAACAATATTTTGAACGTAACCTGGCGCAAACGACACTCACTCCTGCTCCTCAAAAAGCAGAAGCCCGACAAACGTCTGACGCCATCGAACTAAAGAGCAGCAAAGTCAGCATAACCTTCGATGCGGCAACCGGTATGATCCGTCACATTAAATCCGGTGAGACTGAGGTTCCATTCAAGGATGGTCCGGTAGCAGTAGGTATGAAGATGCGATATGAACCTTCGCTCAGCTATACTCGCCATTCCTCTGACGGCGCCATTTATTGTGCCAAATATAAAGGTGCGGCAGATTCCATTGTCTGGCGTCTGACAAACGAAGGTTTGCTCTATATGGATGCAATCTTATTAAATCGCGGTTCCGGTGGCGGTGGCTTCGACGATGCTTTCATGGATGCACAGGTTTTCAATCTCGGTCTTAGCTTCTCTTATCCGGAACAAAACTGTTCGGGTATGAAATGGATGGGACGCGGGCCATACAGGGTATGGAAAAACCGAATTCCAGGAACGAACTACAGTATCTGGCACAAAGATTATAACAACACCATTACCGGAGAAAGTTTTGAGAATCTGATATATCCTGAGTTCAAGGGTTACCATGCCAACCTCTATTGGGCTACACTGGAGGGCGAGAAGACTTCATTTACCGTTTATTCGCGTAATGACGGTACTTTCTTCCGGGTATTCACTCCCGAAGAACCGGCAGGACGGATAAAAGATACCATGCCTGCATTCCCAGAAGGTGATCTTTCATTCTTGCTCGATATTCCGGCTATCTGCTCGTTCAAGCCGATCGAGCAACAAGGTCCTAACAGTCAACCGGGAAATATCCGAATCAAATCGGGAGATGAAGGACTACATCTGAATCTGATGTTTGACTTCCGGTAATCCTGAGTAAAAACACTTAAAAATAAAGATAAAACGATGAACTGAAAATTGTTCTTGGAACTTAAGTTTGTTTGCGTCGTATCTATAGCATATAAATAAGGGGCTATTTGATTAAAACAGCCCCTTATTTATTATTTCATTTATTACTTAGTCGTCATCTTCTTTTCCGCGCTTTTCAGCCCTTTCAGAGAAGCCTTGATCTTCACATTTCCACTAGTCTGACTGGAACGTAATATAGCCATTACAAATCCTTGATGTAACTTCTTGTGGTTTCCTGAGAAAAGCTCATCTGTCATATGATCACCATTATCTACGGCAATCAGTCTGGCTTCACCTGAGACTTCAAACGTAACTTCACCTTCAGTAGCAGGTACCACCCGTCCTTTACTGTCAACAGCATATACCTTTACATACTGCAAATCCATTCCATCTGCTTTCCAGTCTGCATTCTCCAACTCTATTTTCAAAGCTTTCGCCTTACCTGTCGTTTCCAACATATGACGAGCAACTTCTTTTCCATTGTTACATGCAATCGCTATGATGTTTCCTCCTTTGCCATAAGGTATATTTTGCCAGTAAATCATATTGCGGCTTTGTATATCATCACGTTTATTCTTCTGAATACCTAAAGATTTCCCATTAACCAATAACTCCACTTCATCAGCATTTGTATAAGTGAACAGATTCTGCTTACTTCCTTCAGCTCTGTTCCAATGAGATGAAAGAGGCATACGACCTACTATGACATCATTCCATTCAATACTTTCTTTCTCACTATCGACTACTCCGATATGAACTAAAGGCTCATCACTGAAAGCACTCTTTATCAAATACGCTTGAGGATAGGGTTCCAAAGCATGATTAAAGAATGAATAATTCCACCCTTTTTTAGGCCAGCCGTTCGATTCTCCCCAGTATTCGATAGCTCCCCAATAGGCAAGTCCTACCATCTTATCCCGGTCCATACCGAAAAAAGGAGCAGTAAGTTCACTACTTGTTGCTTCACTCTGATAAACGATTAAATCGGGACAAGCTTCGAGATACTTCGCATAATCGGTATATTGATAATTGAAGCTGGCAACTTCAGTCACCGTAGACAATTCGGGAGGAAGAATTTTCTTATTGAAATCCGCATCTTTTCTGCTGATGGCACCAGCCCTCGATGGATACATAGCCACCGTTGTCTTTCGGGTAGAATCGTATCGCTTTACAAGCACATCGAAAATTCGATAAGTCGTAACACCCCAATCGCCGGTAGGAAATCCAGCCAGATCTTCCCGCATCTGCAATTCGTTGCCGATACTCCACATAATAACCGAAGGATGGTTTCTGTCGCGCTTAATCCATTCGGGAATCATCTTATACCACAATTGAGTAAAAGGAACCCGGCCACCCCAATATGATTTGTCGCTCCACTTATCAATCAATTCATCTACAATCAGAATACCATGTTTATCAGCCAACTCCATAAAGGATTTCGAATATGGATTATGTGATGTACGCACATGATTATAACCGAACTTCTTGAGCAATTCGAACTGCCGTTCAATAGCACGGTCGAATGCCGCTGCTCCTACAGCACCTAAGTCATGATGATTGGCAATACCCTTCAAGAATAGTTTCTTACCATTCAGTTTAAAGCCAAACTCCGGAGAGTATTCAAGTGTGCGAATACCAAATTTCTCAGTCACGTTGTCGATCACTTTTCCATCACGGACCAATGTTATTTCTGCTCTATAGAGATTCGGTGTTTCACAAGACCATAGCTGGGGATTGGAAACTGCAACTACCGGAAGCGGAACTTCAACAGTAGCCAGTTTATTTTTTTTAGGAGCCATTCCCTTTGTTTCCGTCACCAATTCACCTTTCGGAGAAAAGATTCTGGCATTGATTTCCACATCCAGCTGTTTCCCGGAAATACCTTCCACCTCAACCTGTACATTGATATCTGCACTTTGTTCCGTTATTTTAGGAGTAGAAATAAACACGCCATGACGGGCTATGGAAACATAGTCTTTAACCAGCAAATGGACATCCCGAAACAAACCTCCTCCCGTATACCAGCGTGATCCTCCTTTTTTGCCGGTAGAAGCACTGACAGCTACCACATTATCTGCATCATATCTTAGTAATTTAGTAATATCCGTTTCAAAGCCAATATACCCATAGTCTGTACCTCCTACTTTCTGACCGTTTACCCAGACATCACCTATTAACATAATTCCTTCAAAATCGAGTAATACCCGTTTTCCTTTCCATTCAGGATCGGCTTTAAATGTTTTACGATACCAACCGGTTCCCATCGCTTTAAAACCACGAGCTCCCCCTGCATCCTTATCCCACGGCTGTTCTATTTGAAAGTCATGAGGCAGATCCAGTACACGCCAGCTACTATCATCATAGTTTACAGAATAGGCATCTTTCAAGTCACCCGCATGAAATTTCCATCCGAAATTAAACAAGTGAGACAAACGCCCCTGCCCATCAGCATTTTGTGCAGCGAGCAAACCAAATTGAAGAGTCAATAAAGATAATAAAATCAGTTTTTTCATTTTGTGTATATTAATAGTTTCATGGTAGCACAAAGATAAGCCCAGTTTCAATATCAGTACATAGAAGTTTGTACATTTACATAGATTATTTATCGTTTATCACCCGTAAAACAAAAAAAGTCTCAAGTAGCGACAAACTACCTGAGACTTTTGTTTGAATATGATCAGTTACTTTTTATACAAGTCAGACCCTAAATAATAACCCAACTGCGTAGGTTGATTATATCCTATGTTTTGATTGAGGGCACTCATTTCATAGACATGATCACTCATCAGATAAGGAAATTTATAATCCGTCGGATACCAAGTCGTAAACAGGCGCAGTTCAGTCTGATCACTTGTTACCTGAATAA
>ERZ827088.2937-NODE-2937-length-16704-cov-12.773140_pt1 | contig 16704 bp, 20 predicted proteins | sample MGYA00519922_ERZ827088 | MGnify/ENA primary metagenome ERZ827088 (study PRJEB31778, sample SAMEA3449254) | human gut metagenome | biome: human gut; feature: human-associated habitat; material: faeces | place: United Kingdom | collected 2010/2012 ... | reverse complement strand
CCAATTTGGCACCAATTCTACTTGACCAATTTGGCACCAATTCTACTTGACCAATTTGGCACCTACGACTTCTTTTTGAATCTTTGAATCCGTCTCTCCGCTCTCTCCATCTGTTTGATGGATCTGTCCAACTTCCGTTTGGGGTTGATCCACCATTGGCGGATTCCCCCGATAACAGCGAACAGACCGATGATGGCCAACAGGTAAATTGCAATCATTTTCTACGCCTCCTTTCTAATTTGTTTTGTAGTTTGCGGACCTCAACCCAGTCCTCGTGCCGCATCCATTCCGGACGAGATAACAGAGTCAGCTGACCCCGTGCTATTTGCATGGTCGTCTTTTTCAATTTGCGGGCGTAGTCCAGGACCTCCCGCTCCTCTTTTGAGTAGATTCCAAGCCATCGCCGGAACACTCCGATTTTTCCGGTTGGGGGGAGCCCCAATTTCTCAGTTTTTTTCATAATAAACAATAGTTTCACCAACTTTTTTAGGGGGTCCTATTCACCCGTGGACCCGAAGCCCCCCGCTCCTCTCTCAGTCGATTGCGGGAAAAGCTCGGCCTCCGACTCGAGAACTTCCACCCCGGTATAGAAGACAGGCATCACCAAACCCTGAACCAGCTTCATCCCCGGCTTGAGGATGACGATCTCCTTGCCGACATTCATGACGTGCAGATGGATTTCTCCTTGGTAGTCTTCGTCAACCACGCAGGCTCCGACCTGGAGCTGGTGCTTGGTGGCAATACCGCTCTTGTTGAACATGATGAGGGCACACCCCTGGGGTATTCGAGCTTGAATACCCGACGGAATGTTGATGCTTTCGCCCGGCCAGATCTGTTTGGCTTCGAAGTCTTCCGGGATGTAGAAGTCCAGCCCGGCGGACAGACCCGTTCCTCTGGTCGGGGTCTTGACATTTCTTACTTTTACGATTTTCATTTTTTAAAATATTTTTCGAGACGAGCTCGGTGTGTTGTGCCTGATGAGAGTGATGCTCCTTCTATGAAATTATACCGAGTATGAAGAGGCAGCTCCTGGAATGCCTTCTTGAACGGTTGACCATCCGATTCAAATATCTTGCCTGCGGGATTTCCGGGGGTGACGTCTTTCATTTTCCGGGACTTGATCCACCACAGAGCCTCTTCCCGATTTATAGAACGGATGGAAGGTCTGACAGATCCCTTCCGGAGCGTCATTTTGAACCACTGAGCCCCCGTGTTGGAGGCATCTTCTTTAAACCATACCCGGTAATATCCGATAGCTATTGCCATAAGTTGTAGAATATTTCGTGACACTTCTTGCGGTACGCCATCGGATCCTGCCGTATACTTTGGCACTTGAGAGGCTCTTTGGGTCGGTCGAGAATCTCCTGAGGCAGGACGTCGCTGAAAGCATCTTTGAGAATGCGCTTGTGAGTTCTGTCCTCCCGGGGCAAACGGAGAGCGAACCTGACAACGTCATGTCCCAGGAATGGTGACCGGAGTTCAACTGTGCTCCTCATGGAAGCCCGGTCAAGCCGAGGCATGTGGTAGAACGGAAGCTCTTGGAACACGTCTGAGAGCTGGGAGTCATAATCATCGACTCGGCGATAGCCTCCGAAGAGTTCGTCAGCTCCATCCCCGGTCAGGATGACCCTCTCCTTGACCTTCTCCATGAGTCGGAACTGGGGGATCATGGAGCCCAAGTCGATGGGGGTTTCGTTGTAGCGGAGACACCTCTCCAGGCAATCATCATCGGGGATAGGGCCAAGAGAGGTGATAGAAACCCCTAAGAATTCGGACAATAGCATGCCAAATTTCGATTCATTATTTTCCACCATATAAAGATTAACCCCCAGGCCCATTCGATGAAGAATAGAGGCAACTATGGATGAATCCAGTCCTCCAGAAACCAAAGCTCCGACCGGGACTTTAGAGTACATTGCCCGGCGTTTTACGGACTTCTCGACCAAGCCCCGGAGGACTTCGGCGAACTTGGATTTGGCTAAATGACTCCGTTTCTCTATCCCCCATCTGTAGTAGTCCCTCCGGATAATGGTGGGCTTCACCTTCATGTCATCGAAGGAATAGACAGTATTCGGCATAATACGCTTGACGTTGTTCCATGGAGTTCTGTCATCCCAGTTGTACCCCCATTTGAACACTTCCGACTGATAGTACCGGTCGAAGTCTCGGAAGTCCGACACCAACGGGGTTATCTCCGAGCAGATTTCCCCGAATTGGTTGTAGTAGAGTTGCTTCTTTCCGAGAGGGTCGGTGAAAGCAATAATTTGACCCTTCCTGTACCAGCATATCGCCCACATGCCATCCCAGTTGTTGGCTTCATAGATGATGTCTTCGAGACACGAGGATCCGAACAAGTCGCGAAGATACTCGACGTCGCTGGAATACCTCGCAGGATAGTTGTAGATTTCCCCGACATAAAGGAGCCACCCGTTGTTTCCGGCTAGCTCTATGGGCTGAGCCATCCGGTCACCTGGCTCAGTCTGAATGGGCAAACGGACATGACCGAGGAACCATCCTCCTTCGGCAATCTGGACGGACTCGATGCCCCTATGCTGTATCTTGTCAATGGCGCTAATCCTTCTTGTTATACTTATTCCGCACATATCACTTGAGTTTGTTTTTGAGAGCGTCCCTGAGACAAACGATCCCTATTCCGATTATTACTGCTATTGCCAGCCCGATGATGATAGGCTCATCACTTCCTCCTGCCATGCCTTTTGCGCTTTCTGACTTCATCGACCGCAACCAAGAATGCTATATAGAATATAGCTGCTCCAGCCAAAGAGGTCAAGACTACCCCGGTCGACACTCTAACTTCTACGCTCATCTTTCTTCGAATTTTTGAGGATCTGCTGTGCCTTCTTCTCGATCCAGTTAGTGTAGCACTGGCTCCCCATGTGGAGCCCAGTCAGGAGCCTCGAGCATCCCGGGCAGAACATGCAATCGTCATATTGCTGATGAGCTTTAGCTCTTGCTTCGTCGATAGTCATAGCTTAATAGATTACCCATTTGGAGAGATCTTCGTTGTATGCATGGAGGGACCCAGCGAAGTAATGCAAAGATCCCTTCTTGAGAGAGGGGTAGGTGGCTGCGAGGATGTTGAACACGTAGTCCATCATGGCCTCCGTCAACCAGATGTCGATTGCGAAGTGCTTGAAGAAGTCATTGCTCCGGATATAATATATCACGTGGAGCCGGTTGTTCCGGATGAGGAACTGGTAGCTGACGGAGCAAGGTACTCGGGTAAGAGCCCCGGCTGTTGCCCGGGTGTCCTCCGGCTCGAAGATCATGACCATTGCTCGTCTGGAGTGCGGGTCGTCCCGGAGAGTCATGATGACATTATCCAACTGGTGGATCTCGGGACCCTTGTGGAAGATGTGCAGACGCTCCGAATAGGTGTAGTCGAAACGACCCTCCTGCCGAGTCTTGCTCACCAACTTCTGCCACAAGTCCCGTCGGATTTCCCAGCTTTTACCGGGGTTGACTCCGTTTCGGTCAAGCCGGTCGGAGAGCTCTGCTCGGCAGTACTTCTCGATGAGCTCGGCCTCGTCTTTGAACATGAAATCGAGCATCTCACGTTTGCCGAGATACGGCTTCGAGATGACAAAGCTCACTCCGATGAGTTCCTTGGTGAGCCGGTCGTCCCCGCTGAGTTCTTGGTTTTGGTAATGGTTGACCGGGACCGTGATGCCGGAAACCTTGAGCTCCCGATCCATCTCCCGGATCATTTCGAAACAGTCTTTAAATATTCTACCCATATCAGTATTTGGATTTAATGCGGAACAGATTTACTTGATACTTCAACGACCAGAGCTCTTTGACTCGAGTCTCTGAGAGACCCAAATGCTCGAACATTATGACGAAGTAAGTCCATATCCGCTTGAGCCGGCCCTCGAAAACTATCAAGTCAACCATGTACTGAGATTGTCTCCACTCTCTGTTCTTGAGACAGTTTGCTGTCATGCCGATGTTTCCGATTAAGGTAAGCAGATCTCCCGCAAAATCTTCGTCTTCCAGAACCTGTGCCCATTTAGGCAGCGTCCAGACGAAAGTGGGAGTCATGCCATAAAGCTGGTAAAGCTCCAACATGAAGTTGAATGCGTCGATCAGCTCCTCATTAAAGTGCTCGCCATCGGGTTCCCCCTCGATAGCCTCCCTTGCCTCAGCGAGTTCCTCGACAATCTGCCAACAGAGTTTCTTGAATAGTTCTTGATCCTCCAAAGTGTTGATGTCGAAGTTCGCGATGCGCTCCTTGAAATATGGCCTGTACATGAGCTGGAGCTCCCCCTGGAGGGCATAAATCTCTTCCCAGCTCTTAATGAATGGCTTAAAGTCTTGTGTATTCACGGCTTGATGTTTGAGAATGGATCGTTTTTGTGGGAGTAGTATACAGCTATTCTGCGCCCCTCTTCTGTGAGAACATGTTTGATCTCATGCACCTCGATGGGACTGATCCGGATGAAGTCCACAGCCCCCGAAATGGTTGAGAAGTACGTAGGTACTACTCCCGGAGCTTTTAACGGCTTGGGTTCCTCGAGTTCGTTGTTGATGGCCCCGATTGTAGCTACCATGTCAAGGAGGTTGTCCTCCTTGTGTGCATTGGATTCACGTGCCATTTTCACTGCCACTTGGACCCAAGAAACATCGAGAGCGGTCAGAGGCTTACCGGTAATGACCGAAGCGATCTCTGCGGCCTTCTGGTTGCATTCCATGAATGGTCCGTATTGTCTCTCCTTCTCCTCCGACCGCTCATTGATGATTTGGTCAGCGTGTTTAAGTATGTTGCTCATGATTTTTAGTATATAGGTTAGACCCCGGGGAGGGACTCGAACTCTCCTGTACCACTCCGGGGTGCCAAGGGGAGTGACGGCTCCACTTGGTGAGGAGTTCTGACTTACTCCTCAGCCGGTGCGTTCTGTTCTGCTTCGGGAGCTGCCTCGTCAGCCTTCCTCCGGCCGCGTTTCGGCTTCTCCTCGGGAACCGGTGCCATCTCGCCGAGCTCCAGGTCCTTCGAGTCGATGCCCTTGCCCCAGACATGCCCGTCGTTGGACTTGATGCGGTACTGGATGAAGTTGTTGCGGTGGTCGAGACGGACTCCGATGATGATGCCGTCGGTCTGCTCCTTGGTCTTCGTGCAGATGAACTTGCAGAAGCGGCCGATGTGGGCTTTGGTCTTCTCGAGATTGGCTTGGGCCTCCTCTGCAGAGATCTCCTTCTTCAACAGGCGAGGTTCCTTGGGCTCCTTCTGGGTCTTGCGAGCCTTTTTCGGCTTCTCTTCGTCGTTCTCGGCTTTGTACTCTTCCGTTTCGGTAGCGTTGTAGACAGCGCCCTCCTCTGCCGGATGTTCCTGAGATGCTCCTCTCGATGCGAGGATGGATTCGATGGCGTCAAGCTCGTCACCGGTCTTGATCTTGGCCAACTTTTGAAGAACTTTCGAGCTGTAGCTCTTGTACTTTTCGATAAACTTTTCCATAGTGTTTAGTTATTAAGTATAGTGTAAAAGTAAGAAAAAATGTCCAATTAAAAAAATCTTTCACCAGAAAAATTGAAAATATTTCAGTCCAATATGTTGGAGGTCCTCATGCTATCGACTACCAGTAAAGCCCTTCAGATCCCCAAGTCCTTCATTGCTCGTTTTGCTTGAGCAATAGCCCTGGTTTTGACTCTTCCGTCGGGGATAGCTGCTTCGTAGCTACTGTAGTCCTCGTCCATTAATTCGTAGTAATACCGTTTCATTGTCCTTTTGTCTGTAGTATAAAACGGAAGAAAAGTAGAGGCTAATCCTCTACTTCTTCACCTTTGTAATTTACGAATTTAGCATCCTGATAGCCGAAGAATCGGAGGGCCCCGAGGTCTCTGGTTATCGTGTTCAGGATCTGGGCGAGCTCCTGGTCGGAGTAATCTTTGCAGGAATTGACTGTGTCTACTGCCCAGTAGTTCGACTGTCTAACTGAGGTATAGCCCTTCTTTCCGACAGTTACTATAAAAGCGTTAGGTCGGTCGGATAACTTGTTTTCTTTGCTTCGGAATATGACCGAGACTTTTTTGTTGTTGGGACAAGCAGCTTTTGCCAGACTTTCGATTCGATGTTTGTTCTCGTAGTTCATAGTGTTATCGTTTTGTTTGTATTACAAATATAATACTTCTGCGACAAATACTACGGTGTTTTGCGATATTTTTTCAGATATTTTTCTACCCTCGCTTTTACAGCTTCCATGAGAGCATCCTGCCCCCGGGTCTTCGCTTTCTGGGCTCTTATGACGTCCTGGTCCACTGTCTTCGAGCATACCAGTTTATTGACTATCACGACCTCCTTCTGTCCTTGTCGGTCAAGCCGAGCATTGAATTGTTGCTCCAGCTCGAGAGAATAGGTCTGCCCAAACCAGATGATGCGGTGTCCTCCGGCTTGGAGGTTGAGCCCGTGACCCCCGGAAGCCGGGTGCATCAAAAGAACCTGAATTCTGCCAGCATTCCAGTCAACGATGTCCTTCTCCGTTTTGAGTTCCCGGGGCTTATACTTGGCGAGAGCCTTCATGAGCCGGTCTCTGTCATGCTGGAAGGTCCAACCTATGAGGACTGACTGTCCCCCGGCGTCCTCAATGAGTTCCTTCGTGGCTTCGATCTTCAACGTGTGCACCTCATGGGCCACTCTCTGTTCATCGTACACTGCTCCATTGGCAAACTGGAGGAGCTTCGTGGACAAAGCTGCTGCATTGATAGCTGGTATCTCTACGGCGTCCCCGAGCTGATCGATCATGCTGAGAACTTGTTCCTCCTCGAAGGAGTCATAAGCTTTTTGGATTTCCGGGGGCATCTGGATCTCCACTATGTTGTCGATTCGCTCGGGGAGATCGAGGTAGTCCTTAGCTTTCATGCTCATGCAGATGTCCCCTATCTTTGAGTATATGCGCTCCTGATTCTCTTTGGATATGTCGTACGAATATACAATATGCCCGTTTCTACGTCCTGGCTTAAAGTAGTTGTCACGATAGTGGGATATGTATTTTCCCAAGCGCTCTCCCCGGTCCAGGAGGTACATTTGGGCCCAAAGGTCCATAAGACCGTTGGGTGCCGGGGTACCAGTCAAACCTACTACTCGGGAGAGTGAAGACTGAACGTGCTTAAGAGCTTTAAATCTGATCGACTTGGGGTTCTTGAAACTGCTGAGCTCGTCGATGACCACCATGTCGAATGGTAAGCAATATCCCCCGTAGAACCCGCATAGCCAAGCCACGTTATCTCTCCCGATGGTGTATACGTCTGCCTTCTTGGCGAGAGCCTCACGACGTTGACGTTCTGTTCCAATGATGCGAGACACTTTAATGTGCTTCAAATGGTCCCATTTCTCGACCTCCTGTGTCCAGACTGATTCGGCTACTCTTTTGGGAGCTATGACTAATACCCGTCGGACCTCGACCTCTTTAAACATGAGCTCGTTGATGGCTGTCAATGTAGACACTGTTTTACCCAATCCCATGTCCAGGAACAGAGCACAGTGCGTGTGGCTTATTATGTGTTCAACAGCTTGTAGCTGGTATTGATGGAGATCATTTTCGGTCATATTCCAATGCTAACATTTTACAACCCATGGTCGTGTCTATTACCTCTACTCGAAAGCCCATTGCTTTCAGTTTCTGGTGCACTAATGTCTGTATTTTCCGGGGCTTTTTACCGAATGCTTTCAGCTCAACGAAAACGACTTCGCCACCGGGGAACAGACAGAGCCGGTCGGGGAGGCCAGCATTGTAAATTGCGGGGAGTTTCAAACACCAGCCACCAACTCTCTCCACCTCAGTGACGAGTCGTTTCTCAGTCGATTTTTCGCACATAATACTTTTGCTTTCCATAGATGGGGAATCTTTTACCAGCCTTGCACGGCTCCCATTCTGGCATGCTCTTCAACAAGTCATTGATTTCTCGGGTCCTATACCGGTCCATGTCCTCTCTGTTCCGCCCGAGACATTCGCACCATATCTCAGCAACACACACGTAGTCTCGGTGGGTGGTCCCTTTGGGGTTTAACTCATCGACCAGGAAGTCTCTTCTCTGGTAGAGGTCCATTGAGTCCCAGTTGTCCGGGAGTTGACGTTCCAAGTACGCCTCAATGATGCCTTTCCGTTCATCCGACTCGCTGTGCGAGCTTTGCTCATTTTTGGCTATTTTTTCTGCTTCATGGCTCAAATAGAGTTTTTCCTTGGATTTGTACAGGACAACTGCCTCAGCCCATATCTGGTCTATCTCGTCGTCCAGTTCCATGAATACGTCTTTTTTGGCATTGTTGGGGACCACGTCCACTGGCATGAAGCGTCTGTTGCCAGTGGGATCTCTCAGGAATTCGCTGTCGTTGGTGGTGCCGAAAAAGACGCATTGCCGGGGGTATATCTCAGAAGTTCTGGCATACGCTGGTCGGAATGAGTCTTCTGACTTAGATATGAAATGCTTCACTGACTCAACCTCCGCTTTGCGGAGACCTGAGAGCTCAGCTATTTCAATAAGCCATGCCCCCTGGATCTGCTCGAGAGCCTCCTTTCCTTGGACTGTCAGGAATGTATCGCTAAACCAGGATTTTCCCAATTTTTTGATGAACGTACTTTTGCCGGATCCTTGAGGTCCTACGAGCATAAGCACAAGGTCGAATTTGACCCCGGGGTTCATAACTCGGGCAACTGCTCCAACCAGCATCTTGCGGATGGCTTCGCGAGAGTAGATATTGTCGTCAGCCCCCATGTAGTCAATCAGGAGTTTGTCTACCCGTTGGATCCCGTCCCATTTGAGGTCATTGAGGTAGTCCAGAATCGGGTGGAAGCGGTTGCGTTCAAATTCCAGAGCCATGGCATCGTCGATCTTTAGCGAGGACGTTATTCCATATACGCAACCCAAATAGTTCCGGACCCCGGAGTAGTCTACGTTCTTGACCGGCTCCGGCTTAACAACCCGACGCCACGGGAGATTCCCGAAAACGTACCTCTTCCCGTCAAAGTCGTTTTGTCTGAACAGTCTTTTGAACCGGGGATCGTTTGCAAATATGAGGTTGAGGTTGGTATCCGACGAGAGGTACGCTCCCCGAGTATCAACCTCCAGCTCCTTCATCCACTCGACGCTCTCAGCCTCCGGGTCAACCTCCTTTTCGACGACTTCTTCCTGAGTCCGATCATGCTCTGGATTGGCAAACTCGTACTTGGCACTGTTGATGTGGTCGTTGGCAATGGTTGTCTTAGTGCCTGGGTCATTGCGTACGAACTCCTCCATTGCTGACACACTTGGCAACTTCGACGAGGGATCCTTGACCTTGTCGTCAAGGTGGCCGAATTTGTGTATGCGGACCAGGTCGAACGCATTGCAAAGTTTACCCCCACACGGGTCAGTTCCATGATGGGAATAAGCGAACTTGTCCTCATACACGATCAGACCAGCCGAGGCGCTGCCTTTTGTGTAAGTGTATCGGTCTTCCAATGCTGACGGGACATAGGTGTCGGAGAGGAAGGTCTCTATTGCTTCGGGTATGGAGTACGTCCTACAGAACGCTCCTATGAGCCCCCTCTTTATGGTTGGGTCCTCCTGCTTCTTAACGGCTCTGTCGACAGCTTCGAAACGGGACGAAGCTGTGGGCCAAAGTGACGAATCTTTCCAGTCGGCATAGGTGTTGAGGACCTCGTCAGCATCAATCCATGGACCGTCTTGGACCTTAAAATAGTAGTCCATGTCCTTCGGCGTAGAAGGCCAGAACATGAGTCGGTTGGTCTCGAAGGTTGAATTGTCGAAAAGGTCTATCCCGATTATCCCGGCAATTTTTCGGCTTATGGCCACATACTCATCAGCCGTGACCTCTCTGCTCAGTGGCATTATTAGTCGGTACCGAGGAGACGCATCTGAGTGTTTGTGAGTCCCGTGCAGAACAGCTGCATTGTCGAACTGGAGAGTGAAGTCGTCCCAGAGGTCTTTGTGGGCAAAGTCCAAGTCGAGGGTCATCAGTTGTCTGTAGACCACATTGGCCGGACTTCTTTTGCCTCCTCTCAGGTAGCCCCCGACATATCCACCTACGTCCTTTATTTTGAGCTGGTCCTCCTTGCTTGCAGAAACAAATTCCTTGAATGTTTCAGTGGTCTTATTCTCCTCCCCGAGTCGACTGACCAATTCAGACCATTTCAGTTTCTTGTTGCTCCATATTTTCGATCTTGCACTCAGTCCAATTGCAATATCAAGTTCCCCGTCGTATGTCATTAGTCTTTTTTATAAAATTTAGTAACGTATCCGTCTGCTTTGAGAGGCAATCCCATTGGCAAGCAGTTCAGCCAAGGAAGATCCTCCCCCATAACTCTGCACATAGTCTCCAGACAATCCCCGGCTCGGTCTTCGTCTACCTCTGCAATGGCTTCATCATGGACATGCATTACTATTCCGAAGTCTTTCATAATGCTTAGTCTGTACATTGCTTCGGCGAGAAGATCCCGGGAGATTGCCTGGACTATGTTCTCCACCAGTTTGCCCCCGTAAGTCTCTACCTCAGTCCATCCTACTGACTGGACCATGCCGTCATAGACAATGCCAGTCTGCCCGAACCTGTTGGGTCTCACCCGGGGATTTCTGTAGTATAATTTTCTCCCCGCTGGGAGGGCTATTGTCAGATTGGTTCCGTCATGTTCAAAGACGAGGCAACTTACCTTCTTGGTTTTCCTGGTCTGGACGCACTCGATGGCCTTCTCGTTCACCTCAGCCCAAAACTCAACGATTTTAGGATTGGCTCGACGCCAAAGAGCTACGATGGAGTACATTTCCTTTTTGGACAGCTTCTTCTCTTTGTCCATCTTCTCCATTGCGTTGACCGACCCCTCATATCCGAGTGCCAATTCTGCCGTCTTGCCCCGCTGTCTGAGGTCCGATCCTTTCGTAACCTGCTCAATGGGGACCCCGAACATGAGTGATGCTGATGCCTCATAGATCTTGCCATGAGTGTTGAAGACGTCGAGTCGCCATTTCTCCTGGGCTAACCAGGACAGGACTCGGGCCTCAATAGCACTAAAGTCGGCTACTGCAAACATTTTACCCTCCGGGGCTATGAAGGCTGTTCGGATGAGCTCGGACAAAACATTCGGGATATTGTCGTAACACATATCGATAAGGTCGTAGTCTCCCTTCTCTACTATGCTTCTGGCGAGTTCCAAGTCCTTCATGTGATTCTGGGGGAGGTTCTGGAGCTGAATCATCCGGCTCGTCCAACGTCCTGTTCTGTTGGCTCCGTAAAACTGGAATAGTCCATGAGCTCTCCGATCTTTGGCAGCACAGTTGAGCATAGCAATGTACTTCTTAGTTGAAGTCTTGGACAGTGCAAGCCGACCAGCGAGAACCTCCTTGACCAAGTCGGGAGCATCGGGAGTATTTTTCAAATATTCCAGGATCTCGGGTTTGCCAAGTGCTGGAAACTCGAGCCCGAAGTTAGTTTTGAGCCACGTCTTGAGCTGAGCTAAACTGTTAGGATTGTCCAGTCCGGTTAGCTCCTTCATCCGGTCGGTCATCTCCTCCGTGTATACCTCATCGAAAGAGATGGCGTTCCCGGCCATGCCGAGATCTATCAGGATCCCCCGGTCGTTGATGCTTTGGTCTACGAGGTAGTTCCGACGTTCGAACTCCGGGAATGGGAATTGGTCCAGCTGTTCCACGATGTCGCGTTCGGCAATCACGTCATATTCGGCATACGTCTTGAACTCGTTCCACTTGCCCGGGTCGTCGTCCGGCATGTTCCGAGTCCTCATCCCGTTGGACTTGGTTGGCTTGCACGGGGAGCAGAAAAACCGGATTAAAGCTTTACCGGTCGACTTCTTCCCGTGCTCCCCGAGGACCAAAGCTTTGGAGAGTTCATCCAAAGCCAAAGGCAGTCCGCAATAGGCTGCTTTGGTCATTGAGCAATACAATTGGTCAATTGGGATGGGTAGTCCTATATGCTTAAATACGAGTCTCTCAAATACTGCGTTATGCGCCCATTTCTCGATCCCCGGATCAGTTAAAGCAGAAACGAAGTAATCAGGGAGCTCCTCTCCTTTGGCCAGATCTATCACCTGAACGGGAGAGGTGTCAAAGGCGAAAGACACCATAAGGAGTTGAAAGTTCCCCGATTCTATATATTTATAAGCGCCCGTGGATTTAATGTCCTCCGGGCTATATGTTTCTGTATCGAAATATAAGCGTCTCGGCATGTCGATCATTGTTGAATTTGTTGCTGGGTGGGGATTCGAACCCCTAATCCCAAGTAAGATCCAGCATACCAACCTACATAAGGTCGTCGTCCCACGGGTTCTGGCCGAAGTCCTCTTCTGCCGAAGATCCCCCGGAGAGACGTTCTCCGTCAGCCAACTTCTGGAGGTTGTTCAACCCGCAAGCAACGCCTTTATTGCCATTCGTGTTGAAGACGTAGAAGTTGACCGACGCCCGGCCATAGCATCCGGAGTAGAAGTCCTCTCTTTCGATGATCGGGTTGAGGTTGATGTCCACGATGCCAGGACGGTTGTCCGAGTTGGCATTGACGAACATGTGCCCTGCATACTCCGGATTGTCAGGTCTTTCGATGTCCCCATCACGGAGAGGATTCTTCCACGTGGGAGGAATCTTGCCACCCAATTTGGCGATGCCTTCTTTGAGAGCCGCGTCGATGGCTTCCTTGACCCGAGCCAGAGTTGCCGAGTCAGTCTTCGAGATGAGAATGGACACCGAGTATTTTGCTCGGTCGGAACCCTCCATTGCACGGGGTTCCCATACGTTGGCGTAACTGAACCGGACTTTGCCGGTAACTACTTTGGTTGTTGCACTCATAATTGTTGGAGTTTAGTTATTTGAAAAATCGAGTTTTGCTTGTTCTATGCCCATTGCCGGACGTTTGTCAGACTCAGGGACGAGAGTGGGTTTGCCAGGAGCTTTGATGACGAGGTCCCCGACCAGTGAATCGAAGTCCTTTTTGAGGAGCTTCTCGATAGCCGGGATTCCAGCCAGTTTGACAACTTGGAACTGCTCCGGAGTGTAGTCGCATGCGGTAAGAACTTCCTGAACTGCATTCTCGTCAGTCCATTTCCGCATTGACCTTCCTTCTACTACCTTATATCCCGGGACCTTCTCGCCCGAGATGGCTTTGGAGAGCAGGTGCTCAGATACAGCATTTACCCATTCTTGGAGCATGGAGGCTTGCTCGAAAATCTGAGCGAGCTCCTCAGTGGTCAGGAGTCCGGGCTCTTTAAACTCGTGTTTGGCCAAGTCAAGATTGTGGTCTGCCATTTTGCGGCACAAAGCTTTGGCTCTGCACCACCTGCACCAGTGCCCGACTTGGAATTCCCCCTCCCCGGAGTAAGCGAGAGCTGCTTTGGGTTTCACTACCTCCTCACCCCATTTGTAGAGGTCTTCGGGGGTAGTCTCCCATGACGAGATCCGATCCTGCCGGGGCTGGACGATAGTCAACTTTACCATGTTGATGTCGTAGACCATCTCAAATTTGGACAATGCCCCAAGAGCATACAGCATCAGCTGAGCATTGTTCTCAGCGAAAACCGGCACGCCAGTGCCAAACTTGAGGTCTATGATCTCCATGACCCCGTCAGCGATAATGCAAGCGTCTCCAGTGCCGAATCCTTGTTCGACCCAAGCCGAGAAGTCCAGTCGCTCCTCCAGAAGAACGAGTGCGTCTTTGGTTTTCCGAAGAGCTTCCGTATATTGGTCCGTTACGTACTGGCAATAAGCCATTACGGGCTCATCCATGTCCTCAGTGTAGAGGCCGTTCTTCTTCAGATTCCGGAGTTCAGCAGACGTAACGTCAACAGGCGTTATGCGGAACCTTGCTCGGAGGTAACATTCTGCCATCTCGTGAGCCAGAGTGCCCTCTTCGGCATACTTGGAAGGCTTACCGGTTTCCTCAACTTTTTCCTCCAGTCTGGCACTGGGGGTGCAGTTGATCCACCGGTCTGCCTTTGATGCCGAAAGCATGGCGTGCTTACGAGATGAATGATCCGGGGCTCCCATTACGCAAGGTCTTTGAGGAATTCGTAGAACGAGTCGTAGTTTCGGGCATCCAATCCCGTCACATTCTTCGCTCCCAATTCAGTGAGCCTTGCCCGGATGGTTTCGCGGTTGTTGTCCACCTTACTTGCAAGGAGAGTCCGGATGCCCTGAATGGAGACAGCGGGGTCGGAACCCAAAGAGGAGTCCGCATCCATCGGCATGGGTCCGGGTTCCTCCATCTTTCTGGGGGCTGGAGCCGGAGCTGGCATCATCACGTCCTGTGCAGGAGCTGGTTTCTTGACGTTCTGTGCAAGAGCTGGCATCATCACGTCCTGTGCAGGAGCTGGTTTCTTGACGTCAATCGTCTTGACTGTTACAGGATTTGATCCTATGACCTGACAGATTTTGCGGACCATTCCGAGATCCTGAGACTCTTCGAGGTTTGCCTCGAACTTAATTTCTACTTTCATTGTCTTGATGATTTTTAATTATGGTGTTCAGAAGTTCAATGTACTTGCTGAGAGGTATAGCTGGGTCATGGAGAACAGTTTCATGAAACAAGGACCCGAGATGGAACACCTTCGTCTCTCCTGTTTTGACTGATAACTCTGCTCTGTAGTTTCCGTTTGTCAGAATACATGTCTCTCCATTAAATTCGGAGCTCCATGCTCCTTTGTAGAGGCTGTCGACTGATATTCCAAGCCAAGCTGCTAACCGAGAGACTTGCTCCGAGTTCAGCAATGTCTTTCCGTTGAGGATCCGGTTGAGAGCTGCTCGGGGAAACCGGTTATCAGGGAACAGAAATTCTGCCACTTCTTGAAGTCTTAGACCCCTCTGTTCAATTAGTTCTCTGAGATTGATAGTCATTGTGTTGTCCATGTTGTTTGTCCCAAATGTAATCAATTTTTCCCACATATAAAAACTTTTTTAATCTTTTTTGTGAAAATTGTTTACTTAGTGAGCAATAAACATACTCCTTCTGCTTGGACTGAGGCGATTGTATGCTTCTCGTATAGGCTCAATGGCTTTCTCGAGCTTGAGGTCTTTTCCTTTCCAGTTCCTTGATGGCTCTGTAAACCCTGGTCCTTTCCTGCCACTCCAGAACGTCTCCCTTATCTGGCCACCAACCCGCCACGGGGGCGGATTTGGAGTTGAGCACATAAGCCGATTCGCCGTCCTCCGAAAATGGCTGACGAGTGATAGCTCCCGGAGTACAGTTGGGGTTGATCTTCTTCCCGAACGAGATGGGCTCCATGTATGTAGGTCCCTCTCCTGGAAGCTTGTCCATTATCATGTAGTGGAATCCGGACTCGTCTTCGTACTTGAACACTACGTATTCTTCAATCTTTTCCATAATAGTTATATGTTTAAGGTTCTTGCTGATATTCTGCATTTCTTGCCGAAGTAAGTGAAGGTCTGACCGTTAACTGCAATGTCTTTCAGTGTAAGGCTCGTACTCACCTTCAATGTTGATTCGAGTGGCTCCCCGGGATTAAAACTGTTTGATTGAGTTTATGTTCCAGGAGCTGGAATTTCATATGCCCCGTGTCCAAACCAGTTCCTACCATATTTACAAACGGGATTCGGCTGGTGATGAGGATCTCCGTCTCGGATCCGAGACGGAGATCCTGTACCTATTAATATGTACGTGCTCATCCATGATTGTTGGTCCTCCCAAAAACCCTCTCCATTTGTGATTTAGGAGGGTGTTTAGGGAACCTTTTCCTCCTGGCCCTTATAGATCTATATAAATTTGATTGGGTTCCTAAAACACTCCTATTTCTATTCAGTATAAAGGAATCTGACTGTATCGTTCTGAGCTTGCCAAGCCTCGTCATATGCCTGTCCGTCGTCTGTAGAGTTTGTCGTATACTCCATTCGAGCATTCTTCGGATCCTTTTGTCTGTAGCACAAATACGGGGATTCTGCTGCAAATACTACGATAAAATGCTGGAAAATGCTGCAAATACTACGATAAAATGCTGGAAAATAGGGGCCGGAACAATAAGATTTTTATTGTTCCGGCCCCTAAGTGATTGATGTTCAATGGTTTAGGTGCTTTTCACCGGGGGGACCGGAACAATTGGAACAATGATTCTGTGAACTTTATTTAGTGATTTCTCATTTCCCCTATTGGTCAATATTCCCTTCATATTTTCTTCATATTCTCAATTCAGGTTTTCCTCCTAAATTATTGTTCCATTGTTCCGGGGGGGGTTAATCAATTGAATATCAATCAATTAGGGCCGGAACAATCATTGTTCCACATTGTTCCACATTGTTCCGGCCCCTAATTGATTGATTATTAATGGTTTGAATGTTTTTCATGGGGGGGACCGGAACAATGGAACAATGATTTCACCAACTTTTTTAGGGGGGGAACTGTCGAGATTTTTACCAATACACAATGGAACAAGGGTTTTATCAACTTTTTTAGGGGGCTTACCCTCTTTAAGAATACCGGAACACATGTTCCCTATCATTGTTTACTGCTGGTCCATGCCACAAGGGCCAATATCCTCGGCTTGCCAAGCCTCGTCATATGCCTGTCCGTCGTCTGTAGAGTTTGTCGTATACTCCATTCGAGCATTCTTCGGATCCTTTTGTCTGTAGCACAAATACGGGGATTCTGCTGCAAATACTACGATAAAATGCTGGAAAATGCTGCAAATACTACGATAAAATGCTGGAAAATGCTGCAAATACTACGATAAAATGCTGGAAAAT
>ERZ827088.2927-NODE-2927-length-16753-cov-4.785423_pt1 | contig 16753 bp, 13 predicted proteins | sample MGYA00519922_ERZ827088 | MGnify/ENA primary metagenome ERZ827088 (study PRJEB31778, sample SAMEA3449254) | human gut metagenome | biome: human gut; feature: human-associated habitat; material: faeces | place: United Kingdom | collected 2010/2012 ... | reverse complement strand
TAGAGCACCTGACTGTTAATCAGGGGGTCGTTGGTTCAAGCCCATCTTGAAGCGCCTGAAGGCCTGCAACAGCAGGCCTTTTTTATGTCCGTCCTTTTGGCAGGAACAAAAAAAGGACGCGCCTTTGTAGAGTTGCGCGTCCTTTCCAAGTCATATATTTATTCTTCTACTTCCTTGAAGTCTTCTTTTCCGACTCCGCAAACCGGGCAAACCCAGTCGTCAGGTAAGTCCTCGAATGCTGTGCCTGGAGCTATACCGCCTTCAGGGTCGCCAATTTCAGGGTCATAGACCCAATCGCATACTGTGCAGATGTACTTTTTCATAAGTTAACGTCTTAAGTGTTTGTAATCGTTTTGATAATTGTGTAATACAAAGGAAGCAAATAGTTTCGATAGGTGCTTATCTTGTTAACAAGATTTTGGAAAGTTCGTCCATTCCTTCGGATGCTCCTTTGCTGATGGTATGCACTGGCGACGCGCTCCGGACTGGAACGGCTTTAGGGTCAATGACATACACGGACGTGCCCGGGCGGATGTAACTGATGAGCCCGGCTGCGGGATAGACTTGCATGGATGTGCCGATGATGATGAATATGTCGGCTGTGGCTGCTTCACGCACGGCATCTTCAAATTTAGGGACTGCCTCGCCGAACCAGACGATGTAGGGACGTAGTTGTGAACCATCGGCGGCTTTGTCGCCTAAATGAATGTCCGGATGCTCGGGCGTGAGCTCGCAGATGCAGGCCGGGTCGTTCGGGTCGCGGCTGGATGTGGCCTTCATCAGTTCGCCGTGCAGGTGGATGACGTGTGAACTTCCGGCACGTTCGTGCAGGTTGTCCACGTTTTGTGTCACGACGGTGACTTCAAAATCTTCCTCCAGTTTGGCCACCATGAGATGGCCGTGGTTGGGCGTGGTATGAAGCAGTTCCTTGCGCCGCGCGTTGTAGAAGTCGAGCACGAGCCGCGGGTTTTCCTCATACCCTTCGATGCTTGCCACCTGCTGGACCGGATAGTTTTCCCATAACCCGCCGGCGTCGCGGAAGGTCTTGATACCGCTTTCCGCGCTCATGCCGGCTCCTGTGAGTATAACGATTTTCTGCTTTTTCATTGTCGTTCCTCCTCTTATTTTAAGACTTTAAGGCAAATTTATGAAAAAAACGACAGTGTGTGCCATATTCCCTGCAAATATTCAGCTACCTTTGCAGCGTTTCGAATAGAATATAGAATCACCAATATTAATTAAGTATCTTAAAGATGGATAAATTCAGCTACTCCATAGGTTTGGGCATCGGACAGAACCTCCGCGGCATGGGGACCAATGACTTGAACGTGGAAGACTTTGCACAAGCCGTCAAGGATGTGCTTACAGGAGCGACTCCGGCTATCTCGCACACGGAGGCCCGCCAGATTGTCAATGAATATTTTGAGAAGCTTGAGGCTCGCATCAATGCGGAGAACATCGAGAAGGGCAAGACGTTTCTTGAGGAAAACAAGAAGAATCCCAATGTGAAGGTATTGCCGAGCGGACTACAATATGAAGTCATCCGCGAGGGCAATGGTAAACACCCGAAGGCTACGGACCAGGTGCGCTGCCATTACGAAGGCACGTTGATTGACGGGACGTTGTTTGACAGTTCTGTCCGTCGCGGACAGCCGGCCGTGTTTGGCGTCAACCAAGTCATCAAGGGATGGGTGGAAGCCCTCCAACTGATGAGCGAAGGGGCCAAGTGGAAGCTCTACATCCCTTCCGAGTTGGCATACGGAGCTGCCGGGGCAGGCGAGATGATTCCGCCTCACAGCACGCTGATATTCGAGGTGGAGCTGCTGGAAGTGCTTTAAAAGAGACATTCGATAATCATAACATAAAATCGTTAAGCAAATGAAAAAACTATCTATTGCGTTGGTTGTCGCTGCTGCTTTCTTTGCTTCTTGTGGAAGCAATGCGCCGCAAGCAACCTTCAAATCAAGCGTGGACACGCTCTCGTATGCTGTGGGACTGGCCAACACCAGAGGCTTGCGTCCTTATCTGGAACAACAAGTGGGCATTGATTCGGCTCAGATGAAGGATTTCATCAGAGGCTTGAAGGCCGGAGTCAAGGCTGCTGACGACGAACAGCAGAAGGCTTATTTCACCGGCGTGCAAATCGGCCAGCAGCTGAAAGGCATGATGGACCGCTTCAACTTCGACCTGAGCGGAAATGACTCCGTACAAGTGGTAAACAACGACAACTTCCTTTCTGCATTCATCACTGAAGCCATGGGTGGCAAGACGCTCATGAGCCTGGACAGCGCGATGGTCTATCTGCAAGGCAACATGGACCGCATCAAGGCTGAATACCTGGCAGAGACTTATGCCGACTACAAGGCTGAAAACGAGAAGTTCCTCGAAGAGAATAAGGCAAAAGAAGGCGTGAAGACCACGGAAAGCGGCTTGCAGTACAAAGTGCTCGTGGAAGGTACGGGCGAAGTGCCTTCGGCTGACGCCAGAGTGAAGGTGCACTACAAGGGCACGCTCATCGACGGCACAGAGTTCGACAGCTCGTACAAGCGCAAGAATCCTGTCACATTCGGCGTAGGTCAAGTCATCAAGGGCTGGAGCGAGGCTTTGCAGATGATGCCTGTCGGTTCGAAGTGGCAACTTTTCATCCCGCAAGAACTGGCTTACGGTGCACGCGAGACCGGCAAAATCAAACCGTTCTCGACACTCGTATTCGAGGTTGAACTCATCGACATCGAGAAAGACACGAAGAAGAAATAAAGCCCCCGACTGTCTGACAGCCGGATGCAAGAGGAGAATCGTCTTACAGACAAGTGGAGGCGGTTCTCCTCTTCTTTTTTACCGTCCCGCCTGCCTGAAATCCGCCTGGGGCTGTCTCTCTTTTGAGAAGCTGTTTTGAATTTATCGTGTGATGATTTGGGATGAGTTTTTGAGGCATTTCTGCTTCTGTGATGAGGAAGATAGCGGGCTATCTGACGAAGAACAGAAGCGGAAAGGGCCAAAAAATCGCCCAAAGCGCACACGAAAACGGGTACATCAAGTAGGGAAAAACTTTTTGTAGAAATTCAAAACAGCTTCTTGAAATAATGCACTACATTTGCAGGCAGACCGATAGTATTCAAAACGATAAGTAAAAAAGACCATGACACGACTTGCCTTTTCCATCCTCCTATGTCTGCTGTGCCTGTCATGCATCACCGACGATGCCCCCACGGGGGATGTCTATGTGCAGGTGGGCGACAGGCTTCCTGCTTTCACCGTGGAGTTGACCGACGGCTCCACGTTCGACTCTTCTGCTTCAGGTGGGTCTGTCACGTTCATCATGTTTTTTGACACCACCTGTCCTGATTGCCGTGCCACACTGCCCCGTGTGCAGCAGGTCTACGAAGCCTACCGCGACCGCGGCGTGCGCTTCGCCCTCATCAGCCGTGCCGAGGGGGCGGCCGACGTGGCGGCCTATTGGGCACAGGAGGGCCTGACCTTGCCTTACTATGCCGACGGCACCCGTACGCTCTATGACCTCTTCGCCGATGCGACCATCCCCCGCATCTACATTGCCGACTCCCAAGGCACCGTCTGCTACATGCACACGGACAATCCCCTCCCGACTGCAGACATCCTCAGTGATGAACTGTCGGCACTGCTGGAGCAGTGATAAGTAAGTCTTCCGTCCGTCCGGATGTGTCATCCGGACGTCCCTACTAATTGGGTTTAGGACGTTTTCGGACATTCCGGATTGAAAATCCTCACACCCGACGGGGCTGTGTTAAAATAGACTTTGTAGGGACGCACGGTCTGTGCGTCCGCTTAGGCGAGCATTGAAACACAAGGTTTTGACATTCGGACGCACGAACCGTGCGTCCCTACGATAGTTGCACATTTCCCATTTCGACACAATCCCACAGAGGTTGTGGACGGCCTCGAAGAGGTCGAATCCCATGTCGCTTCGTAATCCATGCTTGTCCCTTTTTCAAGCAGGAAAATCAGGAGGCAAATCCCTTCCATCCTTACCCTCCTTTCCGTCCTTGCGCGGCCTCCTTTCCGTCCACGGACGGAGTAGAGGGTAGCCGGGAGCGGAAAGGAGGGTAGGTAAATGCTTGATTTTGCTGCATGAGACGGGGAGAAGGGCATTCCGATTCGTTTTTTCTGCGTATCTTTGCGACCAAATACATAGAAACTAAGAAATCAACCCGTTATGAAGATCGAAAACAAAATAGAAGCTTCGGTCATCGAGGCTGTCAAGGCGCTCTACGGACAGGATGTCCCCGCCGCACAAGTGCAACTGCAAAAGACGAAGAAAGAGTTTGAAGGCCACCTCACGCTCGTGGTGTTTCCCCTGTTGAAAATCTCGCGCAAGTCGCCCGAACAGACCGCGCAGGAGATAGGCGCTTACCTGAAAGAACACGAGACGGCCATTGCTTCCTACAATGTCATCAAGGGATTTCTCAACCTCACCATCGCTTCCGCCTGTTGGGTGGAACTGCTTGACTCCATCCACGCTGACGAACGCTACGGGCTGACGGAGGCCGCGCCCGACGCGCCGCTGGTGATGATCGAGTATTCCTCGCCCAACACCAACAAGCCCCTCCACCTGGGACATGTGCGCAACAACCTGCTGGGCAATGCCCTGGCCAATATCATCGCGGCCAACGGCAACCGCGTCGTGAAGACCAACATCGTCAATGACCGCGGCATCCACATCTGCAAGTCGATGCTCGCCTGGAAGAAATACGGAGGCGGCGAGACGCCCGAATCGTCCGGCAAGAAGGGCGACCACCTCGTCGGCGACTACTACGTGGCTTTCGACAAACACTATAAGGCTGAAGTGTCCGAACTCATGGCGCAGGGCATGACGAAGGAAGAAGCCGAGGCCGCATCGCCCCTCATGAAGGAGGCCCGCGAGATGCTTGTCAAGTGGGAGGCCGGCGACCCCGAAGTGCGTGCCCTCTGGACGATGATGAACGGATGGGTGTATGCCGGATTTGACGAGACGTACAAGAAGCTGGGAGTGTCGTTTGACAAGATATACTATGAGTCGCAGACCTACCTCGAAGGCAAGGCCAAGGTGCTCGAAGGGCTGAAGAAAGGACTTTTCTACCAGAAGGAGGACGGCTCTGTCTGGGCAGACCTCACGCCCGAAGGGCTTGACCAGAAGCTCTTGCTCCGCGCCGACGGCACGTCGGTCTACATGACGCAGGACATCGGCACGGCCGAACAGCGCTTCTCCGACTATCCCATCGACAAGATGGTCTACGTCGTCGGCAACGAGCAGAACTACCACTTCCAGGTGCTCTCCATCCTGCTCGACAAGCTCGGTTTCGAATGGGGCAAGAGCCTCGTGCATTTCTCCTACGGCATGGTGGAACTGCCCGAAGGAAAGATGAAGAGTCGCGAGGGCACGGTGGTCGACGCGGACGACCTCATCGAGGAAATGGTGCAGACGGCCCGCGAGACCAGCGGCGAGCTGGGCAAGCTCGACGGTATCTCGAAGGAGGAGGCCGACGACATCGCCCGCATCGTGGGTCTGGGTGCACTGAAATATTTCATCCTCAAGGTCGATGCCCGCAAGAACATGACGTTCAACCCGAAGGAGTCCATCGACTTCAACGGCAACACCGGGCCGTTCATCCAGTACACCTACGCCCGTATCCGTTCCATCCTGCGCAAGGCTGCCGAGGCCGGCATTGCCATCCCCGCACGTCTGCCTGAAAATGTAGAGCTCAGCGAGAAGGAGGAAGGACTCATCCAGATGCTGGCCGACTTTGCCGCCATCGTGCGCCAGGCCGGTACGGACTACAGTCCTTCGGTCATCGCCAACTATTGCTATGACCTCGTGAAGGAATACAACCAGTTCTACCACGACTTCAGCATCCTGCGTGAGGAGAACGCCGACCTGAAGCTCTTCCGCCTCGCCCTCTCGCAAAACGTGGGCAAGATTGTCCGCCTGGGCATGGGCCTGCTGGGCATCGAAGTGCCGGAGCGGATGTGATTTAAATGAAGAGTGGGGAATGAAGAGTGGATATGGCTTCTTTCATGCATGTAGGGATGCACGGTCGGTGCGCCCGCATCTCCTGCGACCCGGCATTTGACTATATGCCATGCTGACGAATTCGGACGCTCTGACCGAGCGTCCCTACAAGTATATTGGGCAGGATAAATGTATTTGAGTGCATGTAGGGCGATTGCGGATATCCATAAATAAAAAGAGTGAAGTGAGTGTGCTTCACTCTTTGTTTCTGCAGATAAATGATTATCTTTGTGACAGTAAACCGTTAAAGTTATAAGAAATGAAGGCAACCGTATCTATGGAACTTTTGTGGCAAACGATACAATCGTTGTCGTTGAAAAACAAGGAGTGGCTATCTTCTAAATTGATAGAAGACATTCGCGAAGAAAAAAGTGCGGACTATATCAGCAAAGAAGAAGTACTGGAAGGCATTCGTCAAGGTTTGGCTGATGTGAAAGATGCTCGGGAAAGCGGAGCACAACTCAAAACACTTCAAGAAGTGATAGATGAATTATAAGATTATTCCGCAAAAGCATTTCTTGAAAGAAATCAAACGGCTGGCCAAAAAGTACCGGTCGCTGAAACAAGATTTACAAGCCTTGCAAGACGAATTGGAACGTAATCCTTTGGCTGGCGTGGAGCTGGGCGGAGGCGTGCGTAAACTGCGTATGGCTATCGGAAGCAAAAACCGTGGTAAAAGTCATGGTGCACGTGTGATTACATATACGTATATCATTAATGAAGCTGAAGGTATAGTCAACCTTATTTTTATTTACGACAAGGAAGAGCGCGAGAATATATCAAGAAAAGAAATAGAAGAGCTGATAAACAATATGGAATGATAGCTCATTTAAAAGGCTATCCACGTTGTGCGTTTAAACCCAAATCGGTCATTCCATGTAGGGACGCACGGCTCGTGCGTCCGAAGGATAACGCACTGAGTTTCAAAGTTTGTCCAGGCGGACGCACAGACCGTGCGTCCCTACATTGGCTCAATCAACCGCGCGGCATTCCTCATTCCTCATTCTTCATTTATTTCTGTATTCCTGCGGCGTCAGCCCCGTGTGTTCGCGGAAGAAGCGGTTGAAGTGCGAGGGGGTGTTGAAGCCCAGCTCGAAAGCGATTTCCTTGACCGGCTTGCGTGTGGTGAACAGCCGTTCCTTGGCGTTCATGATGAGCACATGGTTGATGAGCGTGAGGGCGGTGTGTCCCGAAGCGCGTTTCACGGCAGCGCAGAAGTGGGGGAGCGTGACGCCGCATGACTTGGCATAGAAGGCCACGCTGTGCTCGTGGGCATAGTGCTGCATCAGCATGACGATAAACTCGCGGCAGATCTCCTGGTCGCGGCTCACTTCGTTGTCCCACAGCGGCAGGTAGTGCTTGTAGAGCCTGATGCAAGTATGCAGGCAGAGTGACAGCAGCGGCGAGAGTATTTCCGGAGTGTTTTCCACACGGCTCACGGCACTGACGCGCAACATCAGGCGGTAAGCCTGTTCGTAGAGGCGGGCCACGCGCGGAGGCAGCGGGAGCGACGGATGCTGGATGATGGAATAGAAGTCGTTCACCACGACTTTCAGGTAGTTGGAATGCATCATGAACTCACCTGAGAACCCCACCACGTAGAGCCGGATGTCGTCACTGATGTGCTCGATCTGAATGAAGCTGTTGGGCATGAGCGTCACGAAGTCGCCCGCATGGATGGTTTGTTTGGACAGGTTGACCGTTGCTCTGACTTCCCCGCACGTGCAGAGCACGAAGAGGCAGGCCTTGATTTTGCATGGGAAGCGGGCGTACTTTTGGAGTAAAGTCACTGGAATCTCGTCTGTTACCACGAAGTCGACAGGGAGGTCAAATTTGGGCAGTTCGTTGTTCATGGGGCACAATTATTAATAATAGAACATCAATTCTAAATAATGGGGCTTTGCTTATCCGCAAAATTATAAGAACTTTGCAGCGTTTTAGCTAGTTCATGTTTTGATGACAGCAAAGTAATAATATAATATTTAAAAGAGAAAGATTATGAAGAAAGATTTTATGAAAGCGATGTTTCTGATGCTGTGCGCCGTGTTTGCGTTCACGTTTACAGCATGTAGTGATGATGATGACCCTGTAGATGATGCTGCAACACAAGTGGCAGGAGCGTATACAGGAGAACTTAATGTGTATATGACAGCGACAGGTGACGAGCCTATTGCCACTGATACAAAAACGATAACTCTCTCTAAGAAAACGGAGAACACTGTAGATTTGGTAATTAACAATTTTACACTTACAGTGTTTACTCTTCCTGTTGAATTGGGTAATGTGACAATTCCAAATTGTACTCTTTCTGGAGCGGATGGGAACTATTCTTTCTCTGGTGAAGTATCCCTTTCAAACATTACGGTGCCTATTGTTGGACAAGCTGATTGCAAAGTGCAATTTACTAATGCCCAAGTATCTGGCAATACGTTGGCTTTGCCGCTTGTGATAGAAGTCTATCAACCAGGTACCACTGAAGATTTAGGCTTGGGTATCACTGCCAATTTCACCGGAACAAAATAATCTCGTAAATATCCGCAAACAAAAAACGTAGGGGCAGACCTGTGTGTCTGCCCGAATGCACCCCACGAATGAATGTGTTGATGTCTTCGGGCGAACACATGGGTTCGCCCCTACAACATGAATAAAACCCTATATATAATAAGGTAAACGCATGAATAAATTAAAGTACTTATCATTCCTCTTCGCAGCCCTCGTGTCTGTGGGCTGTATGTTTACGTCGTGTGATGACGACGACAATTTCCCTATCGAAAATCAAATCGCAGGCGAATATAAAGGTACGCTCGACGTGTCTATGGCCGGGCAGTCCATGGCCACCAATATGCCGCAAAACATCACCGTGGACAAGGCGTCCAGCAATGCCATCAACCTGACATTGGCCAACTTCAACATCGCCGGCATGAGCGTGGGAGACGTCACACTGACCGGCCTCGTGCTGAACGAGCAAAACAGCGGGACGTATTCTTTCAGCGGCACGCAGTCACTGACATTGGCCGACTCCGTAGGGACTGTGCCGGTGGAATACTTTGGTGTGATAACCAATGGTAAAATCACCATCGACTTGGGCATCACTTGGAACGATATGGACATCGCCGTGGCCTATCAAGGCGACAAGCTGAATGGCACGGAGAGCGGCGAAGCTGCCATCACGGCATTCTCCTTCTCAGGTGAAAACACGTTCATCACTTCGCAGCCGGTCATCAATGCCGACAACAGCATCACGTTCAGCGTGGCCGACACGACGACGACAGAACATCTTCAAACCTTGCAACCCGTAGTGGAAGTTTCCGCAGGTGCGACATACACGGCCAGCGGCTCTGACTACATGACTGGCGTGACCTATACCGTGGTTTCTGAAAATGGCCGCAACATTGCTACTTATACTGTTCGCATCGCTGCACGCATCAACTCTTTGAAGTATTCGTTTGATGAGTGGGAAAGCGTTGCAGGTAGTCTCTTTAGTAATGCTTATGATAAACCGCAACCGACGAATGAGCTTGCTACAAGTGCCGAAGGAGCAGGAATGTTGAAACTGTTTGGCTTTACCGACATGCCGGTATACAAATCAACCGATGACAAAGTGTCCGGCGATGCTGCCATTAAGTTGGTGACTATGGATACCAGTTCGAAAGCAAGTTCTTTGGTACCGGCTATTACTTCGGGTTCTGTGTTTACAGGAACTTTTGATATGGCTACGGCAACTACTGATAAATTGAATTGTACGAAGTTCGGTATTGTATATGATAAAAAGCCTGTATCTTTTAAAGGTTACTATAAATACACTCCGGGTGAAAAGTTCATTGATGGGACGGATGTGAGCAATATTGTAACACTTGACCAGGTAGACGAGTGTTCCATCCAAGCTGTGCTTTATGAAGCTGCGACTAGCGATTTCACGCTCACTGGACACGACATCAACACTTCTGAAGCTCGTGTAGCCGTAGCTGCATTGTCTGACGGTTCGGCCAAAGCCGAATGGACTGCATTCGACTTAGCGTTTGAATGGTTGGATGGCAAGACTTACGACCCCTCAAAGACCTACAAGCTGGCTATCGTATGTTCTTCAAGTAAGGAAGGCGATTTCTTCAAAGGCGCAGGCGGCAGCACGCTGATGATTGACGAACTCGAAGTTACCGGCGAAGTTGTAGCAACAGAAACCGCTGAATAAACAACACATATTTCCAAAATGTCATACGACAGGGCCGTCCCAAGGCATATAAAGCTGCGGGGCGGCTTTTTTTGTAGTATGCATATCCGTGTCCTACATGCTCTCAAATACCTCTATCCTGTCCAATATACTTGTAGGGACGCTCGGTCGGAGCGTCTGGAAGATGTTCATCGTTTGCAAAGTTTTGTTTAGGACGTTTGAGGACATTCAAAAAAATACAATAAGCAGGAAGCCTGCGAAGCATTGTTTCTGTCCGTCGCGAATGAGACGGTCTTACGATCGCGATTCACTCTCTTTCATGTTCGCGATTCACTCACTCTCATATTCGCGATTGTAAGAGTGAGTGAATCGCGATAGTAAGGTTGCCACGACAGACCTGTCATAGAGTGTTGATGGTGAAGGCGTTGTCTCTTCCATTTGGAGGATGTCCCGGGAGCTTCCTGCCGGAAGGGAGAGATTTTTTCTGTTTCTCACGGGAAAGAAAAAGTTTGGGAAAAATACAAGAAGCATCCGCCTGCCCGGTGAACGCACGATGAACGCTTCGGCGCGTCCCGCCGACGACAATCCCGACGCATTGCCCTATCTTTGCAGGCAATGCGCTCTTTGACTTTTTGTTCTGTGCAAAAAAACACGCAGACGGGCGTAAGTTTGCCGTCTGCGTGCATGAGGCTCTATCTGAGCAGAAACAACAGTCTTATAGTTATTTTCCGTAGAGTTCCATAAGGAACGCATCGAGGTAGGCCCCGCGCGTGTTCGTGCGGTAGAAGCGGCCTTCGCCGTCGAGAATGAGGCAGGTGGGTATACCTGTGATGTTGTACTTCTTCACCGTCTCGCCCATGATGCCGTCAGTGATGCGTGCCTGCGTCCAGGTCATTTTCTCTTCTTTCATGGCTTTTTGCCAGTCAGCTTCCTTTTCGTCGACCGACACGCTGACGATGGTGAAGTCCTTGTATTTCTCGTGTACGCGCACCAGGTGGGGAATTTCTGCGCGGCACGGCCCGCACCACGAGGCCCAGAACTCCAGCATGACATATTTGCCGGACGGGATGAGTGAAGAGAGTTTCACCGTCTTGCCGTCGGGAGTCTGCACGTCGATGTCGGCATATTTTTCGCCCAAAGCCACGGGCTTAATCTTGCCTACGATGGAGTCGAGCGCGGCCAGTTGCGGCCTGCCGGTCCAGGCTTCGGCCACCCATGAACGCATGGAGTCGATTTGTGCGGCCGTGAAGTCCACTGTGAAGTTCGACAGCAGGGCGATGAGTTGGTCGTATGCCACGACAGACGAAGGATTTTGCCGGATGAAGTCCATCGTTTTCTCCCGGTGTGCCTGTTTCCAGCGGGCGTCATCCTTGGCGATGGCCACGCCTATGGCCGTGTAGTCATGCTGATGGTTCTTGTCGTTCATCATCGGCAGGGTGTATTCCTCCGTGTAGCGACGGTCTATGGCAGTCAGGCTGTCATTGATGGATTTCATGCTTTGCAGGAATTGGGTGTAGAAGTCCTGCGTGGCCGAACCGGTGATGACGGGAGCTTCGGTCTTTCTGTTCGGGTCATAGAAGAGTCCCGGCAGGGTCGCCAGGTCGCCTGTGAAGGTGATGGGCGAGTTTTCCAGGTAGAAGTTTGAGGCGAAGACTTTGCCTTTCACGCTCTCCGTCGGGTCGGTGCGCAGGTCTATATATAAGGTATAGAGCTCCGGGCTGTCGATGTGTCCTGCCATGCTGAACCGGCCGTCGGTGATGGTCGCGCTGTCAGTGCGCAGCAGTTGTCCGTCGGGGGTTTGCTTTTGCAGATAGACCTTGCCTGTCTGGGCTTCGCCTCCGGTGAGTGTGCCTTCGAGCGTGTAGCCTTGTTCTTGGTTTTGGCAGGCTGCCAGTAATAGAGCAGCCGTTGCCAGGATGGTAAGTTTCTTCATGTGGGATTACTGATTAGAAGTTAGTTCATAACTGGGGTTTTGCTCCAGCAGGTTATTACCGCTGAGGGCTTGTTCCGGGATGGGGAGGACGAGGTTTTGCATGGAATGGGTGTAGTTCAATCCTGCGGCACTGAAGTCCGTCCCGTCGAGCTGGGAGTAGCGCACCATGTCGAACCATTCTTCATAGTTCTCGGCGGCCAGCTCCATGTATTTGTGGCGGAAGATGGTGAGCAGCAGGTCGCTGTCTGCAATCCCGTCCACATAGTCAGCGGCATAGCCGGCGCGGTCTGTGATGGCTTTCAGGGCCGTGCGTGCCGGTGTGTAGTTGCCTTGGCGCGCTTCGGCTTCAGCTTTGATGAGATAGAGTTCGGCCAGACGCATCAGGTAATAGGTGTTCTCGTCGCCGGTCGAGGGGTTGTTGAGTACGTATTTTTGCAGGCTGCCCGGTGTGAAAGCTGCCGTGTAGCGAGCGTCATACAGCCCGTCGCCCACGGTGCCGGCCAGTTCGTCGGCTATCAGCTCCACGGTGTTTCCGTAACCGTTGGTCACATCGTTGGTGATGTTGGTTCCCAGTGTCTCCAGCGGATAGTCCACGTAGGGAGCGAAGAGCGTTTCCGGCGAGCTGAATCCCTGGGCGAAGATGTTCAGGTAGTCGCCCAGCGTGGAGCCTGTCGCGTCGATGGCCTCCTGTGCCAGCGTGGCGGCCTGTCCGTATTCGCCCATGTAGAGCATGACGCGGGCACGCAGCATCTTCACGGTGGCCTTGTTTACGCGGTAGGCACGTCCGTCGTAGGCCGGAGCGTTGTCGGCCACATCGAGGTCGGCCAGAATCTGCGTGTAGCAGGCATCGACCGTTGAGCGCGCCTTGGCCTCCGTGTCGTTGTCGCGCACAGGCTCGTCATAGAGCACTACCCCGTAGGGCGATGTCTGGTCCCAGAACTCGCCGAAGGAGCGCAGGAGCATGAACTCGGCAAAGGCTTTGTGGAAGGCTGTTTCGCCCAGGATTTCAGCCTTGCGTTCGGGCGTCAGGCCGTCGGGGCTGCTGTTGGCCAGGGCCGCCGTGAGTGAGTTGGCCTGGTTGATGATGGTGTAGAGCGTGCGGTAGTAGTTGAGCACGGTGTTGTTTTGCACACGCAAGGTGTTCTCGCGGAAGTTGGTGGCTCCTTCGGCCGTGGTGGAGTTGTAGAGTGTGCCGGTGAGGATGAACATGCCGTTGCGCATGGAAGTGATACCGCTTTCGCGGTAGAGGCTGTAGATGCCGTTGAGCAGGTATTCGGGAGAGTTGGCATCGGTTATCACGTTCTCGTCGGTGAGAACGTAGTCAGGTTGGATGTCGTCCACGGGTCCGAGCAGGTTGCAAGCTGAGAGCGACAGTCCCAATAGGGCGGTGAGTATGATGTTTCTACGCATAATGTACGTTTTAAAGGTTAGAATGAAAGTTTGACGCCCACGGAGAACGACTTCGAGAGCGGGTAAGAGTCATAGTTGGTGCCCATAGTGGTGCCCGTTCCTACCGATTCGGGGTCGATACCCGGCCAGTCGGTCACGGTGAACAGGTTGGTTGCCACGGCATAGATGGAGGCACTGCCGATGTGCAGTCGTTCGGCCACTGTGCGCGGCAGCTCGTAGGAGAGCGTGATGTTCTTCAAGCGCAGGTAGGAGGTGCTGAACACGTAGCGGTCGTTGACGCTGCTGTTGTAGTTGTAAAGACCGTCGGCCATGCGTGCATAGCGTGCATCCCGGTTGTCGGGTGTCCAGAAGTTGTTATACAGCTCGCGGCTGACGCTCTTGCCGGCGTTGGACATCTGGACTTCCATCTTCAGGTCGTTGTAGAGGGCTTCGCCGCCTTGCGAGAACTGCATCAGCATCGAGAGACTCCAGTTCTTGTAGGAGAATGTGTTTTGCCAGCCGCCGAAGAAGTTCGGCTCGGGGTTGGCAATGACTGTCTTGTCATACGTGTCCTCGAAGATACCGTTGCCGTCGAGGTCTTTCATCAGGTAGTCGCCCACGCCGGTGTAGTTCATGTAGTTACGTCCGTATTGTTCTTTGGCTTTTTCATTGAGCGCGTCAATCTCGGCCTGGTCCTGGATGATGTGGTCGACCACGTAGCCTTGGGTGACGCCCATCGGTTCGCCCACCACGAAATAGTCCTGCATGTAGGTGTCAATCAGGGCGCCGTTGAGGCTTTCAATGCGGCTGCGGTTGGTAGAGAGATTGAGCATGGTGCTCCAGTTGAAGTCTTTCGTGCGCACCACGTCGGCACCGATGGAGAATTCTACACCCCGGTTGCTCATGTCGATGATGTTGCTCGAATAGGAAATCATGCCCGATTCCTGGATGTAAGGTGCCGGAGCCAGCGCGCCGTCGGTGTAGCGGTAGTACCAGTCCAGGCTACCGTAGAGGCGGTCTTCAAACAGGCTGAAGTCGAAGCCCACGTTCACTTCGCTGGTCTTTTCCCAGCCGATGTTGCGGTTGGGCAGGTTCGTGTTGAGTATGATGCTGCTTTGCCCGCCATACGGGTTGCCGTAGACGAAGTATTGCTTATAGGCGAAGTCGGCCACGTTGGTCGAACCCGTCTGGCCCACGCTGAGGCGCAGTTTCAGGTTGCGGAAGGTGTTTTTGTCTTCAATGAAGTCTTCCTCGCTGATAATCCAGCCCAAGGAGAGGGCGGGGAAGTAGCCCCACTGGTTGCCCGGGCCGAACTTCGACGAGGCGTCGGCACGCATGCTGAACTCGGCCAGGTATTTGCCGTCGTATGAATAGTTCAGACGGCCGTACACGGAGTTCAGTCCGCTTTTGCTGGATGTCTCGTTTTTGCCTGTCAGCGTCTGAGCTGACCCCATGTTGTTCAGTACTTCATCGTCGGGGAAACCTTCGAAGGTGGTGGTGCTGGCGTGTGTCTTCGAGCGTTCAGAACCATAGCCCAGCATCGCTCCGAAAAGGTGTTTCTGGATGTTGAGGCTGTAGTCCAGACGGAAGTTGAGTGAAGTGGTGGTGTATTTGCTGTCGCTTGTGATAAGGGTGGAGTTGAATGGAAGTCCGAAGTTTTGCATGTCGATGGTGGCGTCCTTCGGTGTGAACAGGTCGGTGGAGAACGAGTAGTTCGTCATGCTGAAGTCCGTGCGGAACTTCAAGCCTTTCAGCAGCTCGATTTCAGCGAAGAGGTTACCCAGGAACTGGTTGCTTTTGTTCGTGTTTGTGCGTTCCAGCAGAGCCACAGGGTTCGGACTCAGCTCGACGCCTTCCGCGCCATAGGCGGCAAAGCCGGTGTCGATGCGGTTGTAGTTGCCATTCGCATCGCGTACGGTCACATCGGGGCGCACCAGCCAAGGCTTGGTCTCGCCACTGGCCGTGCCCAGGCCGTCGCTGTTGCCGTAGCGTTTCGTCTCAGAGTAGTTCATCACGGCGCCCACTTTGATACGGTCAGTCAGGTCGGTGTTGATAGACATACGTCCGCCGTAACTCTCCATCGTGTCGTTTTTGTAGAGGCCCTCCTGATTGGTGCCGTTGAGTGAGATGGAGTAGTTTGTGCGCTGCGAGCCGCCGCGTATGGAGGCCGTATATTGATGGGTCAGGGCGTTCTTGTTTTTCACCTCCTTCACCCAGTTGGTGTTTACGCCGGGGTTGAAGTAGTCCATGTTCAGGCCCTTGTAGGTCACTTGACCGGTCATGTAGTCGAGGTCGTAGTTGGCGAATGAGGGCATGCCCAAGAACATAGAGGTCATGGGATTCTCTCTTTTGTTGTAGGCAATGGCGGCATTCTGCAAGTTCTGGTAGTTGTAATAAAGATATTCTTCGGTGGAGAGCGGTTTGAACTCCTTCACCGGGTTAGACACCATGATGTTGTAGCCCACTTCCACGGTGGGTTTCTCGTCCTTGCGTCCGTCCTTCGTCGTAACGATGATGACGCCGTTAGCGCCACGTGAACCGTAGATGGCCGTAGCCGAAGCGTCTTTCAGCACGTCGATGCTCTCGATGTCGTTGGGCGATAGGTTCATGAGCGGATTCACACTGGTGGACTCCACGAAGAGGGGTACACCGTCGATGACATACAGAGGGGCATTGTTGTTTGTACCTGTCTGCATGTTGGGATAGGGCGAGGTGACGCCGCGCACGTTGATTGTGACAGACGCACCCGGCTCGCCGCTGTTCTGTGTGGCCAGTACGCCCTTCAACATACCGCCTCCGATGAGGTCTTGCACGTTGGTTGACACAGGTGCCATGCGTTCGATGTCTTCTTTCTTCACGGAAGAGATAGAGCTGGTCAGGCTCTTGCGGTTCTTGCTTCCGTAACCGATGACTACCACGTCGTCGAGCGCCACATTGTCGTCGCGCAGGATGACATTCAGCGTCGGTTCTCCTTTGAAATGCACGTTTTGTGTCTGCATGCCCACGAAGGAGAAGGTCAGTTCAGCTCCCGTGGGTACTTTCAAAGTGTATTTTCCGTCTATGTTTGTGATAGTTCCTTTTGTAGTCCCTTTGATGGTGACTGATACGCCCGGCAATGGTTCGCCGTGACTGTCCGTGACAGTTCCGGAGAGGGTCTTTTCGTCTTGCTGGGCGGCGTTTACGTAGTCGTCCCTTAAAAGACACGTTACTAATTAATAATCAACAGATTGATGTGCGA
>ERZ827088.2925-NODE-2925-length-16755-cov-3.752515_pt1 | contig 16755 bp, 11 predicted proteins | sample MGYA00519922_ERZ827088 | MGnify/ENA primary metagenome ERZ827088 (study PRJEB31778, sample SAMEA3449254) | human gut metagenome | biome: human gut; feature: human-associated habitat; material: faeces | place: United Kingdom | collected 2010/2012 ... | reverse complement strand
TGCCATTAACGCCTACGGCCGCTACGGCCACAGCCAAAACTTTGTATGTGAAAGTTGCGAATACAACAACACCTTTTTGCATATGAATCCGGACATTGCGGTGGTGCTGAACATTGACCGGGATCACCTGGATTTCTTTGGCGATCTGGAGCACATTCAAGAGGCATTCATCAAATTTGCCAACAAGGCCACGCGCACGGTGATCTATAACGGCGACGACGCCAATACCGTAGAGGCCATGGCCCAGGTGACCGGCAAAAAGATGATCACCTTTGGCACCGGCGACCACTGTGACTGGCAGGCCAAGAATATTCATGTGCCCGGCGGGTTCCACTCCGATTACGATGTGTACCACAATGGGCAATTCCTTTGCCACGCAGAGATTTGCGTGCCCGGCGCACACAATATTCTCAATTCTCTGGCTGCCTTTGCCGCTGCCTATGAAAGCGGCGCCAAGCCGGAGGATATTTGCCGGGGGCTAAAGGACTTTCACGGTGCCCACCGGCGGTTTGAGCTCACCGGCACCTACTACGGCGTAACCTTTGCCGACGATTACGGTCACCACCCCACCGAGTTGCAGGCCACCCTGCGCGCGGCTATGCAAATGGGCTACAAGCGGGTATGGGCGGTGCACCAGCCCTTTACCTTCAGCCGCACCAGCGAGTTGCTGGACGACTTTGCCCGGGTGCTGCAAATTCCGGACAAGTGCGTGATCTCTGCCATTATGGGCAGCCGCGAGGTTAACACCATCGGCATTCACGCCAAGGACTTGGCAGATAAGATCCCCGGTGCCGTGCAGCTGGATACTTTTCCGGAGATTGCCAAGTATGTGACCGACCACGTGGAGCCGGGTGACTTGGTACTGACCCTGGGCTGCGGCGATGTGTATAAGGTCAATCAAATGATGGTCAAGATCATGAAAGACAAAGAAGCCAACGCAGAATCATAGCATAAAGGAACAGCCTTTCCGAAAATGAACGGAAAGGCTGCTTTTTTACATCTTTTTATTTGTCCAGCGGTTCGATATGTACCGGGTGATCCTTGTCGTCGATCTCAATATCCCCGCCGCCTTTGCTCCAAAGCGCGTAGCCATCGGTAAGGGTGATCTCATTCTCAAAAATACGAATACCGCTGTGAACGGGCGCGGTGATCTTGCCGCCCAGCGTGATCGGCTCCACCAGCACCGCCGCCAGCGTGGGCCAAAACCGCTTTTGCCGTAGCGGCGGCAGATGGAATACATTGTGATGAATTTGCATATCCCGCACCGGACCGGACTCATACCAGTCGTTGGCGTCATTGCTGACAAACACATTGGCCATAAACACATGCGCAAAGGTGTTGTGATGAATATCTACATGACCACCGGAGGTACAGAGAATGCCCCGGGTGGGAATGCCGTGAATGGAACAACCGCTGATTTCCACATTCGGGCAGTAGCTGGCATTTTCAATCACTACATTCTGCTGTCCTCGGAACTTGGCGTCTATATCCTCCGGCAAAGGCCAATCAAAGGTTAAGGTGCAGGTTTTGGCATCTATATCGTCCTCCACCGCAGCCACGGTATTTTCTTCTCCACAGGGCTGCAAAGAACTGCGATAATAAAAGCGCACCGTATCGCCGGGGAAGAACGCCCGGTAGCCACCCTGCTGTCTGTGCACGAACTGAAATACCGCCGTATGGTCATCAACGCGGCGCACAAAGCGCAGGAACGCACCGTGAATGTTGATGGCGTCGTCATGCGCCTGGGTAAAGGAGCAATCCTTTATGGTTACCGTGCCCTTGCAGCCGCACACATGGATACAGTCCGCAAAAGACGACACATGATGCCGCGAATCCGGGTGAAAGTGCACCCCGGTAAAGGACACATCCCGGCACATTTGGGTCAGCCAACCAAAGCCATGCAGGTAATTCACCGTCACCTGTGCCACGGCAAGGTCGCTGCTCTCGGAAAAAAAGGCGCCTGCCGTCTCTCGGCAGTTGTTCATAGAGAGAGCGACCGTCTCCCCGATCTGATATTTCTTCTTCCGCAGGGACCACACATCAAAGGTGCGCGCCCCGGTACGGCGAGTGCGGTGCAGTCCAGAAAACGGCTGGTCCACCTCACGGAACACCGTCTCCCCCCGGTGACGCACGGCGCAGCTGCTGTTCTCGTTGTTGCGCATTTGCCAGTAATTCTTCTTGGTAAAGGGACTTTGTTCAAAAAAGACCACACTGCCGCCGTCCATATAAAAGGGTTGATTCTCCGGCACTCGATAGCTGACCGTGTGGCCTTGCTTGGCGGTCACCTCCAGCTCCACATTGGTGGGGCAGGCGTAACGAATGGTAAAATTCCGCAGCGTGATCTGCCGACACCGCAGTACGCCCAAAGCGCTGATGTTGCCGTGGAACACAAAAACGGAGCCGTCCCCGTCCAGGGTCAGCTGCTTTTTATCCTGCAACAAAATGCCAAATGTCTTTTTCGGCCGCTGAAAGCTGTCTGTATTGCTGGTGTGCACCACCAAACTTTGGCAATAGTCTTTGTAAAAATGGTACTCCCCCTTGGGAAAGTGCAGGGTATCCCCCGGCTGCATTTGGCGCAGGGCTTCCGTCACCCCGGCGGCAATATTCTTAGGCAGGCCAAACTGCGTCACTTCATAGATCATAATGAACCTCACAAATAGTACAGATTACCTTCATCATACAAAAAACGGCACGCAAATGCAAGAATTCATTGACAAACAGCGCGCCTAATACTATACTAAATCCTAAAGAATTGGCGCTTATTCGTCATTTTTGTGATTTTGTCTATTACTGTGCTGTGCACAGGATTTTGGAGAGCCTATGGACTGGAAAAGCATATATCAGTCAAAGCGAATGACCGTAAACGAAGCCATTGCCCTGATCCATAACGGAGACAAGGTAGTCACCGGCTTTGCCTGCGGCGAGCCGCTGGGCATTGAACGGGCGCTGGTGGAGCAGTACCGGAACTTTCAGGATGTGGAGATCATCTCCATGCTCACCTTAGGAGATTGCCCCTGGACGGCGCCGGAAATGGCCGGGCACTTTCACCTGAACTGTCTGTTTGCCTCTGCCGGTAACCGGAACGCCATTGCCAACGGCACTTGCGACTTTACCACCTGCCATTTTTATGAGATTCCGGACCTGCTGGAGAATTATGTATGCCCGGATGTGGCGGTGGTGATGGTATCGCCGCCGGACGAGCACGGCTATGTATCCTTTGGCACCACCGTGGACTACACCAAGGGTGTGTGCGGCGTGGCCAAAACCGTAATTGCCCAGGTCAACAGCTATATGCCCCGCACCTTTGGCAACAGCATTCGCCATGTACGGGAATTTGACGCCTTTGTAGAGATCAACGAGCCTCTGCCCCAGGTGCCCTCCGCAGAGATCAGCCAGGTGGAGCTGCAGATCGGCAAAAACTGCGCCGACCTGATCCACGACGGCGACTGCCTGCAACTGGGTATCGGCGGTATTCCCAACGCCGTGTGCGCCCAACTGTGGAACAAAAAGGATTTAGGCCTACACAGTGAACTGGTAGGCGACGGCGTGGTGAACCTGCTTGAGGCAGGTGTCATCAACAATACGAAAAAGCAAATACACCGAGGCCGCACCGTCATTGGCGCCGCCTTGGGTACGGATAAGCTGAACGCTTATATCAACAACAATCCATCCGTAGAGATGCACCCCATCAATTATGTAAACAATCCGGCGGTGATCGCCAAGAACGACAATGTGGTCTCCATTAACTCCTGCCTGCAAGTGGACTTGCTGGGGCAGGTGGTCGCAGACACCGTGGGGCTGAACCAATTTAGCGCCGTAGGCGGTCAGGTGGACTTTGTGCGAGGCGCCACCATGAGTCGTGGCGGCCGCTCCATTATTGCCATGCCCTCAACCGCCAAGCGGGGTCACCTTTCCCGCATTGTACCCATTATCACCGAGGGCAGCGCCATCACCACCCCGCGTAACGATGTGAACTATGTGGTCACCGAGTACGGCGTGGCACAGTTAAAAGGCAAGACGCTCAAGGAACGGGCGCGGGCACTGATCAAAATTTGCCACCCAAAATTCCGACCCAAGCTGGCGTTGGAATACCGTCACAGGTTCAAGGAGGACCCGTTCCCCCGGGAGGAGATCGGCGACTACATCAAAGAAGTACGAGAAGAAGTATACAAAACAGCCGTATCCATCATCGGCGGCTAACCATACAATACCCAAGCAAAAGGAGAAACAATGGCACTGATTAAAGAAGAACACTTTGGCATTGCACGCAAAATCGTATCCAACATGACCACAGAGAGCTGGCGAGAGATCCCCCACGCCATCGTGATGTACGAGGCAGATGTAACAGATATTTTGCCGGTAGTCAAAGCGTTAAATGCCAACTGCAAAAGCCGGGAGGAAAAGATCACTCTGAATACCGTGATGATGAAGATCATCTGCGAGGGGTTGAAGGCAGCGCCGTCCATGAACACACACCTGCTGTTTAATCGCCGCCTGGTGCGCGGGTGCCTGAAATATTTTGACCACATTGATGTGTCCATGCCCATGCTGCTGCCGGACGGACAGATGATGACCGTCAACATGCGCGATATGGGCAATAAGACCCTCAGCGAAATGACCGCCGCCATTGTGGACACCGAGCGCCGGGCGCGCAATTCCAACATGGACGAGGTCATGTACGAGGTATCGCTGGACAACACCTTACAGCGACTGAAACAGGCAAGGTAGCACAGACGGTGATGCGGCTGATCGGCTCCAAGACCGGCGCCCACAAGGTCACCACGCTCCACGGTGCAGAGAAGAAAAAATATTATTCCATTCCCACCAAGGATCGCCTGACTAAGAAAGATATTGAGCAGGGCACCACCACCATCTCCAACATAGGCTCTATTTACAGAGAGCACAAGGGCAGCTGTGCCCTCTTGGAGATCATTCCGCCCCAAACCACTGCCTTTGCCATTGACTCCATCCAAAAGCGTCCTCGCGTAATCACAGACGCCCAGGGCAACGACACCATTGCGGTGCGCCAAATCCTGCCCATCACCATCGCCATGGATCATCGTGCGCTGGATTACAGCGATCTCGTCCCCTTTATGCGCAAGCTGGACGAGATCTTTGCCAATGCAGAAGTGCTCAAGCAGTGGAAATAATCCGCCCCCTTCATACATGCCATACCCCCTATGGCGCGTATGCCAAAGCGGCAGCCTTACGGCTGCCGCTCTTTTTTATATTTGGTATTTGGTTTTACTTTTTGCTCAGCTCCACGGTGGCCCGGTAAGTGCCGTAGGCCCAGGTGCCGTCCGCCTTTGCAATGCTGACGGTCACCGGCAGTTGGCGGGTGCCGGTCTTAATGCTCTCGCCCTTCTTGGCGGTCAGATCGCAAGAGAGCATCACATTCTTGGCCTTTAGTCCGCGAATGGCGCTTTTCGGTCCGATGATGGTCACCGAGTCGCTGTTCAGCGCCGTTACCTTGGCAGTGTAGCCCGCCGGCACATTGTTCAGCTTAACCCCGGCGGCAGACACATCAATGTCCTTGCTGGTGTAATCCGAGGGCACCACCACCCGTACGGTGACTTTCTCTGTATCGTCCAATACGGTGATTCCCTCCAGCTGGGTGGCGTTAAAGGTAAAGGTGTTTTCCCCTACCCGCAGGTCGCTAAAGTGCACCTCGCCCAGCTCGGCCGCCTTAATATCCGTTCCGGCCAGTACGCCGGCGCGAATGCTGTCTGTACTGTAATAAATCTTGATCTTAGACAGATCCACCGACTCCGGCGCGTCTGTTAAGGTCACATGAGTACCCAACTGCTTCACCTTGAGTACCGGTATGGTCAAGGTCAACTTCTCTGCTCCGTAATTCAGGGAAATGTAGTCCACCTTGTTACCGTACACATCCACGGCCTTTGGCTCAATATTGATGGTGGCAGTCTCCGACAGCTTGTCGTTTAAATTCACATCGGCTACCACCTTGCTGACCCGTGCAACATAGGTCTTGGGACCGCTAACCACCACATTCGGCTCGTTGAGCAGGCTCTCCCCTGCCACAAAGCCGTCTGCCACATAGTCCTTCGTGTTGTAATTCAGCTTAATTTCCATCTCCTGCTCCTCCGGTACATCAAAGTATCCGGTATACACAGTAGGATAATAGCTCTCAACGGTAAAATCGCCACTGTCCCCGGCGCTGACACTGATGGGAACCTCGTGGATGCCGGTGGTGGTCACCGAACTGGTTTGCAGCTTCACATCCAAATCGTCGGCAGAAATATCCTTAGCCAGGTACTTCTTGGCTCGCACGGTCACATTCACCGTCATACTGCTCTCGCCGTAGCACTTAAATCCTAACTCCTCCGTCACCGTGTCGGAAAAGTCGATCTTCAGCGGAACAGAAATATTCTTGGTGGTCTCCGGTGACAAATTCATTGAGGTGGCAATCCAAATGCACACCGCCGCCAGCAGAGAAATAATAATTAAGTTCTTGTCATTATAGATCAGCTTGCGCAAAGAAAAGCGCTTTTTTGGCTTTTGCTGTTCGCTCATTTTTTCATCCTCCTTACCAGACGGGAGATAATTTTATCGTCTGAGGAGGAACCGCTGGGCAGAAACTCCGTTGTTAAAATATCGCGCAGATCGCCGTCAGACACATCGTGGTTCAGCACACCGCCTATAGCAACGGAAATGGCACCGGTTTCCTCGCTGACGATCACCACCACAGCGTCGGACTGCTCCGTCAGACCGATACCCGCACGGTGGCGGGTGCCCAGGGCGGAGGACACACTCTTTTTGGTCAAAGGCAGAATACAACCGGCTGCGTACAGCCGCCCGTCCCGAATCACAAGCGCGCCGTCATGGAGCGGTGATTTGGGGAAAAACACATTCTCAATCAACTGGCGAGAGGCCTTGGCGTGCAGTTCCGTGCCGCTGGCAATAATATCGCCCAGCATCGTCTCGTTCTCAAACACGATGAGGGCGCCCACATGCTGGTCGCTCATATCCGAGCAAGCCTTACAAGTGGCCTCAATACAGTCGCCGATCTCCGCCACATCAATGGCAACTCCCGGGTGAATGATCGTCTTTAGGCTCTTACCGGTGGCGCCTTTACCCACCTGCTCCAAAATATTCCGCAGCTCCGGGCTGAATAAAATAGCCGCCAGCAGCAAAATATTGGAAAAAATGCTCTTAAAGATAAAGCTGGAAGCCTCCATGTGCAGCAAATTAACAATGCCATACATCACCAGCAGCAGCAAGATGCCCTTAGCCAACTGCATCGCCCGCGTTTCACGAATAATGCGAATGCAGCCATAAATGATTACGGCCACAAACAGAATATCCAGTGCGTCGCTAATGCCAAAGGTGGAAAACACGCTGAGTATCTTATTAAAGAAGTCGCCGATGGCACTCATACATTCACATCCTCACTTATACAATTCCTTATACTGATTGTAACATACTTTGAAAGTCAAATAAAGGGTTATTCCCGGAATTTTACAGAATTCAGGAAATATTCACATTCGTTCATCCCGGTAAACACGCCGGGACTGACCCGCACAGTGCCCCGCTTAGCCGTACCAAAAAACCGATGGGCGCAAGGGGCACAGTGATACCCGCCACGCACAGCGATCTGCCGGGCAGCCAAATAAGCTGCCGTCTCCTCCGAGGTGCGGTCGTCCACATTAAAGCTGAGCACCGGCACGCCAATATGCTCCGGGGGCGTGTACAGCTTTATCCCCGGACAGGCGGCCAACTCCTCATACAGCCATCGGGTCAGGCGCATTTCGTACTCGTGTATTTCTGCCCGACCGGTCTTTTCAATAAATCGCACACCGGCACCCAGAGAGAGAATACCCGGGTTGTTCAGCGTTCCTGCCTCCAGCCGATCCGGCAGATCCGGCGGCATTTGCGGGTCAAAGGAGTGGCTGCCGGTACCCCCTTCGGTCAGGCTGTCCGGTGAAATACCGTCAGCCAGCGCCAGCAAACCGGTGCCCATGGTGCCGAACAGACTTTTATGCCCCGGGGCGCACAGCGCAGAAATATGCATTGCCTGCATGTCAATAGGCAAAATGCCTGCGCTTTGGGCGGCGTCTACCACAAAGAGCCAGCCCTTTCGGCGACAATAGTCGCCGACTAGCCCCAGCGGGTGCACCACCCCAAACACATTGGAAGCATGGAGCATGGCCACCATCGCCGTATTGGGCTGCTCCAGTGCCCGGATATTCTGTAAAAAGCGGTCCGGGTCCGGGTGATACGGCACCTGATCGTAGGTGATACGCCCCTCCCGGGCCAGCTTGTAGATGGGTCGAAACACCGCATTATGCTCCAAGGCGGAGATCAGCACATGATCCCCGGGCTTCAGCAGTCCTTTCAGTGCTGTATTCACTGCAGTCGTGCAATTGTTGGTAAACACAATATTCTGCTCCGGGCAATGAAAAAAGCGGCCCAGGCAGTCCCGCACGGCAAAAATCTTTTCTGCCGTCTGCACAGACTCCCGATAGCCGCCACGCCCACTGTTATACGCATACTTACGATTGGCCCGGTACACCGTCTCCAGCACGGAAAACGGCTTGGGATAGGTGGTGGCCGCATTGTCTAAATAAATCATAGCTGCTCCACCCCGGTAATCCGCACCCCATGCTGCCGTAGCAGCGCCAGCGCCTCCACATCGCCGTCCTCCAGCCGTAACAGATACCCGCATCCGTCCGCCGGGCTGGGGCGCAGCTGCTTGTGCACAAACACACGGTAACCCGCGTTTTTCAGCAGCTTGGCCCCCCTTTGCGCGTTGGTCACAGAACCAACCTTGATCTCATATATCATCATAAAAACCCCATTTCCTGTCATAGTTTATCCTATGCGGAAATGGGGTTTTCGTTATGTAGGGTTTACTTTTTGATTACTTACGCTTTTTGGCAGCCTTCTCGGCCTTGCGGCGAGCCAGTTCTGCCTCTTCCTCTGCACGCTTCTCAGCTAAGCGAGCTTCCTTCTGCTTGTCTTCCTCAGCAGCGGCAGCCTTTGCTTCATCATACAAAGCGGCAATTTCGTCAAAGTGCTTGTAATTCTCTTCCTGTACCAGCAGCTTCTTTGCGTCATTGTAGGGCTTCGCCGCACGGTTAAAGCGTGCAAACTCGTCCTGCAAGGTCTTAGATTCTGCCAATACAGACTTACGCTGTGCCTGTACATTCTTAATTTCAGCACGCAACTCACGAACCTTATCCAAGTCCCTCGCCTTGCGGGCAACTTCCTTGGCCTCAACCAATTCAGCAATACGCGCGTCAAGGTCGTCCTCACGATTGAACAGCTCGGTCAGTGCCTCCATATCCGGAGAAACGAATTCTTTTACGGTGCCGTAATACTTATCGTGTGCCTTCTTGGCAGAAATCTTTTTCTTAGCAATTTCAATAGAGAAACTACGGATTTCTTTCTCATCTTCCGTATCCTTCGGCATAGCCTTCGCAGCAGCCAGCTCCCGACGCAGCTCTGCCAAATCAGCAGACTTAATGCCGTCCAGACCCAGCGCATATACCTTAGAATACTCCGCAACCTGATGCTGCGTTACAGGCAGGCCGAACTTATCCAGCTCTTTGCAGACGAACTGAGAAATCTCAATTTCCTCATTGTATTCCAAATCAGCACGATACTGCTTTTTGGCAGCCTTACGCTCTGCCTTATCGCTGATATTGCGATAGCTGCTCTTATCTACGGTCTTAGGTGTAGCAACAGCCATTTCACGGGCGTTGTTTACCATATCAATGGCTTCAACAATCTGGTGATTATTCAGCGCCTTGTTGCCAAAGTCCTCAAACAGAGAACGCACCTGCAACACGCGGATTACGCTCTTTTGCTTCTTCTCATTAAAATCATAGAAGAAGTAAGGCGCCATATTCAGAAATGCACCCACGGCAGCCATAATAATCAGCACGCTCATCAGCTTGTACAGCAAGTCCGGGTCGCCGTTGTTTACATCCAAAATATCAAAGGAGTTTTTGTAGCCGTTGCCCTCATACACGCCGTATCTCTGATACACAGCAGGCAGAACGGCAGAGGTCAGCAACGTTACGATATTACCAATGGTCAGCACGGTTGCGAACATACCGTCAATACGCTCACCGGAACGATACTGCTGATAGTCACGAATATCTGCCTGAATAGCAGGTGTGGTAATCTGTTCAAATGCACCAACCAACCAGTTAAAGTACACGCAGATAAACAGCCACCAAATGCTGCGCATATTGATAATCATAGAAAGAATACAAACAATGTTTGCAAAGTTTACGGCAATCAGTACCTTCTTCTTGCCCCACTTGCGAATACAAATGGGGGCCAATAACATACCCCACAAAGAAGCGTTACCGGTCAAGGTTTGAATCAAGGCGAATGTACCGCCGCTGCAGGTATGACCGTAGTTATAAGACCAGGTCAAAATATTGCCGTATGCACTCTCCAAGAAGCCAATCCATCCGGCCAAAGCAATAATCCAGAAATACTTATTCTTGGCAACTGCCTTAAAGGAGTCAATAAAGCTAATCTGAATGGTATGGGTCTTAGCCTGCACGATTTTTTCCTGTGTGTTGGCATAAACCATAATGGTCAGCACCATACCGAGAACGGCAAACACCGGGTAAGAAATCCGATACACACGAATATCATACAAGTCGTTGTTGGTGGCAAACTGCGCAACCAACGGCAGCACGATATTGATGATAGACGGTGCTAAGGAATACACAACGCTCTTGATTGCCAAAACATCCGTTCTCTCCTGCGTATTGGGAGAAAGCACGTGAATCAAGTTGGTATATGCATCCTGGAAGAAGTTAAAGAAAAACTGCAGCAACAAGTTAAAGATCAATACCATGACGCACTTAGCTATGTAGCCGCCCTCGTACCCCATAATCTTACCGGAGAATAAGGAATACATAGAATCATACGGGAACCACACATACGCCAAGGAAATCACGGCGGTAGGAATACCCATAGAAATCAGGTAGGGACGATATTTACCGCCCTTACCGCGTGTATTATCTACCATGTTGGCACGCACCGCCGTCAGCGGAATGTTTGCCAAGGTAGAAATCAGGTAAAGCACATACATATCCATAGGTGCAACGCCGATTGCGCCGCCTACGATCATATTTGTGGTAGAGACGACTAGCGCAGCGCCCATAGAAATCAAGAAGTATGCGCCGATACCGCCTACGGAATAAGCAGCCACCTCTTTGAAAGACATATACTTGCCTTTCGGCGGTTCTGTCCAGTAGTACTTAATGTTGTCGATGAGGCCTGTGGCTTTTGCTTTCAGGCCGGTTTGTTCTGCCATTGGATCTCCCCCTGTGTCATATTTCTGCAATATTATAACAAATCGGTTTATCAATTACAACCAAAAAAGAAATTTGTCCGCAGAAATTTTCTGTGCAACTTGTAATGCCCAAAATATTTATAGACAGTATTCTATGTTTTTGTCTATTATTTTCTAAAATGTGCAGAATTCATGGACAAATGATACAAAAAAACCGCCGAAAGTTTTTCGGCGGTTCCAATGTGGCGGTGTCAGGTTACACGTCACTTTCACTCGGTTGTTCAATTATCTCCTTATAGGGTAAAGGCGGCGGTCTTACCGCTGTACAAGACGGCAGTTAGGGTGTTGCCCTCCAGCGTAAAGTACGCACAGGAGCGCAGGGCGGCATAGGGGTTCTTTTTCATCTTCACTGCCGGCGCCTTTTCATTATCCGAGTAGGTAAAACCCTTTTGCAGTCCGCCGGTTTGCAGTTCCTTATCCGTCATGGCAAAGCAGGTCAGCCCCTCCCCTTTGCGCACAGACAGCTCCGTTGCCACATCAAAGTTATACACCGTGTCGCCCAGGGTACAACGGGTAAAGTACCAGGGATTACCGGCGGCGTCCTTGCCGACGATATGCCCGGCGTCCACCCCGCCCTGTTGCAGCAGGAACTCAAACATACCGCTGATGGCAGCACTCATGCCCTTGCCTTGCAAAATGGCGGTGTAAGTGTCGGTCACACTGTCGTTATAAGTCGTGTGGGTTGCCACATAGTGGTACACATTGAGGAGATACACATGATTGCTCACCGTGCCCTTGCCGCAGGCTTTCAGAATGGCATTGACCTTTTGGGAAAAGGCACCCACCAGCCGGCGATGCGTATCCGTATCGTTTTTATATTTGATGGTCACACCGGAATTGTCGTTGTTCACCGAAACCGTATCTACCAGCGCCATCAACGGAAAGCCGGTGTACAGCAGCCGGTTCACATCGTCCATCATATCCGTATTCACCCGCACGGCCACACCGCCCTCTGCAATGGCTTTGGCGATCTTCTCATACGCCCGCACGGCACTGGGGTCCGTCTGCGCATAATGGCTGTCATACGTATAGGCCAGGGTGTAGGCGGCAGGCGCAGCCGTGGTCGTCTCCTCCTTACCATCCTTTGAGCAGGCAGAGAACAGTCCCACTGTCAGTACCAGTGCCAGCAGTACAGAAATCGTCTTTTTCATAAAACACCTCAACGCAGTTGAGCAAACAAATGCTCCGTATTTGCAAAAAAAGTTTGGTAAGCCCGGCAATAATCCGTGCCCACGCGGTTGCGCTTGCAGCCGCCGCCCCGACAAAGCGTGAACCAGCGGCAGGTCTTGCACGCCGGGGGCAACTGAAAAGAATTCTTTAAGAATTCCACCATCTTTTCACTATGGAAAAAACCGTCAAAATCCCCGGAACAGATATTGCCCAGGTACCAATCATCGGTACAGTAAAAGTCACAGGGGTAGGTACTGCCGTCCGCCTCCACCACAAACTGGGTAGCGCAGGTGCCGTTCATACCGCACTGCTCTGCATTTTGCCCCCGAGCCAGCAGCAAATAATTGTCAAACATACGCACGGACACCGGGTTACCCCGCAGGGCATCGTTGGCATACAGCTTGAACCCCTGCTGCAAAAAGGCGGCGTAGTCGTCATCGGTCATAAACAGATCCTCCGGCGCATCCATGGCAAAGGGGCGCAGGCAGGGTATGTACTGCAAGTGGCGCAGCCCTTGCTGCTTAAAGAAGCGATAGGACGATCGCACATGGGTAGCGCCGTAAGCGGTGAGCACCGAGAGAATATTAAAAGGCACCCTGCGCCGGGTCAGCAGCTGCACACCGCGAAACACATCATCAAAGGAGCTGCGTCCGTCCGGGTACACCCGGTAACGGTTGCCCTCCCGGTCGCCGTCCAGAGACACGCCTACCAAGCAGCCGTATTCCAAAAACAGGTCGCACCATTCGTCGTCCAGCAAAGTACCGTTGGTCTGCACGCAGAACTGGACGGTCACGCCGGGGCGCTGCCGTTCCTTGCAAGAGGAGAAGAAAAAGCGAAAAAAGTCTTTTCCCGCCAGCAGCGGTTCCCCGCCCTGAAAGGTAAAATATACCGGTCCGTCCCCGGCAAAAGCCAGAGCCTTGTCCATCACCTGCAAGGCGGTATCCCGGGTCATATAGCCCTTGTTCTCCGTCTGCCGGGTAGCGGCCAGGTCGTGGTAAAAGCAGTATTCACACCGCAGATTGCAGTTGCCGGAAGCCGGCTTGAGCATCACTGAAATGGGCATAAGCGCCTCCGTTAGCGTACTTGAATTTGGGACAGCACCTGCCCCACCTTTTGGTGCAGCACCAGGTCTGCCAGCTTGTCCGCCGGGGTAGGATCCCGGTTAATGAGCACGAAATGATCCCCCTGAAAGTAGCGGATAAAGCCCGCCGCCGGGTACACAGAAAGAGATGTACCCGCCACAATCAGGCAGTCCGCCCGGGCAATGGCATGTACGGCGCCCTCTACGGTCTGTTGGTCAAGTCCTTCCTCATACAGCACCACATCCGGCTTGATGATCCCACCGCAAGCGCACCGGGGTATACCGGCAGCCTCTGCCACCGCCTCCACGCCGTAGGCTCTGCCACAGCGCATACAGTGATTACGCAGCACGGAGCCGTGGAGCTCATATACCGTGCGGCTGCCCGCTGCCTGGTGCAGGCCGTCAATATTCTGGGTCACCACAGCGGTGCACTTGCCTGCTTGCTCCAGCTCTGCCAATTTGTAATGGGCAGCGTTGGGCCTCGCATTCGGACACAGCATTTTGCTGCGGTAAAAGCGGTAGAATTCCGCCGGGTTCTCGTCAAAAAAGCTGCGAGAAAGGATCTGCTCCGGCGGATAGTCGTATTGCTGATGATACAAGCCGTCCACACTGCGAAAGTCCGGAATACCGCTCTCGGTAGACACCCCGGCGCCGCCAAAAAAGACGATGCGCCGAGAACGATCTACAATTTCCTGTAAAGTCATCCTTTGATCCTCACTGCGGCGCGCGCCACGGGGCTTTCCGCAGTCACGCCGTTTGTTTTGGTTTGCGCCACCAGGCGATAGGCAGCGTTTTTGCCCCGCTTGGGGGCTGTGTCGATATAGCGGGTGCCGGTAAGCGTTACCAGCCGGCGGTATTTGCCGCGGATGCTGCCGTCTCTACGGTACAACACATATTGCTTGGCGCCGGGTACCGCTTTCCATTGCAGGGCGATCTTGCCCTTATTTTTGCCGCGGCGGATCCGACCGCCTACCAGGCGGGTACTGCCTATGGTTGAGAACTTCATATTCTTGCTGCCCTGAGCGATTCCCTGCCCCTTGGTGTTGCCGGTAAGCCGATCGCCCACGGTGGTCAGGGCAGTTCCCGGCTGGGAACTCATCCCATAGCGACGGCAGCCGCTGATCCGATTGCTGCCGGTGGCGGCAGTGCTCTTCTCCGCCAGGCAAATGCCGTTATGACCCATTGCCTGAATGGTATTGCGCAGCAGGCGCGCCTTTTTGCTTCGCTGCACAAAAATGCCGTTGGTGGCCCCGGTGCGAATGGTGTTTTCCGTCACCTCTACCCCGTTGCTGTCCACAATGCAAACGGCGCTGGAGCGGCTGTTCGTTACCGTGTTGCTCCGCAGTTCGTTGCTGTGGGAGGCGTCCATACACTTCAGCCCGTTGTGTAGGGCGGTGCAAGTATTTTTCTCGATCAAATTACCACTGCTGCCGTGAAGGAGAATTCCCACAGTGGTCTCCGCCGCCGCACCGGTATGGGTAATGCGGTTGTCTGCAAGCGTGCAGTTTTGCAGATCGGTGCCGGTGATCCCGCCGCCGGTGGTGGCAATGGTGTTACCACTGACCGTCAGGTTATAGACGGCATAATTTCCGGCAGGCATTTTGCCGGTGGCCTTGCCGCCGTACAGAAACATACCCCTGGGCTTGTCCATCTCCGCTGTTTGACAAACGGAGATGGTATTGTCGGTAATGCGGCTGCCGCAGTCCGTATTGCGCTTACCCAGCACCTTGCCGCTGCCGTCGGTGAACACATCGGTCACGCCGCTGTTTTTGCACATGTAATATGCCACGCCCCGACCGCAGTCGGTGATGGTGTTCTTCTCGATTACTGTGTCCACATAATTGGTGCACACAATAGCCGTGCCTTGCAGGCGCCGAAAGGTGTTGCCACGAATGGTAACGCCCTTCTGATACCGCCCGGCAAAGGCGTTGCGGGTGCCTATCCCGCAGATCAGGTCCTGAAATGTGCAGTCCTCTACGGTGATCTTTTGGTTCATCGTGCCGTCATAGGCCGGAAAGTTGGCGAAGTGCCGATTTTTCTCTAAAATATCAATTTGCAGCGCCTCCGCACTGCTCTCCGTTTGATTGGTCTGACCGGAGAACAGGCAGTTTACGAACCGCACATTGTACCCGGCGGCCAATTCTGCGTGGTGGGAGTCTGTGTTGTTGAGAAATGCCGTGCCGTCCACGGTCACATTCTTGCAATGCGCCAGGCGCAGCAGGCAGGAGCCGTTGGTATTGCCCGGCGCATAATCCAGTGTGCCACCCCGCAGCGTGCAGTTCTCCAACGCAGAATATCCGGTATAGTCCTTGCCGGTACGATCCCGATTGGGTGAGATAAAGATGTTGCCCTTGCCTGCATTGGCATTGAGCAGGGTCACCCCTGTCAGGTTCAGGGTCATATCAGAAGCCAGCACAGCGCTCTTTGTCATTCGATATTTCCCGGGGGTCACGGTAACCGTGCAGGTGCCGTAGGCACCGCTGCGCACCGTGTCCAGCGCCGATTGCAGCGCCGGGCAAGCGTTCTCCGGATCCATGGGCGCAGCGTAGCGCACCTGCCCGCTGCTGTCCCGCACAGTCACGCTCTCCCCTGCATAAGCAGCAAAGGGCGCGCCCGCCACTGCCAATAGCAGCCAAAAGGCCAAAAACAGCGGAAGACACCGGCGAAAAAAACGCATTTTTTGCATAAAAACTAAAAACTCCCTCTTTACTTCTATTCCTGTATATATTAGTATAGTAGACTGAAAGTGTCAAGAAAGCAGGTGCGTTTTTTTGAAAAAAGCATTGATCGCCATGAGCGGCGGCGTGGACAGCTCCGTGGCCGCCAAGCTGATGTTGGACGCCGGGTACGACTGTATGGGCGCCACCATGAAGCTGTTTGACAGCGACGATATTTTGATGGCCCAGCGGGAAAAGACCTGCTGCTCCCTGTCCGATGTGGAGGACGCCCGCAGCGTGGCCCGCCGACTGGGTATGCCCTATCAAGTGTTCAATTTTAAAGGTGACTTTAAGGAAAAGGTCATTGATAAATTTATTGCCACCTATGAGGCGGGCGGCACCCCCAACCCCTGCATCGACTGCAATAAATATATGAAGTTCCGCCACCTGCTGGACTGGGCGGAAGAACACGGCATGGAGTATGTGGTCACCGGCCACTACGCCCG
>ERZ827088.2924-NODE-2924-length-16755-cov-7.126108_pt1 | contig 16755 bp, 13 predicted proteins | sample MGYA00519922_ERZ827088 | MGnify/ENA primary metagenome ERZ827088 (study PRJEB31778, sample SAMEA3449254) | human gut metagenome | biome: human gut; feature: human-associated habitat; material: faeces | place: United Kingdom | collected 2010/2012 ... | reverse complement strand
TTAAACCTTACATTCCGCCTATTCAGAGCCATAACCGGGCCGCCGTCTCGGCGGCCCGTTTCCCCATGCGCGGCGTTCGGTTTATTTGGGGAAAAGCTCTTGAATTCCGAACGCACTTGTGCTATAATACCGTGTAAGCATGCGGCCGCCGCCGCGTGTATTGGAATACCTGCGGCAGCGCCGCATATTCAGGAAAGGAACGGTTAGAGAAGGAATTATGAAAGTAACAAAGGCCGTCATCCCGGCTGCCGGACTGGGCACCCGTATGCTTCCGATCTCCAAGAGCGTGCCGAAGGAAATGCTGCCGATCGTGGACAAGCCCGCCATCCAATATCTGGTGGAGGAGGCCGTCGCCTCCGGCATCACGGACATCCTCATCGTCACGGGGCGGAACAAGGAAGCGATTGAAAACCATTTCGACCACTCGCTCGAATACTACGAGCGGCTGGAAAAGAGCGGTAAGACCAAGCAGCTTGAGGAGCTGAAGGCCATCGCCAATATGGCGAACATTTCTTTCATCCGGCAGAAGGAGGCGCGCGGACTGGGGCATGCGGTGCTTTGCGCCAAGAGCTTTGTCGGGAACGACCCGTTCGCCGTGCTGTACGGCGACGACATCATCTTCTCGCGCACGCCGGTGACCAAACAACTCATCGACGTATACAGCAAATTTACGCTTCCCGTCGTCGGCGTCAAGCAGGTGACCGAGGAGCAGATCGTCAAATACTGCTCGCTGAAGGTCGACAACATCGAGGACAACGTCTACCGCGTCTGGGATATGATTGAGAAGCCCACGCCGGACAAGGTCTTTTCCCTGCTGTCCATCCTCGGGCGCGTGCTGCTGATCCCGGAGATCTTCCCCGTTCTGGAAAAGACGGCCCCGGGCGCGGGCGGCGAAATCCAGCTCACCGACGCGATGTGCGCGCTGGGCAAGCGCTACGGCTTTACACTCGATACCCCCGTTAAGGACTTCAGCAAGGAGGCCCTGCACGCCCTGCTGTACGGCACGGGTGACGAGCGTATTGAGATGCAGCGCGAGAGCATGTTTGGCTCCGGCACCTACTTTAACCAGTTCGAAGGCATCATCCCGAATCTGGAGCGCCGTTTCCGCGAGACGAGCAGCGAATGGGTCAAGGAGGAAATCGCCCTTGTCATGTCCAGCGAGGAATGTCCCGCCTGCCATGGCCGCCGCTTAAAGCCGACAAGCCTGGCCGTGACTGTAGGCGGCATCAACATTGCCGATTTCTGTGACAAGAGCGTCAACGAGGAGCTGGACTTTATCAACACGGCCAAGGTCAGCACCCGGGACGAGATGATCGGTGCGCCTATTTTTAAAGAGGTAAAAGAACGTCTGGGCTTTTTAAAGAGCGTCGGCCTTGGCTATCTGACGCTCTCCCGCGGTGCGGCTTCGTTGTCCGGCGGCGAGAGCCAGCGCATCCGTCTGGCAACCCAAATCGGCAGTGCGCTGACGGGCGTGCTCTACGTGCTCGACGAGCCGAGCATCGGCCTGCACCAGCGTGACAACGATAAGCTAATTGCAACGATGAAGCGGCTGCGCGACCTTGGCAACACGCTGATCGTCGTTGAGCACGATGAAGACACAATGCGGCAGGCCGACTATATTGTCGATGTCGGCCCCGGTGCGGGCGTCCACGGCGGCGAGATCGTCGCCGCAGGCAGCGTCGCGGACATCTGCAAGGTCAAGCGCAGCATCACTGGCGCGTATCTGTCTGGCCGCAAATTCGTAGAGGTTCCCGAGACACGCCGCGAGGGAAACGGCAAGGCGCTGCGCGTCGTCAGGGCCCACGAGAACAATCTGCAGGACATTACCGTAGACTTCCCGCTCGGCAAGCTGATCTGCGTTACCGGTGTGTCCGGCTCCGGCAAGTCGACGCTTGTCAACGAAATTCTGTACAAAACGCTGGCTGCCGCCCTGAACGGTGCGCGCAGCCGCCCCGGCCAGTGTGAGGAGGTCGAGGGCATGGAGTGGGTCGATAAGGTCATCGGCATCGACCAGTCGCCGATTGGCCGCACGCCGCGCTCCAACCCGGCCACCTACACAGGCGTGTTTGGCGACATCCGCACGCTGTTTTCCAACACGCAGGATGCCAAAATGCGCGGCTACGGCCCCGGGCGGTTCAGCTTCAATGTCAAGGGCGGACGCTGCGAAGCCTGCGAAGGCGGCGGCATCCTGACGATTGAAATGCACTTTCTGCCGGATATTTACGTGCCCTGTGACGTCTGCAAGGGCAAGCGCTACAACCGTGAAACGCTCGAGGTCAAGTACAAGGACAAGACCATCTCCGACGTGCTGGACATGACGGTAGAGGAGGCCTGCGTATTTTTCGCCAACATTCCGAAGATCGCGCGCAAGCTGCAAACGCTGCAGGAGGTCGGCCTTGGCTACATCCAACTGGGTCAGGCAGCCACGACGCTTTCGGGCGGTGAGGCGCAGCGCGTCAAGCTGGCCAATGAGTTGGCCCGCCGCGATACCGGGCAGACCGTCTATATCCTCGACGAGCCTACCACCGGCCTGCATGTGGCCGATGTCCACCGCCTGGTCAAGGTGCTGGATAAGCTCGTTGATGCGGGCAATACGGTCATCGTCATTGAGCACAATCTCGACGTCATCAAACGCGCCGACTATATCATCGACCTCGGCCCCGAGGGCGGCAGCGGCGGCGGCACCATCGTCGCCACCGGCACCCCGGAGGAGGTCGCGCAGAACCCGCACTCCTTCACGGGGCAGTATCTCCGGCCCGTGCTGGAGCGCGCCGCGGAGCTGCAATCACAGAAATAACACAAACGGCTCTCCTCCGGGAGGGCCGTTTGCTGTTGCAGCGTACCTTTCTGCCAGACATTGGGGTTTGCATCACAGGGCGTTTTGTGGTATAATACCCTCATATAGGCTTTAAGGAGGGCGGTACTGTGACCGTTTTGCGTTATACCGTGCCGCCGGAAAACGAGGGGTGCAAGCTGGGGCTGTTCCTGCGCATGCAGGGTGTTACGGCAGGACTGATCAAGTCCGTCAAATATGACGGTGACGGCTTTTACGCCGACGATCAGCCCATCCGCACGAATGAACCTGTGCACGCCGGGCAGTGCATCCGCTTTGCGCTCCCGCCCGAGCAGGAGACGAGTGTGACCCCGCAGCCCGTGCCGTTTTCCATCGCCTATGAGGACGATTTTGCCGCGGTGCTCAACAAGCCCGCGGGCATTGCCGTGCACCCCACGCTGAACTACCCTGACGGCACACTGGCCAACGGCTGGCTGTACCACCTGCAGCAGCAGGGGGAGAGCGGCATCTTCCGCCCGGTAAACCGCATTGACAAAAACACAAGCGGCCTGGTGCTGTGCGCGAAAAACGCCTTTGCCGCACCGCTGCTGGCCGGGTCTGCCCACAAGTGCTACCTTGCGATTGTGCAGGGTACAATGCCGCTGGGGCTGGGCCGGGTCGAAGCGCCTATCGCGCGGCGCGGTGACTCCATCATTGGCCGCTGCGTGTGCGCGGACGGCAAGTACAGCCTGACCGAGTACGCGGTGCTGGCCGCGGGGCCGGGCCACAGTCTGCTGGCCTGCTGGCCGCGCACCGGGCGCACCCATCAGATTCGCGTACATATGTCCTATATCGGCCATCCGCTGGCGGGCGATACGCTGTACGGCGGGTCGGACATCCTTCTGCACCGTCACGCACTGCACTGCGGCATCCTTGCGTTTGCGCACCCGCTGACAGGGGAGCCCCTCCGTGTGGAGTGTCCGCTGCCCGAGGATATGGCCGCCCTGGCCCGGCAGGAAAAGCTGCTGACGGGCTGGCAGCTGCACAGTCTGCCCTGCGGTGCAGAACCTACGTAAATTTGCTTCACACGGAAAGGAGCTTCCGTATTTTGAATCCCATCCAAACTGATCCCAATCCGAAAAACGATAGCATCACCGAACCCCCGGAGATGACCCCTGTAACGCGCTTTTCTCACTCATCGCAGGAAAAAAAGCGCAGCGATAACCGCCGCAAGGCAGCCCGTTACATGCAGGACCTGCACCGCCGCAACACTGTCGGCGATATGCTGTACATGGTCGGCTTCTGGGTCGAGTATGTTTTTGTCTGCGTAGGCCGCAGAGTGGGGGCTGTTGTGCGCGGCATCGGTGATACCGTGCTGAATCTGCTGCTCATTGTCCTGCGCCCGATTCTGATCGGTATTATCACGCTGATTGAGGACCTGACCAGCCCGTTCGTGCGGATGGCCTCGGGCATCCGTCATATCCGCGACATCCCCGATACCCTCGTGGAGAGCGAGGATGGCGATGTCCGCCGTGCCAAGAAAAAATACCTAGCCAGCGGCATCCGAAAATACTCCATCGTTGTCTGGAACGCCATCACGTACATACTCCCGGCAGTTGCCGCAGCGGGGCTTGTGGTCCTGGTGCGCAGCGGACTGGGGCTGCGCTTTGTGCTGAATGTGCAGGTGAACGGCGAGAACGTCGGTTACGTGGAGAGCGAGCAGGTGTTTGAAAATGCCCGTGAGGACGTGCAGTCCCGTATCAACACGGCCAAGCGTATGCTGCAGGCCTCCGGCTCTGCGGTGGAGGACACAAGCTGGGATGTCTACCCGACCTACTCGCTTTCCATCGGCAACCAGACGATGACCGAGAGCGAGATCGCCAACGCCATCCTGCGCACGGCCAGTGATGAGATCATCAACGGCACGGCTGTCTACGTCGACGATCAGCTGCTCTACGTCACCACCGAGGGCGACCACCTGCGCAGCTATCTGGAAAACATCAAGGCACCGTTTGAAAATGCGATGGACAGCAGCGTCTACACGGCGTTTGCCCACAACATCCGCCTCGTGGACGGTGTTTATCTGCAGGAGTCTGTCAGCTCCTACGCGGACGTCATCAGCGCCCTGACCGAGGGCGGCGGCATCCACACCTATACAGCTGTCGACGGCGACACCGTCGAGAGCGTCGTCAACGCTACCGGCGTTTCGTTTGACTCTCTGGCACAGATGAACCCCGAACTGCTGACGCTCGACCAGGAGATTCCTGCGGGCACGGTCATCACCACCGGTGCGTCCTCGGCAGAGCTCATCAAGGTCAAGGTCGTCCGCCGTGACACAGAAACTGTCGCCATCCCGTTCGACACCCAGAACACCGAGTCCGACCAGTATGATTTCGGCAAGGTCGTGACCCTGCAGGAGGGTGCAGACGGCTCCGAGGAAATCACCTACGAGACAACGATGATCGACGGCGCGGTCACGGACCGTCAGGCTGTGGCCTACAATGTGCTGCAGGCCCCGACCCCGGAAATCACCGTCACCGGCACAAAGCTGAAGAACGGTATGATTGCCAAGGTCGGCTCCGGCTCCTTCATCTGGCCTGTGCCGAATTATAAGTACGTCAGCCGCTGGATGGGCAACGGCCACCGCGGCGCGGATATCTGTGCTGCCTACGGCACGCCGATTTTGGCCTCCGACTCCGGCACGATCATTGCTGCAGGCTGGCATTATTCCTACGGAAACTATGTGGAGATCGACCACGGCAACGGCTACAAGACGCTGTACGGTCACATGTCCAGCATCGCTGTTTCTCAGGGGCAGGCTGTCACGCAGGGGCAGGTCATCGGCTATGTCGGCTCCACGGGCAATTCTACTGGCAACCACTGCCATTTTGAGATGTCCTATAACGGTGCGCTGTTCAGCGCCTATACGCTGTTCTCGGGTATGTGATTTCCGGCGAAATTACGGTGCATGGTCAACATATCTTGTGCTGTTTCACAAAAATTTTGCAATTGCAGGGGACAGGCCTTTTCAATTAGCGCAAAATGTTGTATAATCTTAGAAAGTGTGTACTATAGGTCGGCCCTGTACAGAGGGTATACGAGCCGATTACCGCACAAAGGAGAGCTACACTTGGAAAAATACGTTATTCGCGGAGGTAAGCCGCTTGTTGGCGATGTCAACATTGGCGGCGCAAAGAACGCCGCGGTTGCCATACTCCCGGCCACGATACTGGCCGGCGGGAAGTGCCTGATTGAAAACCTGCCCTGTATCAGTGATGTCATGGCATCGCTGCAGATTTTGAGCGAGCTGGGTGCGAGCATCCGCATGGTCAGCCGCAGCACCTATGAAATTGACACGTCGCATTTGGACAGCACCGAGGTATCCAATGAACTGTCACGCCAGATGCGCGCAAGCTACTACTTTCTCGGCGCATTGCTGGGCCGCTTTGGTTCCGGTCAGGTCGCCATGCCGGGCGGCTGCAATCTGGGCCCGCGCCCGATTGACCAACACCTGAAAGCCTTCACCGCCTTTGGTGCAGAGGATTCCGTGGAGTACGGCCAGATCCACGTCAGGTCGGAGCATCTGGTCGGCGGGCACGTCTTTTTTGACACGGTCTCCGTCGGTGCCACGATGAACGCCATGCTGGCCGCTGTCCTGGCCGAAGGCACGACGATTCTTGAAAACGTGGCCCGTGAGCCGCACATTGTCGATTTGGCCAATTTCCTGAATATGATGGGTGCAGACGTACACGGTGCCGGTACCGACGTCATCAAGATCCACGGCGTCAAGGAGATGCACGGCTGCAACTACTCCATCATTCCCGACCAGATCGAGGCCGGCAGCTATATGGTGGCCGCCGCTATCACGAAGGGGGACATCACGCTGCACAACGTTATCCCGAAGCACATGGAACCCATCACCGCCAAGCTGCGCGCGGCCGGCTGCGAGGTGGAGGAATTCGACGACGCGCTGCGTATCACGCGCACCGGCGAGCTTAAGCCGCTCAAGCTCAAGACTATGCCGCACCCTGGCTTCCCCACGGATATGCAGCCGCTGATGACTGCACTGCTGACGCTGGCGAAGGGAACCTCCATCGTGACGGAGGGCATCTGGGAGAACCGCTTCCGCTATGTGGATGAGCTGATCCACATGGGCGCAAACATCCAGGTCGACGGCCAGGTCGCTGTCATTGAAGGCGTGAAGGAACTGCATCCCGCGCCGCTGCGCGCTACCGACCTGCGCGCCGGTGCCGCCATGGTCATGGCTGCTTTGGCCGCCAACGGCGTGAGCGAGGTCGACGAGACCATCCACATTGAGCGCGGCTACGAGAACATCGTAGAAAAGCTGCAGGCTCTGGGCGCGGACATCCGCCGCGTCGAGATTCCGGCCAATGCAGTGAGCCGGGCAATCTAAAAGGACTCTTGGGCCGCTGACCGGGCGGCCCAATTTTTATGGAAAGCGTTAGGACAAACGAATGGCATATTTTACCACCCTGTATTCTGGCTCCTCCGGCAACTGCGCGCTGATTCGCAGAGAGGACAAGTATCTGCTGATCGACATGGGCAAGAGCTGCCGCACGACTCTGACCGCGCTGAAATCCCTGGGTCTGGCGGTCAGCGACTGCGTCGGCATCCTCGTCACGCACGAGCACTCCGACCACGTCTCGGGATTGGATACCTTTTTGAAAAAGCACCCCGTCCCGCTGTACGGATGTGCCGATACGCTGGATACGCTGGCCTCCCGCGGCACGATTCCGCCCGCGGTGGAGGCAATCCCTGTGGACGGTCAGACGCTGGAAATCGGCAGCTTCACGGTGACGAGCTTTCCCACCAGCCATGATGTGCCCTGCTGCGGATACCGCATCCGCACACCGGAAGGCCGCGTCATGGCGTTCGCCACCGACCTCGGCTACCTGACGCCCGTCGTACAGGACAACCTGATGGGCTGCGATCTCGTCGCGCTGGAGGCCAACTATGACGCATTCAGCCTGCACGGCGGGCCGTACCCGTATTATTTGAAGGTGCGCATTGCCAGTGACCGCGGCCATCTGGACAACAAGGCCTGCGCGGCGGAGATTCTGGACCTGATCCAGGACGGCTGCAAAAAGTTTGCGCTCTGCCATTTGAGCCAGACAAACAACTCGCCGGAGCTGGTCATGACTACCGTCTATAATGTGCTGCTGGCCGCGGGCATCCAGCCCGGACGGGACGTGCTGATTCAGACCCAGTCCCGCAGTGAGGTCAGCCCGTATATTGAATTTTGAGCGGGGGAGCCTATGCAGAATATTGATTTGATTGCCATTGGCAAGATGAACGCCGCCTACTTTGCGCAGGGCGTGGCCGAATACCAGAAGCGCCTCGGCGGCTTTTGCAATTTCCGTATTATCGAATTGCCCGAGGTGCAGATTGCCGACAAGAACGCCAGCGACAGGCAGATTGCCAAAGCGCTGCAAAAGGAGGGGGAGGCTATCCGGGCCAGCGTGCGCAAGGGTGCGTATCTCGTTGCGCTCTGTGTCGAGGGCAAGCAGGTATCCAGTGAGGATCTGGCGGCTATGATTGCAGACCGCGCTATGAGCGGCGCAGGGGATATGGCGTTTGTCATCGGCTCCTCCCACGGGCTGGACGACAGCGTCAAGCGCGCCGCACAGGCCCGCATCAGCCTGGGACGCATCACGCTGCCGCACCAGCTGGCGCGTCTTGTTTTGACCGAACAGCTCTACCGCGCCTGCACGATCAACGCAGGAATGAAGTACCACAAGTAAGAAATTCTTTGCCGAATCGGCAGGGGCGGATCCCATATCCGCCCGCGGACGTTTTCGCCGCTGCAAGCGGAAAGTTTGCTCCCTGTAGAGGCCGATGCTCGCATCGGCCCGCAAATCACCGCAAAAAAATGCCCCGCATGGAGTTTTCATCTCCATGCGGGGCTGTTCAGTTACATATCAATAGTGCAGCAAATCCAGAGAATCCTGATACGGGGTCTCGGTGGCGACCTTCATGGAGGCCTCGTTCTTATACTTGTTCAGCATAGCAACGCTCTTGGCGGGGTCAGCCAGCGTACCGGCACCGGCAATGCAGCCGCCCGGGCAGGCCATGCCTTCCAGCAGGTAGCCGTTGTACTTGCCGGCCTTGGCCATCATCATCATCTTCTTGCAGTCGGCCAGACCCTGGGCGCTCATGACCTTGACCTCGCGGTCCGGGTCCATCTTCTTGATGGCGTTGACAACCGCCTGTGCGACACCGCCGGAGGCAGCAAAGCCGCGGGCGTCGGCACTGGCACTGTTGAAGGCATCCTCCGGGTTGTCCGGCAGATCGGCAAAGTTGACAGCCTTGGCCTCAAACAGACCCATCAGCTCCTCGAAGGTCAGGACGAAGTCGACCTCACTGCGGACGGAACGGCGGCTGGCCTCCAGCTTCTTGGCGGCGCAGGGGCCGATAAAGCAGATACGGGCGTTGGGCTTTTCCTTCTTGATGAGGCGGGCGGTCAGGACCATGGGGGTCATGGCCATGCTGATGCACTCGGCCTGCTGGGGGAACAGCTTCTTAGCCATCACGCTCCACGCAGGGCAGCAGGACGTACCCATGAACGGGATCTTGGCGGGAACCTCTTCCATGAAGTCCTTCGCCTCGTCGATGGTGCACAGGTCGGCACCGATAGCGACCTCGGCCACATCGGCAAAGCCCAGCTGACGCATGGCCTCCTTCAGCTTGGAGGGGGTCATGCCGGGGAACTGGTTGATGAAGGCGGGGGCCACGATGGCAACGACCTCATCACCGCGCTTGATGGACTGGATCAGCTGGAAGATCTGGCCCTTGTCAACGATAGCGCCGAACGGGCAGTTGACAAGGCACATGCCGCAGGAAACACACTTATCGTAATCGATCTCGGCACGGCCATGCTCGTCGGAGTGGATGGCACCCATGCCGCAGGCCGCGGCGCAGGGGCGCTCGGTCTTGACGATGGCGCTGTAAGGGCAGCTGTTGACGCAGCGGCCGCACTTGACGCAGAGGCTCTGGTCAATGTGGCTCTTGCCGTTGCGGAAGCTGATGGCGTGCTTCGGGCAGACCTCCTGGCAGGGGTGCGCCAGGCAGCCCTGGCACATGGCCGTGACCTTGATGACCTTCTCCGGGCAGGCGTTGCAGGCAAATTTGATGACATTGATCAGCGGCGGCTCGTAGTACTTGTCCGCAATGACGCTGTGCTCCAGACCCTCGCTGGCGGGCACGCTCTCATCCAGCGGACGCAGGGACATGCCCATGGCCAGACGGACGCGCTCGGAGATGATGGCTCTCTCCAGGAAGATGCTGCTGCGCAGAGATTTTTCCTCACCGGGAATGATCTTGAAGGGCAGCTCACGCATCAGCTTTTCGTAGTCGGAAAGCTCGTTGACCTCATAGGCCATGCGGGCAACCTCAGTGAACACCTTGCGACGGATATCCGTTACGGGGGTGTAAATGCCTCTCATTGTAATTGCTCCTTTGTTTTGCTCTGTTTGCTCCAAAAGTGACGTATCAGCGGGTACAGCCGCTCCTGTTAAAATTTTACCAAAAATCCATACTTTTTGCAAGAGGGCAGGCAACAAAAAACAGGAAAATCTCTGTAAAATCCAGAGATTTCCCTGCAAAATGGATGCAATATCTCTTGCGGCGCGGCGGCATCTCCGGCTTGCAGGGGCGGATGCCTGCATCCGCCCGCGGGTCGATGCAAGCATTGCCCCCTACATCGAGCATGGATAACGGCGTTGCAACAATCACTATCAATCAAACGATCTCCGCCCGGCACCGCTTCCCGTCCCAGGCACCCAGCGTGACCTCCACAATGTCGCCGGTCTTGTGCCCGGGTGCGCTGACCAGCACAGGCAGGTACTGCTTCGTGTAGCCGGTGAATATTGTGGCGGACAGCGGCGTTTCCAGCAGCACGCTGGCTTTGCGGCCCTGCATAGCGGCTGCTTCGGCAGCGCGTACCTCCTCCACAGCGGCGGTCATGCGGCGGCTGCGGGCCTCCTTCTCGTGCTCGGGCAGTTGGTCGGCAAAGTCGTAGGCTGCCGTGCCTTCGCGGCGGGAGTAGGGGAACACATGCACCTTCAAAAACCTCATTCCCGTCACAAAGGCCATGCTGGCTTCAAAGTCATCCTCCGTCTCGCCGGGGAAGCCTACGATGACATCGGTGGTAAAGCTGACGTTGTCTGCACCGAATGCCGCGCGCAGCTTGGCTGCAATATCGGCGTACTGGGCCGTCGCGTAGGGGCGTCGCATGGCGCGCAGCGTCTTGTCACAGCCGCTCTGCAGGCTTAAATGGAACTGCGGGCAGAGCTTCTTTACGGCGGCCATGCGGCGGATGTCGTCATCGTGCAGCATGTCGGGGTCAAGGCTGCCCAGCCGGATGCGCTCAATGCCGGGCACCTCGGCGGCTTTTTCGATCAGCTCCACCAGGCTCGTACCGCTGTCGGTGCCGTAGCTCGGCAGGCTGATGGCCGTCAGCACGACCTCCTTATACCCGGCGTCGGCCAGGCGGCGCAGTTCCTCCAGCACGCTCGCCTCATCGCGGCTGCGCACCGGACCGCGGGCGCGCGGAATAACGCAGTAGGCGCAGCGGCGGTTGCAGCCGTCCTCGACCTTGACAAAGGCACGGGTGTGCTCGGCAAACTTATCCATGGGCAGCTCTTCAAAGCGCTCGCCCTTCTCGTGGGGGCGGATGTCGACGACGCGCTCTTCCTCACCGTTCAGCACCTTCTGCACGTCGGTCAGAATCGCGTGACGGTTGCCGGAGCCGGTCACAACGTCCGCCTCGGCGATCTCGGCGGCCTCGTCCGGGAACGCCTGCGGGTAGCACCCTGTCAGCACGGTCACCGCGCCGGGGTTCTCGCGCTTGGCACGGCGCAGCCATTTGCGGCTCTTCTGGTCGCCGAAGTTCGTCACGGTGCAGCTGTTGACGATGTAGACATCCGCACCTTCTTCATTGGAGACAACGGTGTAGCCGTTTTCCTCAAACAGCTGGGCCAGCGCGCCCGTTTCATTCTGGTTTACCTTGCAGCCCAAGGTGTAAAAAGTTACCCGCATGGTGTACGATTCCTTTGCTTTTATAAATAGTAGACATATATGATTTATTATAATAGAATCCGGCCAAAAGCGCAATACTAATTCCGCACAGAGCAGCATATCGTAGTACAAAAGCGATTTCCGCCGGAGGTGTGCTGCCATGAAAAAACGTGCCGTGACCCTGCTGCTCTGCCTGGTGCTGGTGGTGCTTTCGCTGCTGCGCGGGTTTGCCGCGTCCGCTGCGGGCATCATCCCGGCGACCAAAGCCGACTTTGACGTGCCCTGCGCGGCGGCCATCCTGATTGACGAGGACTCGGGCACGGTGCTCTATGAGAAAAACGCCGATGCCCGGCGCCCGATTGCCTCCATCACCAAGGTCATGACCCTGCTGCTGGCGTTTGAGGCCCTCGAGGCGGGCAAGATACACCTTGACGATTTTGTCCCGGTCAGTGAGCACGCCTACCACATGGGCGGCAGTCAGATCTGGCTCGAGCCCGGCGAGCAGATGACGCTGGACGACATGCTCAAGGCCATCTGCATTTCCAGCGCCAACGACGCTGCGGTGGCCGTGGCTGAGTATGTCGGCGGCAGCGAAACCGCTTTTGCGGAGATGATGAACGTCCGCGCGTATGAGCTCGGCATGACGAATACTCACTTTGTCAACGCCTGCGGGCTGGACGAGGCAGGGCACCTTTCCACCGCGCGGGATGTCGCCCTGATGAGCCGCGAAATGCTTCTGCACCACACTGAGGTGCGGGACTACTGCTCGATCTGGATGGACACGCTGCGCGGCGGCGCGACCCAGCTCGTCAACACCAACAAGCTGCTCAAAAGCTACCGCGGCATCACGGGGCTGAAAACCGGCACCACCGGCAAGGCGGGCGTCTGTATCTCCGCCAGCGCCGAGCGCGACGGCCTGCGGCTGATCGCTGTTGTGCTGGGCTCTGCGTCGGGCAAGGAACGCTTCCAGGCAGCCAGTACGCTGCTGGATTACGGCTTTGCCCACTATGAGAGCGCAGCCGCCGCGCTGCCCGGCGACGCGCCGCAGACGCTGCCCGTGGAGCACGGCACGGCGGCGACAGTCCCGCTGCACTACGAAAGCCCCGGACACTGCCTGATGCCCAAGGGCGAGGGCGGCACCCTGGAAGCCGTCGTCGAGCTGCCCGTGTCGCTGTCTGCGCCCGTCGCGGCGGGGGAACAAGTGGGCCGCATTAAGATACTGCATCAGGGCACGGAAATGTGCAGCTATCCCATCACAGCAGCACAGAACGTTGATGCGTTAAGTTTCCGCTATTGCCTCTTCCTTCTTGCCCAAAGCCTGCTTCTCCGGAATTGAATTTGTGCAAATTTCATGAAAAAGCCGAAAAAAGACCCCTACTTTTGCTTGACAATACCGACATAAAACGGTATCATGGGGATATAAAAATCATAAAGGAGGAGCTAAAGATGGCTGTTTCTTTTAACGGCAAGCATCTTGCAAAATTCATCCGTCCTGAAGAATATGAGGCAATCTATCCGCAGGTCGAGTTGGCCCACAATCAGCTGGAATCCAAAACGGGTGCCGGCAATGATTTTCTGGGCTGGCTGGACCTGCCTGTTACTTATGACAAGGAAGGGTTTGCCCGCATCAAGGAGGCTGCGCAGAAGATCCGCTCGGATTCCGATGTGCTGCTCGTCGCCGGTATCGGCGGTTCTTATCTGGGCGCACGCGCTGTGGTCGAGGCCGTTAAGGGCCTGTACCACAATGAGGCTGACGACGGCCTGAAGATTTATTTCTGCGGCAACACCATCAGCCCCACGGCCCTGAACGACATCATCAAGCTGACGAAGGGCAAGCGCTTCTCGATCAACGTCATCTCCAAGTCCGGCACCACCACCGAAACCGCGCTCGCGTTCCGCGTGCTGCGCAAGCTGCTGGAGGATTCTGTCGGCACCGAGGAGGCCAACAAGCGCATCTACGCCACGACGGACCGCGCCAAAGGCACGTTGAAGCAGCTGGCAACCGAGCAGGGCTGGCCGACCTTCGTCGTTCCCGACGACGTCGGTGGGCGCTACAGCGTGCTCTCCGCCGTCGGCCTGCTGCCGCTCTGCGCCGCGGGCATCGACATTGAAAAGATTCTCACCGTCGCCGAGGAGACGTTCGCCTCTCTCGACGAGCGCAGCGAGGCGAACCCCTGCTGGCAGTACGCCGCCGCGCGCCAGGCGCTCTATAAGAGCGGCAAGGCCGTGGAGATCCTCGCGTGCTACGAGCCGCGCTTCCGCATGATGGCGGAATGGTGGAAGCAGCTTTACGGCGAATCCGAGGGCAAGAACGGTCTCGGCATTTTCCCGGCGAGCGTGGAATATAACGCCGATCTGCACTCCATGGGCCAGTACATTCAGGAAGGCCCGCGCCATCTGATGGAGACGGTCGTGAGCTTTGCTTCTCTCCCCGGCAGATACACCGTTCCCGCCGACGCGCACGACGGTGACGGACTCAATTATCTCGCCGGACACGATTTCAACGAGATCGCCGCCATTGCCCGCGCCGCGGTAAAGACCGCGCATATCGAGGGCGGCGTCCCCAATCTCGCCATTGAGGTCACGGACATGGCCGAGACCGGCTTTGCCGAGCTCGTATGCTTCTTTGAGCTCGCCTGCGGCATTTCCGGCTATATGGAGGGCGTGAACCCGTTCGATCAGCCGGGCGTGGAGGCATATAAAAAGCTCATGTTCCGCGGTCTTGCCGCGCTCAAATGAAGAACATTCGATGAACATTCGAAAAGCTCCTTGCAACGGGCGGCGGAAGATGATAGAATACAGAAAAAGAAGCGTTCGCATCTTTCTTTCAAATTTACAAATGAGGTGATTTCCTATGGTTAAACTCATCATGGGTCTGTCCGGCTCCGGCAAGACCAAGACCCTGATCTCTCTCGTCAGCGAAGCCATTGAAAAGGAACAGGGCAATGTTGTCTGCATCGAAAAGAGCCGGCATCTGACCTATGATATTCCCTATCAGGCGCGGCTGATCCGCACCGACGATTACGGCGTCCGCGGCAACACGATGCTGCTCGGCTTCCTGTGCGGCCTGCACGCCGGCAATTACGACATCACCCATTTCTTCATCGACGATCTCAACAAGATCCTCGACGACCGCTCCAACGAGGCGCTGGAGAAGTTCCTCGACACGCTCTCCGCGTTTGGCGAGCGCGAGAACATCAACTTCACCATCACCATCACCGCCGATCCTTCCGGCGCGGGCGACGGTCTGAAGAAATATTTCTGATATGCGGCTCGACAAGTGGCTGAAGGTCTCGCGGCTCATCAAGCGCCGCACCGTGGCACAGGAGGCGTGCGACGGCGGGCATGTGTCCGTCGGCGGGCGCGTCGCCAAGCCCTCCACCGATGTGAAGGTCGGCGACGTGATCGAGATCCGCTTCGGCGCGAAAACGCTGCGGGCGGAGGTCCTCTCCGTGCAGGAAACGGTCAAAAAGGACGATGCCGCCGCAATGTACCGCGAACTGTGATAAAAAAACGCATTCTCTGTTTCGGCAGAGAATGCGTTTTGCTTTTTGGGGTTTCTTATTTCTCATCCCCGGCGTGCGGCTCCGCTACGCGGAGCATGCGGAAGCCCTCGCCGTGGACCTCGTTGGATTCGAGAATGATGGTGAATGACGCCGGGTCGAGCAGCTTTACCTCGCGGGTAATGGTGAACATCTCCTTGCCCGAGCAGGCGCACAGCACCACATCGCGGTGATCCTTCCGGAAGCCGCCGCGCGCGTCGATGATCGTTGTGCCGCGGCCGCAGAGCTTGTCGATCCGCTCCGTGACGGCTTCGCCGTGGTTGGTGACGATGAGCGCGAGCTTTCCGGCGTTCGCGCCGTACATGATCTTGTCGGCAATGACGGCGAAAATGAGGTCGATCATCATGCCGTAGACGATGCCGTCAAAATCGCGGAAAATGATGCCGCCGAGCACCACAACGATGCCGTCCGTGAGCATGATGAACCGGCCGAGCGGCAGGTGCGGGTGCTTGGCCTTGAGCGCCATTGTGATGAAGTCCGCGCCGCCGGTGGAGGAGTTGCGCATATAGATGAGCGCGTAGCCCAGCCCGCCGAGCACGCCCGCGCAGATGGCGGCGACGAGCCGCTCGCCGGTGTACTGCGGCAGCATCGGGGCTATGTAATCCACGAAAAGCGAAGAGAGGATCATGCACCGCACGCTGCAGAGGAAAAACCGCCGCCCGAGCACCCGATAGCAGAGGATCGCCACAGGGATGTTGAGCACAATGGTCATCACGCCGATGGGCAGATCGAACAGGCGGTATAAGATCAGCGCGAGACCGGAAAAGCCGGTCATCGGGAACTTTGCGGGCAGCGCGAAGTTATAAATGGCAACGCCGGTCAGTATGCTTCCCGCGATCTCCACGAGCGTATCGAATAACCATGTTTTCCCGAACAGCTTTCCCACGATGACCATCTCCCTTTCTTTTTCTTTTATCAAAAAAGAACGGACGCGAATTATGAGACCGATTCGCATCCGCTCTTTTTTATTTTATCATGCAAAGGATTTGCTTGTCAATTCCGCCAAAAGCACGGCGAGTTATTTTTACAATTCGACGAGCTCGTACTCGCGGCTGCCGACGCCGAGAGCGGCGGCGCACTCGATCGTGTGGATGCCGTGGAGCGACTCCACGCGCTCGATGAAATGCTTCTGGCCGGGGTCGTCCGTCGCGGCATAGATGAGATCGATGCACGCCTGATCGACCGCGACCGGGTCGAGCGAGGCGAGGATGCCGATATCCTTCATGCAGGGGTCCTCCGCCACGGCGCAGCAGTCGCAGTCCACGGAGAGGTTTTTCATCACGTTCACGAACGCCATGCTGCCGTGGAAATAATCCACAACGGCGCTTGCCGCGTCCGCCATGCCCGCAAGGAACACGTCCTGCGCCGGAAGGCTGTCCCCGA
>ERZ827088.2915-NODE-2915-length-16804-cov-4.028061_pt1 | contig 16804 bp, 18 predicted proteins | sample MGYA00519922_ERZ827088 | MGnify/ENA primary metagenome ERZ827088 (study PRJEB31778, sample SAMEA3449254) | human gut metagenome | biome: human gut; feature: human-associated habitat; material: faeces | place: United Kingdom | collected 2010/2012 ... | reverse complement strand
GGAAAGCATTAGAGCCTGTTACATAGATGTCGTATTTTCCCTTAGAGTACAGGCTATTGATTGCCAGCTCAAACTTTTTTATTTTTTGAAAGTGGAAACTATGTAAAGGCAACCCGAAGGCTGCCCCAGGCATCAAGCCTATCCTGTTTACACAGGTTCATTATCATCTTCATCAACGGAGCTGTCTGCATCATCGTCCTCAAACTCCGGATCGTACCCATAGTCCTCGTCATCGTCCACATAATCTGCATCCGGATCAGGCTTTGCCGCTTCCTGTGCCTTCTTCTTTTCCTAGACTTTCTTGAATACGAAGAATCCGCCGCCACAGGCAAACACAATCAGAGTAAGAAGTGCCGGGAGCATATTCGTGGATTTCGGCTTTTCCTCTGGAGTGGATTCTGTAATTTCAGGAACCGTTTCAACCACTTCTGGCTTTGTTTCCTCAACCGGCTTGGTGAATACAAGTATTTATTACAAAGGTACGCCTATATCCGATGAAGAACTGGCTTGTAAAGAGATCATTGATCATCTCCATACAGATAATCCGGCCTGGGGTGCAAGGCAAATGTCTGCACAGCTAAAGGCTAGAGGATAATTTAGCAAGGTCATTAATTGTCCTTTCTCACGGTTTTCAGTGCTTTTTTCATGTTTTTCCTATTAACTTTTCCTCAGACACCAATATAAGTGAAACTTAGCGAAACTTAAATTATGCCCCATATGGAATATACTTTTTATACCTTGGTGCAGTATCCGGATCCATTACTTTAATATAGCCTCCGTCAACAGCACTGGTAAAAAGTCGAGATGCTTTTGCTTTCTCTTTTTCTGCCAATCCAAATATTTTTCGAATATCTGAGTTAAAAATCCTCTTAAAATTGACATATGCCAGGCATGCCTGCATATAACAAGTTCCGTTTATTAAAATTTATATCAACCACTCATAATATCCTCGTTCACTAAAATTATTCATTTACAGTTTTTGATTTCACTTGACATCATATAAGTACCTACCAATATTACCAATACCGATATAAATGCAATAATACCAGAAATAAAATCTCCCATACCATTTCCAGACACAATAAAATGCAGTGCAGCCAATATTATACCAATAACGATCAAGGCAATTCCATATAATACTTTTTTCCACTGTATATACCCATTGACCGATTAACGGAAGACCTCATTGATATCTTATTTACCCGCCTTGGCTTGGTTATAAAGCAGACCGCCTTTTATAAGCAATAATAAGAACATTACTGTTATCGCATACGGTTCTCTCGCCATAGCCGACAACAAAATTTCAAAAAAGAAGATCTCTCTATCGTTATTAATAGAAAGACCGTTACTTATACTGTTTATTATTCGGTTTTTCAATTAAAGATTTTCGTCAAAGAATTGCTTCATCTTTTCAAAAGGAATTACATCCATCCGATCATACAAATCCGTATGGACAGCATGCGATCTCATATCCGGATATTCCATCATGGCAGACAGTCACCTGAAAATTTTTATTGTAAAACCAGTCATATAAGACATCTGCTAGGCGTATTTCATCTTCTATAATTAGTATTTTTATCATAGTCTGTTTACGTTTCAAATCTCCACTTCGTAATTTTCCTACATTTACTATACTATCTATTTAAAAACTTGATAAGAATAAAATTATTCCTGTTTTGTTCTACACGAAAGACTTGTGCCATTCTACCCCACTTCCTTTCCAGACAAAAAAGACGCAAGCCACATTTCTATGACTCACGCCTTTCTGCATAACTTGTTTTACTATTATAAATACTGACTAAATTCCACTTTTTCCTTATTTGGTCCTTCAATCGTAAAGAATTTAACTCCGTTTTCCCAGAAAGGCAGGAAATGTACGGTATCTTTCGTTGTATTTAAACCAGCCTCACTGATCATTTCATACACTTTCTCAATATCTTTTACATCGATTGCAATATGGTCAATCGCACCGTCTTCCATTTTAGCAGCCTTATTCTCATATGTCTCGATTACAAGTGTATTCAATTTTAAGAAAGCTACCTTCTCGTCTGCCCCTTCATTTACTGTCTGGAAGGCAACCTCAAATCCCAGTGTCTCATAAAAACGAATGGTTTTTTCAATATCATTTGTTGGAATTCCAACATGCTGAATTCCATTCAACTGTTCTTTTAACTTCATTTCCATTTTGAATCCTCCAATCTCTCTTCTACCTGTGAAAGCTTCGGCATAGCCGGGATTGCCCCTTTTTTCTCCACGCAAAGACTCGCCACTGCATTTCCAAACCGGGCATACTCTGCTAGTTCGCTCTGAGTCAGTTCATCTAATTGTTTATCCGACTGACTGATCTTATATAGGAAGCCACCCCAGAACGAATCACCAGCTCCATTGGTATCAGTCACATGCTCTACCGTAAATCCCGGAACCATGCATCCGCCTTCTTTATTGTAAATATAAGCTCCATTTCCACCAAGAGTAACAGCTATGATTTTTACACCCTGACGATACAATTCCTCAACTGCTTCCATCATATTCTGATATCCTGTCAAAAGTTCTATTTCTTCATCAGAGATTTTCATGATATCGACATATGGAATCAGACTTCTCATATTCTCTATCGCTGTTTCTTCATTTTCCCACAGAGATGCCCTGTAATTTGGATCATAGGAAATAATGCTTCCCTTATTCTTTGCTCTTTTTACCGCATAGAATGTGGTATCTCTCGCTGGCTGTTCTGTAAGTGACAGCGAACCCACATGGAAAATATACGTCTGATCCAGAATATCAATATCCAACTCCTCTTTCTGAATCTTTGTATCTGCTCCCGGTTTTCTTGCAAAAGCAAATGTACGCTCACCGCTTTCACTCACTTCCACAAACGCCAGTGTCGTAAAATACTTATCATCCATAAGCATGCCTTTTATATCAACATTTTCTTTCTCTAATACAGAGCGCAGAAATTTCCCTTGCATATCATTTCCGGCTTTTCCGATAAATGCAGTATGTGCTCCCAGTCTTCCTGCCGCCACCGCTACATTTGCCGGTGCTCCTCCCGGGTTTCTCGCATACAGCATCTGTCCATCCTCATTTTTTCCCTGAGATGTAAAATCAATCAGAATCTCCCCAAAAGTTGCGATGTCATAGATTGACCGACAAACTGCATCGTTCGTATCCATCAGAAGTCCTGCCTCTAACAGTTTAAACAGAATCTCTTCACATTCCTTAGCATTATCTGTATGAACATGAAGTTCGCCCGTTTCAAAATCCGGCATACTCAAAACACCAAGCATAGATTTTGCATTTACCACATAACGTCCAGCGCATAATTCCGCATCATATGGAATTGCTTCCACAATGCTTACCAGCTTTCTTGCATTCTGCATTGTTCCCAAAACTACTTTTGCAATCATCTGTCTCCCTCTAAGCAAACAGGCTGATCACAATTGCACAGATCAGACCTGTAAGTCCTATAATCGTTTCCATCATTGTCCATGATTTCAATGTTGTCTTTTCATCTATCTCCAGCAGAGAACTTACCAGCCAGAAGCCAGAATCATTGACATGGCTGAATGCCGTAGCACCGCCGTTAATCGCACAGACCATAGCCGCCAAATAAACTGGAGATAATCCTGCAACTCCCGGCATAGCCGCCATAATTCCAGCTGCCATCGTCATAGCTATTACCGCCGCACCTACAGAGGCACGAATCAATGCCGCAATCAGAAAAGCTACAAGCATCAGTGGCAGTCCACTTTTCTCAAGTGCAGGTCCAATGATATCGCCCATGCCGCAATCCTGTAAAACCCAGCGGATAATTCCTCCTCCAGTGATAACCAGAAGAATCTGACCTGTAGGACGAAGTGAACGGTCCATGATCTTCTTTAACTGTTCTCCATCATATCCCTGTCTTTTTCCAAGGAAATACATTGCAAATAATACTGCAATAATCAAGGCTACAAAAGGTGTTCCGAGGAATTCCAGTACCGGACGTACTGCATCAATTCCCGGAATATAAGTGGAAATGGTACTCAGAAGAATCAAAACCAGCGGAACAAGAATGATACATAATACTGTAGAAAATGCTGGAAGATTTGCCTCCTCTTCCGCTCTGACTTCCTGAATATTTGATGGAAGTCCTGTGCTAATACGGCTGTCGATAAAATTTGACCACAAAATCCCGGCAAAGAGCAGGGAAAGGATTCCTACAGGTACACCTACTGCGATCATAACTCCCAGGTCAACATTCAGCATATTTGCAACAAGTACAGACCCGGCTGATGGCGGGATAAATGCAAAGCCTGTTGCAAGACCTGCCAGCAACGGAATTACATAATATAAGGTAGATTTCTTTGTTTTCTTTGCAAGCCCAAATGCCAGCGGAATCAAAATCACAACACCTGCCTCAAAAAATACCGTAGTGCCAACTACCAGTCCTGTGATTCCAAGTGCGATTCCTGCCTTCTTTTCGCTGAATTTATTTACCAATGTCTGTGCAACACACTGCGCACCACCTGATACTTCCAGAATTCCGCCAAACAAAGAACCCAGACCAATCAGTAACACGATTCCCTGCAGTGTTTCACCGGCACCCTTTTCTACTGTGCTGACCAGAGTTGGAACTGGCATTCCGGCTCCGAGCCCAATAAACAAAGCTGAAATCAACAGGGATATAATACCGGGTGAATTTTAAATTTGATAATAAGCAGCAATAATAATACGATTCCGACTGCTGCCGCAATCAACAGCCTTGATGGCTCCGCCACAAATACCGCTTCTGTCATTTTCTTTTTCCTCCTGAACCTCTGCTTCTATTACATTTTATATTCAAAAGTTTCTCAATCACTTCGAGTCCTCGGCATACTTACATAATTTTGTAAGACGCCGATTTTTTCATTATCACTATACCTGCAATCAGCCAACATATTTATGTATTGTTGCTCTTACAGCCCCAGGTCCTGCAAGCATTTCGCGGAACATTTCTTCAATCTTTTCACCAACTCCATCTTTGTAAAGGTCAGTGAAGAACAGACGCTCATTGGAAAGGATCGGTTTGAGCTGATCTTTGAATGTCTCCGTTTTTCCTACTACGATATCCTTAAACTGTTCCTGAAGTTCCTCGTTCATTGGGTCTGGTGCAAGTTCAAATTTATTTCCTTCATCATCCACACCAAGCATATATCTAAGCCATCCTGCGATTCCCAAAGGAATAGCTGTCAGTCTGGAGGCGTCTCCGAATTTCGCTACATATGCTTTAATTGTCTCACCGAATCGGATACCCACCATCTGAGATACATCTACGGCCAGACGAAGGTTTGTATCTCCCAGATACTCATTCGGGAAACGCTCATTAAAAAGTTCATCCACAAATGCCTGCGGAGAAAGGATTCCCGGGTTTGCGACTACCGGAAGACCTTCATCATAAGCAATCATACGCGCCATCTTCATCATATCTTCGTTTGTGTTCAGCATATGCGCAAACAGATCATATCCAAGAACCACACCCAGCGGACCTGTTGCAGAATGTACAGGGTTCAGACATACTGTTACTTTCATACGCTCAGAAAGGTTAACCGTATTTCTGTCAGCCATATATACACCGAAACCTTTCTCCAGAGCCGGACGGCCGTTCGGGAAGTTATCTTCAATTACGAGATACTGCGGTTTCTCTGCATTAACAAATGGTGCAATATATGTTTTCTTACTTGTGATAACCGGCTGCATATTCTCAACGCCAAGATTCTCAAGGTCCGCTGCGATCTGCTCGCTTGGACGAGGTGTGATCTTATCGATCATCGTCCATGGGAACGCAACAATTTTCTCATCACTTACATAATTTACGAATCCTTCATCTACGAATCCGACTTTCTTCCACTCTTCTGTCATAGTCAGTACAGATTCACGAAGTTTCGCACCATTCTGTGAGCAGTTATCCATGGAAACCAGAGCAATTGGATATCTGCCTGCTTTATATCTTTCATAAAGCATCGCAACCAGAACTGCCATTGCACCTGTTGCTTTATCCGGACCATTTTTGATATCAGCTTCTACAAACGGAAACCATGTCCCGTCAGCTTTCTGTAATGCGTAACCTTTCTCTGTGATTGTAAAGGAAACCATCTGCAGGGATTTGCTGGTAAAGATTTCTTTCAGCCGATTCCAGTGTGCCAGGTCTGAAGACTGTGCTTTTACTGCTTCTGCAAGAGCTCCTATTACTTTGTATTCACGTGTTCCATCACCATGCAGGATTACGCTTAATCCCAGGTTATCATATGGATCATAAATCTTGTCTACTACATCATAATCAAAAGTCTCTATACATGTAATGCCACGGTTAAGCACGCCCTCTTCCAGAAGGCCGTCAGCAATACCACCGATAAATACACGGAAAATATTTCCGATTCCGAAATGTACCCAACCAGGTTCTTTCTTCGCTTTCTCAGAAACAGCCTCTACGTCATAACCTGGCAGAGTGATTCCGGCCTTTTCCCATGCTTCCTGTTCTTTGATTCCATTCAGTGATAATTTCATGATATATCCTCCTTGTTTTCTTTTTATTATGTTTCAAACTTACGTTTATATCTTAACCGTAAGTCGAGTATATATCCTTCCTATCTAAAAGTCTATTGACAAAAAGAATAATATTTTCAATCTTATTTTGTGTATTTTTACCAGTTATATTGACCATTACTGTTCTTATTATCGTTATTGCATTTTCACTTTCTATATACTACAATATACATAAAGCTAGAACTTAACTCTATCTATAACAATTCAGGAAATAATATAATCCAGAAAATCTGGCAAGTTTTTGCGCTCTGCCAGACTATATCAAATATATAATTTATAAAACAGCTACCATAACAGAATCAGGAGAATCTTATGAGTGAAAAAGGTTTAACCAATATCAGCGTAAAAAAAATAAACAGATCAAAAGTTTATCAATACATCTACAGAAAAAAAATAACATCCAAGCTCCAGATCGTTCAGGATTTACAGATGGGATTGTCCACCGTAAGCCAGAATCTGAACCTGTTAGAGCAGGATGGCTTAATAGAAAAAAATGGATATTTCGAATCCACTGGCGGAAGAAAAGCAAATGCGATTCAGATTGTATCTGACTTCAGAATTTCCATTGGCATTGGTATTTTAAAGAATATGTTCCATATCACTGCCGTTGACCTGTACGGAAATGCATTCTATACCAATACCATTCCATTTCCATATTCCAACACGCCGGATTACTATAAGCAGGTCACCGATAAAATCAAAGAATTCATTGCCACAAATCAGTATGATGAAGAAAAGATACTTGGTGTTTCCATCGCTACACAAGGAATCACCTCCCCTGATCACTCTACTGTGCTGTACGGAAATATCATGAACAATACAGGCATGATACTGGAGGACTTTTCCCGTTATCTGCCTTATCCATGTTATTTGGAACATGATTCAAAGTCTGCTGCCTTTCTGGAATTATGGAAACACCCGGAACTTGACAGCGCCGTTGTCTTTCTACTGAATCGTAATCTCGGAGGCGCTATCATCACAAACCACCAGATTCATCAGGGAAGTTCTATGCACAGCGGCACGATCGAACATATCTGTATTAATCCAGATGGACCGCTCTGTTATTGCGGAAACCGCGGCTGTCTGGAAACTTACTGTTCCGCCAACGCTCTGGAACAGGCTGCCGGTATGAATATAAAAGACTTTTTCTCTCTTTTACGCGAAAAAAAATCTCCCCAGCTTACACAAATCTGGAAAGATTATCTCCATCACCTGGCCTTTGCCATGAAAAACCTTAATTTAATTATTGATGCGCCTATTATCATCAGTGGTTATCTGGCACCATATTTTTTAGAGGACGACATTGCCTACCTGACTAAACATATCAATGTTTCCTCACCATTCGCATTAAACAAAGAGCACATTTTTGTTGGCACAAATGGACAATACACTCCTGCTATCGGGGCTGCATTGTTCTATGTAAATCAATTTATACATGCAATATAATAAATATTACGCTGCATAATCTTATTCGTATACCGTCAGTTCTTTATGAACATTACCGAATTGTTAGTTGAAAATGATATTCTCTCCGTGGATCTCACATGGCTAAAGTCACATGCTCCTCGGTCGCTTTAAGCGACAAGGCTAAATATCGGCGGATACGCCTGTAACTTAGGATATGCGCAGTCATGTGCCTTTTTCCATGCCAGATATGGCAGATTCCCGCACCACAGATAGTCCGCTGTATATCTGCCTGTGTTTATGCTACTCTTAAGAGTTCCATTTCTGAAAATAGTTCTTTTAAGTCGGTATTGAAACGTTTTTTAGATTCCATGATCACTGCCAGTTCATCCCATGTCTGGGCATAGATCTCAATCAGGCAGCTGACCGCAGAACGATAAATATCCAGTGTCTGGTGGATCGGGATATTCTGTTTTCGCAGTTCTACGTCATAACTGGATATAATCTTCATATCTGCTTCTTAACCTTCCTATACTCATACTGACATAAGTTTACTGTTATTTTTCTTCAGAATTAAACAGTTCACTTAAGGTTTCCGCATACGGTACTTTGCATAATTTTTTCAGCAGGGCACTTTATGCTCCTGGCTCTCAGTTTTATTTATATTTTAAATCTGGAAAAGACCCTCAGCTTGTAAATTTATTCAAGAAAATCCTGAAGGAATACCGGGCACAAAAACAATACAGCCCTTCTATGATCAATGCCCTGCTGGAAATCTTCTTTATCTGTCTTCTCAGAAACCATGAGCAAAACATGATCGTACCAAACCCGGCAGGAAAAAAAGCAGGAAAAAAATATTATTTTTATTCTGAAATATATTGAGCTTCATTACGCAACTCTTACCCTTCCGGAGCTGGCTTCTTTTTTTAATTACAGCGAACGGCAGCTGACACACATACTGAAAAACTATACGGGACAGACTTTTTCTTCTCTTATCAAGAATATCCGTCTGTCCAGAGCGGCGGAAATGTTAAAGCAGCCTGATCGTTCTGTTACTGCTGTCATGGAAGAGATCGGTTATTCCAATATTACGCATTTTTATAAAATATTTGAGAAAAAGTTCCATATGACACCAGCGGAATACCGAAACACTTTATAAGTCCTGTATGTGTCTTATCTGTATACAGAAGAAAAGAAAAAACCTTATAATATCACTGCAAATGATATGTCCCTCAAATATGATTTTTAGATTGACTATTCCTTAAGGGTCTATATCATTTACACCAAATATTATAAGGCTTTATATATTTTTACAATTTCATAGCACTGTGGATGCAGTTCTCAATAAATTCTTCTCCCAAATCTGTATTCAGGCTGAGATCAAAGTTTCCGGCTGCCCCCCCACATACGTCGGGTGTAATAGCGGTAGTTATCTGCACGGAGTTTTTCATTTTTTTGAACCGTAGCTTTGGCTTCTCCCTCGGAGATATTCTGTCTCTGTGCCACTCTTCTAATTCTGCTCGCAAGAGGCGCTGAAAAAAATACTTTCAGGCAATTTCCAGAATTTCTGAGAACGTAATCTGCACAACGGCCTACTATCACGCAGTTGCCTTTTTTCGCAAGATTGCGTACAACCTGGCATTCTGCCTCAAAAATTTTATCCTTCGGTGCTTCATCCTGCCTGTCTGTATTCAGATACATCTGATTGACCAGATCATAGAGAAGACTATTTGTCATAATCTCCTCGTTTTTCTTAACGAATTCTGGTGTGTATCCGGTGGTTCCTGCTGTCATCTGGATAATCTCCGCATCATAAAAATCATATCCTAACTTTTCTGCAAGAGCCTTGCCAATATCGTGGCCGCCACTTCCAAACTGTCTTCCTATGGCGATAACATTTTTTCCACAGATTCCTGCCTTCTGCTCTTTTGCCTCGTTCTCGTTTTCTGCAGATACGCTTTCCGGGAAAATCATATCTTTCAAGAATGCAAGTTTCTTACCGATGAGTCTGGCGATGAAGCCTACCAGAAGGGCAGCAATAACGGTACCTTCTCTTACACCAGCCAGTCTTCCTGCAAATACAAAAGAAAGTACAGCAGCAATCACTGACATGGATACATCAAAACAGATCTTGGTTGTTCCGAAATTTGTTTTCCATGTAAGAACAATAGCACGGACAAAAGATTCTCCCGGAAGCATGACAACGTCTGCCAAGACCTCCATATATACACCTGCGCCAAGGATCAGACATCCTATAAGAAGATATACAATCTTCATGATGTATGCTTCCGGATTGACCCAGGACAAAAGAATCATGGTAAGATCAATAAAATATCCAAATATGATAGATACCGGAATCTGAAGGATGTGCTCCAATTTAAAGTTCTTTCTCAGGATGATCAACTGAAGTACTATCAGAAAGATACTGAAAAAGATGGTAAAGTTTCCAAGTGTAAATGGAAAATTAAGACTTAATACGTAAGGAATTGATGAGATCGGGGATGTTCCTAAGTTAGAAGCTGTAAAAATGGTTGCAGTTCACCCGCGCCATTCGCAAAATCGCGTCTTCGACGCTCTCCGCTGCTTCGCAGCTCATTTTTGCTTACAAAAAGGTACGAGTGAACTGTAACGAAAAAATGTTTTTTTTACCATACAAGAAAGTCTGTCTCCTTGCGGCTTTTCGGGGCGCATGTTACAATATTACCATTAATGAACGCAGAAAATACAGGAACCTGTGGGTTCCAAAAAGGAGGAACTGCAAATCCCATGATTTCATCAGATCAAATTGCAAAAAACTATGATATTGCCGGCGTCCGCAAGGCCAACCTTCCCGGTCTGCACATGCTGCTGCTTGGCTTCTTCGCCGGCATGTTTATCGCACTGGCAGGTGCCGCAGCATCTGTTGCTTCCGCAGACATCACCAATCCGTCCGCAGCCCGGATCGTATCCGCCCTCGTTTTCCCGGCAGGACTTGCGATGGTTATCTGCAACGGCAGTGAGCTGTTCACCGGTAACTGCCTTATGGTCATTTCCCTGCTCGACCATAAGATCACCTTTAAGGCACTTATGAAAAACTACCTGTTTGTTTATCTCGGCAACCTAATCGGTTCTCTGTTTGTGTCCGTTCTGTTCGTATACGGACATATTCCCGGGCTGTATGACGGACTGCTCGCACAAAACATGGTAAATACCGCTGTCACAAAGGTTTCCCTGAGCTTTTCAGAGGTCTTTTTCCGCGGTATCCTGTGTAACGTTATGGTCTGCGTAGCTGTCTGGATGGGCATGAGCGCAACCCACGTTTCCGGCAAAATTCTCGCCGTATACCCTCCGATCTCCGCATTCGTTCTCTGCGGCTTCGAGCACTGCGTTGCAAACATGTTCTACATTCCCGCAGGTATGATGACCGCATCTGCATACGGCATCGCTGCAGAGGGCTTAAATATCGGAACCTTTATCCTCAACAATCTGATCCCTGCCACCATCGGCAATATCTTCGGCGGTGTCATCGTTGTCGGCTTCCTGTACTGGTATCTGTTCCTTCGCGAGAAAAACTAAGCTCCCTTTTCTTAAAAAAGAATCCTGCTCTACAGGATTCTCCGCCTGCGGCGGGTCGCGTAAGCGACATTCTACCATTCCGCCGCAGTGCGATCCTTGCGGAGCTTTTTTAATTCATTGAGTATTCCCGCCGCACCGTAATATTCACTCCCTTTCCTTGATTAAACTCCAGATTCCAATACCTGCTCCCAGTGCGATCACAAATGTCTGTAAAGTTCCTACTGCGCTCTGAAAAAATGCCATAATAAAATTCCTCCTGATCTTTCATGATTTCCGGCTGTTCATTTTTGTCGGATTTTGTTGTTTTTGGCATAAGAAAAGACCGGTCAGTAAGTAGTTCACCGGTCGGCCTTATGCCCTGTTCTATATTTACTTTTTCTTGATACATTTTGCTATAATCTTTTCCATATCCTCATCCAGTCCTGCTAAATAATGCTCTTCCTTAAGTCCAGAAAAAATCACATCAGCCTGACTTGAAATAAATCTGACATTACAAAACATATTTCCTTTCGCAATGTCTACGGTTCTTACTTTTCCTGCCCAGTCATACACATCCTGGAAAATATAAGCATGAATAGCCTGCAAATGCTTGAAATCAAATTTACCATTTATTGGTTTGTCCAGCAGTTCCAGCAATCTAAGCATTGTCAACTTCCGTTCAAATATATGAAGCTTATCAAGATCCCTTATATCAAGCTTATTGATCAGTACATCTGTATCAGGATAACAATATTTTGTATCCGGCATATTATACCTCGCTTAATATTTTCGTTCTCGCATCATCAATGCTCATGTTACCACTTTTAATCTTCTGCAGCATACTAAGATCACTGTCACTCAGCTTTAGACCTTCCATCCTTAAGGTTGCGGCTACTTCCTTTATTTTCTCTTCATCCGTATAGGATGACTTTGCCAGCTTAACAGCAAAAGGAATTCCTTCCTGTATAATCAACTGATTCAGTGCCATATTGATATACGTAGACATATTAAGGCCAAGCTTTTCTAAAATGTTTGTCGCGTTTTCTTTTACGCTCTCTGGTGTTCTCGCTTGAACAATTCCCATACTTTCCATAAAAGCACCTCTCTTTCTTGTATATTTATTATATGACACTGTCTATACACAATCAATCAGTAATTACTGGATTTTTTAGAAAAATTCTCTTCCCCTTGAATCTATCGCCAGTCAAATTGCACTGACTTATTTCATATACCCTTGAATTTTATCGATCAATGTAATGTCTGCCGGTAACCAGGCAACACTGTCTAACTGATCCTTTGTGAGCCATTTTGCCGCCTCTGCCTCTTTTAACTCAAGATGGCCCTTGGTAACCTCCGCCCAAAAACAATCCATTGAAAGATGAAAGGTCGGATAATCAAATTCGATTGTATCGATCCATTCACCAACCTTAATCTCTGTATCCAGCTCTTCCATAATTTCTCTTACAAGAGCCTGCTGCGGTGTTTCTCCCGGTTCTACTTTTCCGCCCGGAAATTCCCAGCCCCCTTTTAATTCCCCGTAACCTCGTGCCGTCGCAAATATTTTATTCTTCTCTTTTATGTTGTCGCAAATAACCGCTGCAACTACTTTGATTGTTTTCATGTCTTTTATTCCTCCAACCATTATGCCGTAATATGTGACTGTAAGTATCTTAATAAATCCTCGCGCACTGCATGATGCATTTTCATAGTGACCTTCGTAATTGGCTGCATGCGGCCACGATTATCTTCCTTTTGGGCATTTCTGGCTTCTAATACATCAAATTGTCCCATATAATAGAAGCTGGTCTCCGCATCTGATTTTTTTACAAATAAATGCTTTCTATCTGCTCCAAGTACATCCTTCATATAGGAACTGTCCAGACCTTTCCCAATCTGAGAATCCCATTTAAAAATCAGATTATCTTCAAAGGCATCTGCATAATCCGGTTTTCCATCGACATAGTTTTTTTCATCCTGACTTTCTTCTTTGTGATAGGTAATAAAAATAAAAACATCATTTTCAATTCGTTTCATACCATACATAATAGAAGATAAATCCTTACCACAATTCATAAGAAGGCTTACATCTCTTCTGGAATACTTTTCGTATAATACAAATGGATCCTCCGATTTTATCCCCGGTAAATATTTTTCCTTATATCTGGCAATGCCGACTTTTACAATATCTTCTACCTGTGTGTAGAAGGGAATATGTGTAAGTCTCTCCGTATAGCTTTGCAGTCTTTTGATCATTCCTGCCGGATCGTTTTCCAGAATATCAATCTGACAATATTTCTGATATTCTGCTTCTTTACTTACAAAATGTCCCTGCAGCACCTGGATTGCTTCCTTTACCCGGGATGTGCTGATTTCAATTCCATAGGTATTTTGATACTCTTTTATAAAATCTGCCACCGCGATATGATCTCTATGGAGCAATTGACTTAATATTACAAGCTCATCAGGACGCACTCCGGAAAGAACTGTTTTGGACAAATACTCCAGCGTTAATTTCTCCTGTTCGTTTAGCACATTCTTGTATTTATCCTGTTCCATCGCCACCATAAAGGCATCATATGTTTTATATTCTCTGATAATTACCAGTGGGTCAATTTCCTGATTTTCATAGAAATCATACAGAAGCGGAACCCGTCCTAACCGATTCTTCAAAGAAACATAGCTTTCTTTGATCAGTGTTTTCAGCCCTTTAATCTTGTCGATAGACTTAAATATCTTATCCTTGGAAATCTCGTCAAAATGAACCGTCGATGCACCGGGTATTGTACTATTTCCACTGATTACATATTTGCGGATTACATCCGCATTATAAGTACGGTCTCCTGATAAAGCCACCGGAATCATAAAGTTATTATTGTAATTTCCGATAAAATCCAAAATAACAACGTATTCTTTTCCAGGCGCCTTTCTAAGTCCTCGTCCCAGCTGCTGAATGAATACAATCGGAGACTGGGTCGGCCTAAGCATAATAACCTGATTCACCTCAACGATATCTACGCCTTCATTTAATATATCTCGTGAAAAAATATAATCCAAAGGCTGCATCTCTTGCGTTGCATCCGTTTCCTCCATTGCCAGTCTTTCAAATGCTTCCTGCCGTTTTTCTTCACTGTCATTACCGCTAAGAGCAACTGCGCGATATCCGCGTGCATTAAACTTTCTCGACAATTCTTCACACTCTTTTACACGACTGCAAAAAATAAGTCCTTTTACACGCTCACCGCTATATCCGTAATACTCTGACTGCTCAATGATATGCCTTACTCGCTCATCACTGGTCAGCTGATTGAATATTTCTCCAGCGACAGGATTTCTTCGCTTTTGGCAATTTCTCTCTGGTGTTTTACGATATTATAACGTTCTTTGTAAACTTCATAAAAATCATCATAGGGTAAAGCATACTCACTGTTCCAAAGATTCTGAAACTCGTCTACAATTTCTTCTGCAATCTCTCCGCTTTCTGTAGAAATCAGTTTTGTATTCCATTCTTTATTTACCGTCAACGCCGCACTTGTCATATTGGAGCTTCCGATGATGATCCGGTAAATTTCTTCTTTTTTGAAAATATATCCTTTCGTATGAAACCCATTTCCTGCTGCTTCCACATCGTACATCTTCAATGTAATATTCTTTAATCCATTGAGTTTTTCAAGTGCTCTCGGTTCGCTGAAATTCAGGTAATTTGTCGTAAGAATCTGCCCTTTAACGCCCTTTTCTTCAAGTTCTTTTAACGTCTGCAGAAGTGGTGTCACACCGCCCATCGTGATAAATGCAACGCTGATCTGAAACTCTTCGCAGCGCAACAGCTCATCCTCCACGGATGAAATAACCTTCTTCCCCTCTTCCGGATTATTCGATACAAATGCCGGCTTATACGCCAGATTTGCCGCAGAGGAACCATTTATATAAGCGGCGCTCAGGCCGCTTTTCAATTCATTGATCACATTCGCATTCACCGATCTAATTCTTCCTCTTATTTCAAATTTCTAAATGCCTATTAAAAAGAACCTCTTGTTCTTTATTATACCTTACCTATAATAAATTGTCATAAATAACTTCCCTGAAATCCGATTTCTATTTTTGTTACCACAACATTGTGTATTCTTTTTCACAGCAACATCTGCTCCACGATATTGGGATAAAGAAAACCGATGGCTTTGACTGTTATCCGTCTACACCATCGGTTTTCTCAAATTCCGCCCCCTGAACCAATATTGATTTTACAAATGAGGATATTCAGCCAAACTGATTGCTCTTGCCTGCATCAGTCTTCAAAGCCAAATAGCTTGAGCGCATTGCCGCGCCAGATCTGTCCAGCCGTATAGCAGGCCTCTTCACAGCTGAGGTAGCCTTCCTGACACATCTCTGAGAGCACTTCCGACACCACCCGACGGAATGCCAAAACAGCACCGTAACTTTCCTCAGAGGTCCATGTGTCACAGCCCCAGAGGATACGATTGCTTCCACCGATCTCCAGTGCTTCCCGCAGGAATCGTTTCGCTGCCGATGTGCTGATAAGGGGCAGCCAGCAGAAATCTGCATAGACATTGGAATAGCTATGCAGAAGTCCCAGGAGATCATCCATCCAGTTGCAATAGCTGTGATCGTATAAGAATTTCACCCCCATGTTCTGAAACTGGTCATCCGGTAAATGTTGACAATGGGTATCAATTCCACGGAGGCCGTCCAAATGCTGCAAAATCGCCGTACTAACATCGTCTCGGTTCGGGATATGTTCTGTGTTTTTCTGCATAGCAGCTTCTCCTTTTGCATTGAAATGAAATAAAACAAAGGTGCAACTACCGAAAAATATTGTATTATCCCTATAGTACCAAGCCGCTGACGCTGTGACTAGCCCTAAATACAGGAAATCACTGCCTTTTTAATCTCATTTTTCCATAAATTTTTATTGCTCCGTCCCAGTCACCTCTACATTTTTGAAATAATTTGTCTCGCAACATATACTCCACTTGCTGAAGCGTGGGACAGAGAATGAGTAATACCGCTGCCATCACCAATAATATAAAGTCCTTCATGGCGAGTCATCAGGTTGTGGTCCAGCTCCACTTCCATATTGTAGAATTTTACCTCTACACCATACAGTAAGGTATCATCACTGGCAGTTCCCGGTGCGATTTTGTCCAGAGCATAGATCATTTCAATAATACCGTCTAATAAACGTTTCGGAAGGACAAGACTCAGATCACCTGCCGCTGCGTTTAAAGTCGGAACGGTAAAGGATTCGCTGATTCTTTCTTCTGTACTTCTCCGGCCTCTGATCAAA
>ERZ827088.2912-NODE-2912-length-16812-cov-3.821865_pt1 | contig 16812 bp, 7 predicted proteins | sample MGYA00519922_ERZ827088 | MGnify/ENA primary metagenome ERZ827088 (study PRJEB31778, sample SAMEA3449254) | human gut metagenome | biome: human gut; feature: human-associated habitat; material: faeces | place: United Kingdom | collected 2010/2012 ... | reverse complement strand
ACCGAAATCGAAACTTTCATCAATCTCACCGCTATAAGGCACGCCGTTCACCACCACCAAAGGTTGTGAGTTACCCGTAATGGAAGTCGTTCCACGGATACGCATCTGACTGCCCGAACCGGGACTTCCGCCTACCACGATGTCCAAACCGGCCACACGTCCCTGCAAAGCATCGTCGGCTCCGGCTACAGACACTCCTTCCATGGCATCCATCTTGAAAGTAGTCATGGCCATACTCACCTCCCGTTGCGGGATATTGAAAGCCCCGTCCGGCCCTCTCTTCTGCGCTTTGACCACGACTTCACTCACTTTCATCGTGTTGTCTTCCATCTTGACATTGAACTTACGTTGGGAGCCGATAGGGAACTCTTGCGTTTTATATCCCATAAAGGTAAATACCAGTTTGTTGTTCACGTTCTTCACCTTAAAGGCAAAGTTACCGTTCATGTCCGTCGTCATACCGCCGACCACACGATTGGTCGCATCCTTCTCCGCCACGGTACATCCCATCAGTTCAAGCCCGTCGTTCGCATCCACGACACGCCCGCTCACCATGACCTGCGCCCCGGCACGCCATACCGCGCATAGAAAAGCCATTAATAACAAATATCTCTTCATCGTTCTCTTTTTTTAAGGTCATTTTTGGTCTTTTGCATTCTCTCCTTTGGGCTGTTCGAACCACAACACATCGTCTATCTGATGTATCACGGCGTAGGTATAAGCCTCTATCGTCGTGGCCTTTTCCTTATCGCCGCTGTTCAACGTCATGTCGCGAGTCATCAGGTTATACACTCCTTCCGTTTTGACCACACGAGCCGAAACCCTTCCCGTGCCATAGTCAGCCTCATCAACCAAAGTGATATTCCCGTCCTTGTTCGTCACATACACCGGATAGAATTTATTGCTTGCTTCGTTGATCGTAGAGGTCAGATAGGCTTTGTTTTCCACCTTCTCACCTTTTATAAACACGGAATTATCCTGGAAATGATAGCGGACAAAACGCTCCATTACGTTTTCCAGAGAATCCCTCACGCTTTGGTCTCCCTCGTTCTCTATCTGCCCCACCGTGGGAATCCATCCTTCCGCCTGCGCCTGGCGTATCGCCTCATTCGTCGGTACATACACCGTATAATGATACTGGTTGAGGAACTTCACCTTACGTCCCGGTGCCACGGTAGAAGACGTCGGATTGTTGACGAAAATGCCCAGCAAAGCACACATGTCATAAAACTCCCGGAAATCATCCTTGGACGACAATACATCATAAATGGAAGTCGTCGTGTTTTGCAAGATACCGTCTATCAGGTAAGTATTTCCGTTCTCCTTATTATATATCTTACTCACTGTGAGCGGCCGTTCATTTCCGGCCCCACTGATTTTGTTGTCCTGCGTAATACGAACCGGCGCATATCCTTTAGTGATAAAGTACTCCTGTCCACCCGCACGAGCCGCTTCAAAGGCTTCATTGCTTTCCGTGACCAAAGTCTGGCAGTTCAGAATGTCTTCCAAACGGTTCTTCAGGATGGAACTGTTACTGACGGTACCATTAGAACCTAACGGAAAACCATTGTCCGTAATCACCGTCCCGTCGGACGTACGGGTCGGCACGGCAGCCACCGTATTCTGCGGTGTCAACTGGAAATCCAGGTTACACCGATAGTTTTCCGAGGCGTATGATTTCGCCACGGGGTCCACATAGTCTTTCATATACTCGTTCGGCGTGACAAAGAACTGATACGTACTCTTCAACGAGCGCAAATAATAAACAAATTGTGCATCCGTCATAGCCTGATTGAAGATGGAGTTCAGGGAATCAATCTTGGCCGGCCCCATTACCGTACGATAATCCAACGGCGTAAAGACTTTGTCGGTCACATAGACCACTCCGTTACGCCCCACAAACTTATCCACGATATTTTCCTTGCTTACCTCCATCTCATAACCGGCCTCATCTTTGATGTCCCCGAAACGGCTCGGCAACGAAGACAGGAAAGAATACTTCTGGTGGTTGGCCACAAAGTCTGCGGCGATATTGTCGGGCACCTTGTCCCACGAACCGAAAGCTTCAAAAAAGTCGCTTCCCTCACCCGATGGAGAAAAGAACCGGTCCATCGCCTCGTTGGTCGGCACGAACATACAGCCCATGTCCGTCTCATAGCCGGGCTGGCTCGTATTTCCGCCTTTCGGTTGGTACAAGTTCCATCCCGGATCGAAATACAACAGACCCGGCGCATTCGTACCGTTATATTCCGTAAAGGAGTATGCCGGACTTTGATTGAAATAACGTGTCTGGAAGATGGAGTCGCCCTGGGCATCCCGTTTGTAGAACACCGGACAGGCGAAACGGTCCATCAGTCGGCTGAAACGGCTCACCTTTTCATTCCCCCGGATATAAGCCGCCATGTTTTCGGGCGGAACCAGCACGTCGGCCAACTCGTGCAAATACCCGTTTTGGCAAACGATATCTTTCTGGATAATCTTATTGGCAAACAACGACGCATCGTCTGCCTCGCGGGGAATACCCGTCACGAAACTGAAGTCATCATCCGTAATGTGCTTCCCGGACATTACATCGGGAAAGAACTGTACCAATGTCCATTTCGTGGCATCGGACAACAATTTTATCGGTTTACCCGCCCGGCGGTAGGGAGCGAAGTATTTGCTGTCCGGCAGGTCCTCCGCGTCGACTACCGGAATCGTGTCTTCCACCTCGAAATCGGTCGTCCGGCGGAAAGTCACCTGCCCCCTGTCGCTCAAAGACAAACGTTCCAAGAGTTGGGAATAAGGTATCGTTCCCAACTTGAGCAGCATCATCTTGAACGAATAAGGCAAATCCTCATAACTGCGATACCCCATTTCGTTCGTCTGGAAAAAACGTTCGAAAGAAGCATCGTTCGAAAAGAACAGCGTATTGCTCCCCGACACCTTCATGGCATCGGTGTATCCGCAGTCATCAATCAGGTGGATATAATACGTGCAGTCCCCCCGGCCTGAAAGATAATCGTATATGTTGCTGTTCAGCCACGACGGCATGTGGTTTTCCATGTCCTCATACTTGTCCGTACAAGCCGTAGGGAAAGCCCCTGCCACACCTACGGAAAGCAAAGCCAGTAACTTATAAAACTTCATGGTATAAAATGTTTAAATAGAAATCAATGCGTGTCTTCACTCTCAATCAGATTGGTCGGCATGAACTCGATGTAATCCAAATGGCAATTACCGTTGAGCATCTGCACGAAACGGAACTCATGCGTGGACATTTCCGACCAACTGAATATACCCAGCACCTTGCGCAGTTCGAACGGGTCGTTACGGGTGGAGCCTTTGATGCCTCCGCTTTGCCCCATCATCAATTCCGTGGAAGCAAAGGAATCCGGCCCTTTCATGAATCCTCGGTTGTGCATACTCTTGTCGTTTTCATACCCGTAGGGGTCGTCTTCCTTGGAATCATAATCCCACCACGCTCCGGGATTGTCCTGCGTGAACTGCCACACCTGCTCCCAACCGATTCCGGCATCCGTACCTTTCAGACGCATGTCGATAGGAATGCCGCAAGGCTCGTCGTCTAAATAAAACTGCGTAATACCACGCGTGGCCGCATCCACACGATAACCGATACGTACTTCATAACTTCCGGCCGGCACGGGTCCCACGGTAATCGAAGCATCGAACATCCCCCAAATCTCCAAATAGTCACCCAAAAAGAAACTGTGCATGTTCGACCCGATATATTTGGCAAACACCGTACTGCTCTCTTCAAAGTGGAAATTCTTACAATACCCCTGCGGCACATAATAGTCTTTTTTGGAAATGATGTCATTATTCCGCAATTCCGGTGTAAAGATGGTGAAGTCCATACGTATGCGTTTGCCGCGCATGATACGCCCTATCTTATCCTCATCGTACACCAACATCCCCGTCAGCGCATGGATAACTCCGTTTTGGCAGTCCAGATTGCTATGCGCCATGTCCAAGGTCACCACATCGTCCAATTCCTCCGCCATATTCGTGTACTGCGCATCATAACAGTTACGTTCGTCATTGAATACCGGTTTCTGCGCATCCTGGTCGCCCCATTTGAAAGCCTGCACCGTAATGATGGACTGCTCGGCCAGCGGCACCAAATACTGTTCCAGCCAGAACGAGCCGTCGCGGTAATTCTCACGCAGCCAATCCGCATCCATCCACGTGTGCGTCACTACGTAATCGCGGGTGTTCACGATCTGATTGGAAGCCAACATGACCGGCAACAAGTGGTAAGCCACGAAGCGGTACAGGCTACTGCCCTCGTCCGTATCCGGCAGATCTTTCCCGTCCGGATAGAAACGTTTGGCATATTCCCGCATGTCGTCCAGCGTACGGATTCCGTTTAATGCCAACACCGAATCCGTCTCCAGCAAAGCCGTATAACGGTAATTCTTGGTCTTGGGAAACTCCGCGCCGGAAGCGTACGGGTCGTCCGACGGTTTGGTCGTAGCAGGCACGTACGTCTCGTCGTCCAGAAGCGTAAGGGAATTACGCAAACCCGTAGCATGCAAAGCCTCACCGTAAAGATTGAAATGCCCTTCTGTCTCGATGTAATCGGCCAACAAGTCGGTATTACCGGCCAAAGCCTTGTCTACGATATGCACCACTCCGTTAACCTTGATATGGTCGCCCGACACGATACGTGCCGAATTGTTGATCATCCACGAAGTACCGTCGGGTGCGATGGACGTGTACAGATAACGCCCCAACATGTTCTTCGTGTCGATGGCTCCGGACGTAAAACCGGCCGTTTCATAGTTTCCCACTTCGTTGGCTTCTCCGTCTATCAGGTGATAAAACACCATTTCCTTGACCGCCTCCACGGAATCCAGAAAATGCTCGAACGACCCGTAACCCTGTTCTTTCGCATACGCCTCCATCGCCGTGTTGTTCGGCACAAAACAGGTGTATGAGCCGTATGATTCCAGCAGGGAAAAAGCCCCCGCCGTCTTCAAAGCTTCCGCGAAATCCGAATAGTCCGCGTTGTTCTGCAAAAAGTCGCTGATGGTCTCCCCCGTAAAAGTCGTGTAATTCTCTCCCACGTCGTCAGAATCCTGGCATCCGGGAAAACAACAGAACATACAGGCCAAGAGACAGTACGCTACCACATTCTTTATTTTCATATAGAATCTAATTATTAAAAAAAACATAATAAAAGTCTTCTTCTATATCCTACTACGTATACGACGAAACAAATACTTACGCCGATTAAAAAAATTAATGTGTATCTTCTCCTTCAAGCAAATTGGTCGGGATGAACTCAATGTAGTCGAAATGGCAACTCCCGTCTAACATTTGCACCACACGGAACTCATGGGTTTCCATCTTATCCCAACTGAATATCCCCAGGACCTTACGTAAGGCATACGGGTCATTACGTGCAGAACCTTTTACCCCTCCACTGCTTCCCGTAGGTAACAACTCATTAGAAGCAAAACAATCCGGCGCTTTCATGAATCCCCTGTTATGCAAGCTCTTATCATTCTCATAACCATAATAATCCTCTTCATTGCCACCGCCCCAAATATAAGGGGAGTTGATTTGAGTGTACACGTATTCCTGTTCCCAACCAATAGAGGCATCATCCCCCTTCAAGCGCATGTCGATGGGAATGCCACAAGGTTGTTCGTCAAGGTAAAATTGCGTAATCCCTCTATGGTTTGTGTTAACCCTATAACCGATACGCACTTCATAACTTCCATCCGGAATAGGACCAACAGTAATGGTCACATCGAACATACCCCAACTCTCTATATAATCATGTAAATAATCACTGTGCATGTTATCCCCTATATATTTGACAAACACGCTGGCCCCCTCTTCATACTTTAGTTTTTTACAATACCCTTCAGGCAAATAATAACACTTATTTGAAATGATATCATTATTACGCAATTCCGGCAGAAAAGTAGCGAAGTCCATACGGATACGTTTCCCACGCATGATACGCCCCAACTTGTCCTTATCATACACCAATATGCCGGTCAGGGCGTGGATGACCCCGTTTTGGCAGTCCAAATTACTATGCGCCATATCCAACGTCACCACATCGTCCAATTCTTCGGTCATGTTCGTATAACGAGGGTCGTAACAATTACGTTCATCATTAAATATCGGTTTCTGAGCATTCTCACTCCCCCATGTAAAAGCCTGAACCGTAATGACTGACTGTTCGGCCATGGGTATGAGGTACTGCTCCAACCAGAACTTTCCGTCCCGGAATTTATCATTCAACCAGTCTTCATCCATCCACGTATGGGTGAAAGCATAATTTCGTGTATTAACCAACTGATTGGAAGTCAACATCGTCGGCAATAAATGGTAACCTACAAAAAGCGACAGGCTGCTTCGCTTGTCTTCGTCCGGAAAATCCGCCCCTTCCGGATAGAAACGTTTGGCATATTCCCGCATGTCGTCCAACGTACGGATTCCGTTCAATGCCAACACCGAATCCGTCTCCAATAAAGCCGTATAACGGAAGTTTTTTGCTTTCGGGTATTCCGCCGTACTTGAATATGGGTCAGTAGCCGGTTTCGTTACCGGTGCCACATAATGTTCATCATCAATCTGCAGCAAGGAGTCCCTCCAACCGGTAGCACGAAGAGCATCCCCATACAAATTGAAATGTCCTTCCGTCTCGATGTAATCAGGCAGCAAGTCCGTATTACCGGCCAACACCTTGTCCACCACGTGCGCCACACCGTTGACCAACATGTGGTCGCCCGACACGATGCGTGCCGAATTGTTGATCATCCACGCAGTCCCATCGGGCGCAATGGACGTGTACAGATAACGCCCCAACATGTTTTTCGTGTCGATAGCTCCGGACGTAAAACCGGCCGTTTCATAGTTTCCCGCATCGTTGGCCTCACCGTCTATCAGATGGTAAAACACCATTTCCTTGACAGCTTCCACCGAATCTAAAAAATGCTCAAACGACCCGTAGCCCTGTTCTTTCACATACGCCCCCATCGCCGCGTTATTCGGTACAAAACAGGTATATGCCCCATAAGACTCCAACAAAGGCAAGGCGTTAGCAGTTTTGAGAGCATCCACAAATGCCGAATACTCCTCGTTATCCTGCAGGAAATCGCTGACGGTCTCCCCCGTGAAAGTCGTGTAATTCTCCCCCACGTCATCGGAATCCTTGCATCCCGGGAAAACGCAAAACATGCAGGCGAATGTCCCGAATAGAAAAATCCTTCTTATTTTCATCTTCATCTCTCTTTTAAACAATCATACGTTTCGTGTTTCCACCCTCTATTTCCTACTACGTATCTCACGACCCAAATACTTACGGTTATTAAAAAATTAGGCGAAGCCTTGAAAACTCCGCCTAATCATTATCTAATATCAGATATTGCGTTTACCTCACCAACACTTTCTTCACCGTGTCGCCCGCACGGACAATATACATGCCCGGAAGAACCGTCTGGTGCACCGTACCTTCAAAGGAAGCCACGCGCATGCCGTCTACCGTATAAATGGCACCGGCCTCTGCCGTGAAGACATTGATAGTACGACCGGTCACGAACACCTTCAAACCGCCTCCGTCGGCCTGTACGTCACTGATGGCCGTAGCGAAGCTTTCGGACGGAATATCTTCTTCCGTTTCAAACGTACGGATCCAGTCAATGTAAAGCGCATCGTCTTTTTGGAAGCCCATCGTACTGAAATACTGGCTCACGTACGGCATCTTGCCCACGCTGATATATTTCAGTAAGTCCCAGTAATATACATCGCCTTTGGCTTCGGCGTCGGCCAGATTCAGGGCAAAGTCCGTGGCACTTGTTTCCGGTTTGCTCAAGAAGTTGAATACATCCACCGTAATGTCGGGATTCGTCCCTTTACATTTGATGGCCAGATAACGCCGTACACCCGGATTCAAGTTCACCAAGCAAGACTCGTCACGCACGCCTCCCGCCGGGTCGCGGTCGTAGAAGTTCGTAAATACACCGCCTTCACGACGCATGGAAGGACTGGCCGGATAAACCGTTACATTACCCAAAGAAGTTCCATCGAACGAATCGTAAGTTTCTGCTGCTGTCAACTTCAGGCAGTCCAGGTTTTCACCGCTTTCACCTTCATAGACACCTTTGTTCACGCGTGACCACATGCGCCAGCGTTGCATACGCCAACCGTCTAGCATAAAGGTTTGTCCGTGCTCGCCCATCACCAATTCTGCGCCGTTTATCGTACCTTTCGTACTCGGATCCTCTTCAGCCTCGCCATTGAATTCCCAAGCTTCGAACAATCCGCTCTTCTCGTCTTCCGTCGGATTATAACTACCCAATGCATCCTCAATTTGGAACAAATAAGGCTGCATGTCGTCATAACTTACCTCCGGGAACTCATTCACGGTCTTCAATTCATAACCCGACTTATAGTAATAGAAAGAACCACACTTCATGTCGAACAGCCCGTAACCGTCGCGGTCGGCAAATGTGAAAGTTGCAGCATCTCCCGAGCCCTTAACCAAAAGCAATGTCCCGTCTGTACATTGTACGACTACGCCATCCTTGCTCTTCAAATTATAAGCACACTGACCGTTAGATACTCCAATAGGAACAAAAGTCAACGGAATAGCACTTTCGTTAGCCCCTAATGCCAAAGGACGACCTGTATAATTATCCTTTGTCACTTCCGATTGAGTTGCATACAATGACGTAGCTGCATCAGACGTACGAATATAGTTATACACCAAATTCTCCGACGGATTAACATAAGAATAAAACTCCGCAATCGCAGCATTGATATTTTCTATGGCAGACAGATATTCTTCCGTGGTAGCATCTGACTTATTGTACACGACATCAGCATCTGCATGTACGTTTTTCAAAGCCGCATAAGCTGCGTCGGCATCTCCTGCGTAATTTTCAAATCCTTTAATCACTTTTTCTGCCTCATATAAAGCCGTATTCAAAACATCTTTTTGAGGATTTTCTATCGCACCGTCCCCCCAATTGTTTTCTTCTGTCAGGCTTTTTACTGCGGCATCCATTGACGTATAGGTTTTGAACCATTTCACGTTCAAATAAGGCAACTCTTCCCGCGTTTTCGCACGGGCTACAACCGTATCTCCATTTTCATCAGTTTCCACATACATTGTATCTGCACGAGTAATAAAGCCCAACGAACAATGGGATATCTTAATAGGCACACGGTCTATCAAACGATGAGAGGATAAGGCCAATTGGGAGGAGTCACGAATAGAAGCAAAATTGACCGCTACGATAATTTCACATTTGTCTTGACTTTCTGTCACAGGCAAACGTTTCATATACCATACAGTATCATTCTGTTGGGCAGTAAATTCATTCACATCTTTATTTATTCTTATAGACAAAGTAGAGTCATTCCCTTCCCTATTATATAAATAGATGGAATCACGCCCTAATTCATCTTTAGCCCATGGACAATGCGACTTCACCACATCCAAAGCTTTGGTAAATCCCCAAAAACCTCCACCTCCATTATTCGGCAAATCAACGTCTTGCTTTCCTGTATAAGGGTCATGCCAAAAGAACTCAATCCAGAAATTACTGTCGCCGGGTGTCTTCACCTGAGACTGACGCGGAATAGACAACTTGGCCACAAAAACCGGATAAGAGGGAGTAATGGTCATAAAACCTTCCCCTTTCACCTTTTCACGCCAATCAATACGTGAACGGAATTGAAAACCACCTTTGTCTTTATCAAAGGCAGTGTTATGCACTCCAGGAATCCATCTCAAATAATCGCCTTCAAATTCATAACTCGGCTCCCATTGTGCCCATTGTTTACCTTCCGGACCAAACTCAATTTGGGCATTGGCCTGCATTTGGGCTGCCGTCCAGTTGTAATACCCGTTCACACCGTGAACGTCGCGCGCCCCGGCCATTCCGGCCCAACAGAGCAAAGACGCACTGAGTAAATGTCTCAATCTCATAATTTTTAATTTAAAGTTATACTATAAAAATAGAACTCTCTCTATACCCTACTACGTTTCACAACCTCAGAATACTTACAGAAGAAAAAAAATTTAGTTTCAATTCAAATTTTCCTTGCATGCCACATACGTCTCCCTGAATTTTACATAAAGACCTTTCATCTTTCAGGATGTAAGACAAGCCTTTCATTTCCTTTGTATTATAAGCTGAAAGATGTCCCAAGCATCCTTCAGCCACGCTTCATTCCGTTCGCCTGAGATTATAAAATCGTTTGCCTGAGATTGAAAAATTGTTCGCCTGAGATTGAAAAATCATTTGGCTTAGAACTTTTTATCCCTCTCCGTTATGAAAGAAGGCTGAAAGATACCTGAAACGTCCTTCATTCTATAATATTCTATATCACAATTGGTTACCATATAACCTGAAGGATGAAAGGTCTTTTTGAAAAATTCTGAGGGGGCGAGCACGGGGAATGACGGATTTCCGATAGAGATACTTTGTCCCCCTCTGATTAATCCATAAGATATTCGAGGGACTTGCCGAGCGTGGGAAAAGCCCCAAGGAGTGGTTCCTCGGATCTAAACTTCACCCGATTATCAATGACAAGGGTGGGATGACAAGCTACAACCACGGTTTTACCGCACCATTCTCATAAAACTATCTTTAGCTTCTTAGCCCATGATCCACCATCCAACTTGAACAAGTACACTCCGGAAGAAAGTCCGCTAAGATTCCACGTAAAACAGCCATGACCGTTCAAAACGGTACTACGCACCAGCTTTCCATTCATATCAAACAACATAGCTTTGCCCCTCTCTTCAACCGGTTTAGAAAATGAGAATTGCAAGATGTGGCCATTCAACCGAATTCCGACTTTCATCTGCCCTGTGTCTACACTTTCCACCCCGTTGCCATGCTCAACCATCAAGGTTTGCGTCACCGGAACAGCAGATGCATAAAGCAAATTACCCGTCTGCAAAGCCGTGATTTCCGTCTTCCCCGGCGACAAAGCCCGAATACGACATCCGTCCACCACTTCGGCCACCTCAGGATGACTACTCCGGAATTCCAACGACAGGCCAGAAGAAGCTGTGGCCGAAGAAATGAGTTCCTCATCTCCTACTTTCATGCCGGGCAATGCCGGAAATGTAACTTGTTGGGTAGAGGCCTGATATAAAGCCGACACTTGTTCTGAATCCAATGCACAGTCATATATTCTCAAATCATCCACACAACCCCGGAAATAAGGATCTGACATATAAGCGGAACGGCCAATATAGTTTTGTGTAGTATATCCCAAATCGGCCGGAGAAAGGGTCAAGTTCTCATTACGTCCCACTTCCGTACCATTGGCATACAGAATCCCTGTTGTACCACGCTGTACCAATACAACATGGACCCATTCTGAAGCTTTAAGGCTAAAGTCCGTGTTGATTTGCTGTTCCCCCGATGTCCCCTGTACGATAGCATAGCGTAAACAACCGGTCTGGGCAGCCCTGACTGTCAGGAAGAAATTATTATCCGTCCCCGTACCGCAATCAATGATACGTGCCCAAGTATCCACACGCTCAGGTTTAACCCAAACAGAAAGCGAAAAGTCTTTCCATTTTTCCGTCACTCCCGCCGGTAAAGCGATATGCCCTCCAGTCAAGGATATCCCGGAATTATATTTACCGACATTCCGGTGAACACTATTCACCAATTGTACCTCATCAAAATTCCATATATCTACAGCCAAGTTTCCCTGCTCTTCATCAAAAGGCCAATAACGGCTATCTCCCAAACGAGGCAAAGCCTTGGCCTCTTCGGATGGCTTCCCTTCTCCTACTGCATTCACCGCCGACACCGTGTAATAATACATATTCCCGTTAACGACTTTATTATCCGTATATTTATTTTCCAAAGTCCTACCTACCAGCTCATAAGGACCGCCATATAAATCTCCACGCCGCACTTGATAATATGCCGTTTTTTCGCCCGTCTTTGCCCAAGAAAGAGCCACAAACCCATTTCCAGACAAAGCCTCCACTTTACTCGGTGCCTCAGGCAAAGACAACTTCTCCGTGGTTATGGCAAGCGGTGCGGTTTTCTTTCCCTCACCATACAAGTTTGCAGCAGACAAACGATAATAATAAGTTACATCCGGCTGTAAATCAACATCTTCGTATGAACTTCCTATAATTTTCTCATTGACAACCTTATACTCACCTTCCAAAGAAGTCGCACGTTCCAATATGTACACGGCACATTCAGCAGAACCGTCCCAACTCAAACGAAGAGACGTACTCCCGGTGGCTACCCCTTTAAAATTAACAGGCATAGTTGGCACCTCCCCCTCGCTTTCAATCGTTACGTGGTCAAAACAAGCCGTGACAGCCAATGGAGAAGACGTGCCCGCCGATGCCGATAACCCTACATAACAAGTCGTTGCAAAATCCAACGCTTGTTCTGCAAATTTATACCATTCATTCCCGTCAACAGATTGGTAAGCTGAGAAGACATTTCCGTCTCGTTCCAACTTGAACCAAACCGGTGCCACGGTAAAATCATTACCTTCAAACCATTGTGTATTGTCCCCGTGATTTCTCCTGACACCCATCCGTGAATAACGATGAGCATAATCACCTAAATTCAAAGTAATACGACGAGCTTCGGGAGCCAAAGACTCACGAATCACCCATCCCACCTTATTGTTCCCGTCTTTCCAATCTACCTTATATAAACGTGCCGATGCCACTAAATCGCCCTGCACTTTTGTAAACACATACCCATGCCCGTCCGATATACCACCAACATCCGCACCACCGCCACTCAGGGACACCATAAAATTACCTCCTGCGGACATTGCTACAAATCCACCTTTTTCAGCCACTTGTCCCACATCCGTATATCCCCATCCTTTGGGTAATATGCCTGTACCACCACCAGCCACGGCAACAGACACCTCTGATGGAAGACTTTCTCCCGATTGATTCCAAGCTGATACATAATAGGTATAGCTCACTCCGGGAAAAACTGTCTCATCCTTGTATTCAGTCTTCGTATTATTATCCCATTCATGGATTTTTGTGAATGTTTTCCCGTTTTCCGAACGATATATCTTGTATCCCCGACCAGTCCTGCCTTTTGGTGCATTCCATTGCAGGGAAATCCCTTCCAAACAAGGTTCTGCTTTCAGTCCGACCGGTTGTTCCGGAATAGGATAAGCCGGATAGGGTGAATAAGAAGCATCCAACGTATAGGTCAATGTCCCATAACCAAAATATCCTTCTTCTCCGTTTTCAGGACGAGCCAAATTGACCAACTGTGTCAAATAAGGAGCGGAAAGCCCTCTCTCTACGACATAATGATTATAAATCATTTCATAAACAGGCGAATTATTGATGCGATAAGCATCACTTATCGAAATGTGGAACCAATCGTAGCCCTCCGGACTCCCACACCAATGGTAATTTTCCCATTCCACAGGATACCCCAAATTAAACTTACAGTAATAGTCAAACCCTTTCAAAAGCAAATTATCAGCATAAGCAAACAAATCCTCTCCTTGATTCCAAGCAACCTGGCATATTTGAGCCTGAGAAGCAATCCCCAAAGCAGCGTGCGGTTGATCACGTCCCATTTCCGGCAATTGTCCAGTTGGATTCAACGTATGCTGAAGACTACCCTCACCTTCACCTTCCTTGAAATAGTCCAAAGCATTATTAAATTTTTCTTCATCATCCAAAAATACAGCCATAATCATTCGGGCAGAAGCCGCAGGAGCATCCCAACTTTGATGGCTACATCCCTGATAAAAGCCCTCACATGCAGGATAGAATATCGTCCGGCAAACAGTTTTGAATTTCTCTTGGTCTTCTTCTTTCCAACCTTCATATCCGCGCAATAACTCCGCCACCTGCACCATAGCATTTATCGGTATTTGGTAAAGCTCTCCACTGGCCTCCTTCACTGTACCAGCCCACGCATTCAATATACGTACAGCACAATCCGCATGCGACACATCATCCGTAATATACCAATATAAAGTATTCAAATAAGCCGCATAAGCATCACGCCCTGCTTGCTGTCGGTTTCCCGTTCCTCCTATATTGGTATAAGGACGAGCCGTATAAGAACTTTGGGCATAAGGATCATTGGCCAAAAGTTCCCACGTTTCAATCCAAGGTGTCTCCTTCTGTTTCACCTTTTCTTTCATTCTTGCCAAATCCTTCAATGTATGCAACCCACCAGGATGCACAAAATCACGAGCCGACATGCCTAAGGCAAAAGCCCACCATATAGCCAAAACACATAAGTTCCTTTTCATACTGTTTTTTTTAGACAAACAAAATTAATTCACTCTATCGTAATCGTACGTATAAAATCTTTATCCTCGTTAAACGGCTTACCGTTCAGCATCACATTCTCTATCGTATATTTCCCTATGACACGGTTGGCATCATAATCTGTAATCAAACTTGGATTCATACACCCTTCTGAATCGAATACCGAGATATTCCGAAAATGTACATCCCGAATTCCGTTACCCGGAGCACGATTGTACTTCTCGCTGTAAATCACCTGCATTTCAAACAAACGCCCTCTGGATATGTCTTCAATGCGAATGGAATCGTACACCACGTCACGTACCACATTCTTATCTCCACACCTAATGGACAGCATTCCGTCTCCCTCATGAAAAATGATGTCACAGTCGTGGATACGCACATTTTTCAATGTCTCGCCTGACTCGCTCCGGTCATCCCCATGAGTTCCTATATTCACGGGATGTGCCCAGTCACACCATAAAGTAGCTCTGGAAATATCCACATCCTCAGTGCCGCCCCAATACCACCAACGGTGATTATAAAGCGCAATGCAATCGTCTGAATTCCGTAAAAATACATGGTCGATCTTCACATGACGACAACTCATCAGGTCGATACCGTCACTCCACGGACGAGCCGAAAAAGACTTCAAGTTACAAATGGTCAGATTTTCCGATTGACCGCCATACACAGTATAATGTTGTGGATTCAAGATGGTAATCCCATCTACCAGCACATTTTTGGAATAAGTAATCTCAACCCCACGCAAAGGATGGGCTACGATTCCCCGGCCTATGATACGGACATTCTCGGCACGATCCACAATAAGACGGGCCCGAACTACCGCACCGGGAGCCAGATAAACCGTCGTATTGCTCGGTATCTTGATTTCCCCACTCGGCAAATCCTTAGGAAAATGTACCCCCGGACCGAAGTAAATCAATCGCGCATCCTGTTTAAACACGTCTTGTGCGTTCTTTCCTTTCCAATTAATCGCATCTGGTTCTTCCCCCGTATAGGTCTCGGCAAGCATGTCATTGGCAAAGATATGAAGGTTCTGCTTGCGCTCACCATTAAATTCCACGCTCAGGAATTCAGGACGATGCAAAGTAAACTCCACGGTACGTGCATCCACCTGACGACAAGCGATGCCACGAGAGGAAGGCTTCACTTTTACTTGCATTTTGCCATTCCCGTCCCATGCATCTGTGCGGCAGTTCTTCACTCGGACCACCACGGGACTTCCCATCTCGAATTCAGCAAACGAAGCATGGCGCACATGTCTGGTATCCACATCACACCGTAAATTAGGTACCCGTATCCATTCCCCGCTTCCTCCTGCAAGAGATTTTACAGTCACATCATAATCCGGACTCCTTTCCAATCCGTCCTTGCCCTCAGGCCAGGCACTGACACGCACCTGTGCTTCCCCAAGTAAAGCAAATAAAAAACTCCAAACTAAAATCAGCCATCTTTCCATAATCCGTTATTTATTGTTCATTATTCAACCCGGAAACATCCCTCTCTGCCTTGATACGTAACACTGTATATGAAAAAGGGCGGAACGTATAAGTAAAATCACGTCCGAAATCACCGTAACCGGATGTCACAGGATAAATCTTCCGTGGATTCTCGAAAGAATTTTCCTCTGCTCCACTCCCAGCCGCCAAAGTAATGACCTTGCCTTCAGGAGCCACCCGTCGTGCCCCGTCAATACGGAAAGAAACCGGATAGACCGAATCTGTGGCATTGACGACTTTCAAAACCAACTCACCCGCATGTTCATCATAGCCGGAATCCACAAACTGTAAAGGTACGGGCTCGGGTACATGGGACAGTACCAAATTCCCGTCTACGTACAATTCACTCTTGCGAGGGGAAACCACCAGCTTCAAATCATACCAACGACCGGTTTCCACCCTCACGTCCTGACATTCTGCCAACACTTTCGCCCGGTTGCTGTTGGCCACTTGCTGCAATACGGCCTTTTGATTATCCCATCCACCTATATTATACATAAAAAGTCATAATAACCATTTAAATTGATGTTGTATTTTAGATATTTCAATAAATTTTGTTTGCTTTAGATTATTTTAGCGCTATTATAAAACCATAGTGTTAACTATGTTAACTTTAGTTAAATTATTCAATTCAATTAAAAAGCTACTAGCAGAAATAGATAATTTAAAAGAAAAGAAAATCAAAGCTTTAGATAAATTAGTTAGTGATAAAATTGATCAAGATACCTATGACGGATTAATTGCAAAAATAAATCCAGTAATTGATACATTAACGCAACAATTAAATGATTTAGAAATCGAAGCCGCTTCAACTAATGGTAATATCAACGACTTAAAAGAATATGTTTTAAAGCAACTTAAAATCAAAAAACCCCTTACTGAAATTACTCCATCAATTTTAGCTCGTTTCATCCAAGTTATAAAAGTAAAAGCAGACGGCCAATTAGAGGTGCATTATCGTACTTCTAAACCGTCTGCTTTTTATGTTTCAACAAATATTAAATTAGAAATACCAAAGACACATCG
>ERZ827088.2902-NODE-2902-length-16862-cov-6.004879_pt1 | contig 16862 bp, 14 predicted proteins | sample MGYA00519922_ERZ827088 | MGnify/ENA primary metagenome ERZ827088 (study PRJEB31778, sample SAMEA3449254) | human gut metagenome | biome: human gut; feature: human-associated habitat; material: faeces | place: United Kingdom | collected 2010/2012 ... | reverse complement strand
GCCACGCCATCGTCTGGCAGTGCCGCCGCACCAGCGAATACTGCGACGAGCTGAAAGCCCGGGGCCTGACGGAGAAATTCCGGCAGAAGACCGGCCTCATCATCGACGCCTATTTCTCGGCCACCAAGCTCAAGTGGATACTGGATCATATCCCCGGCGCCCGCGAAAGGGCCGAGCGGGGAGAACTGCTCTTCGGCACCGTGGAGACCTGGCTCATCTGGAAGCTGACCTGCGGAAAACTGCACGTCACCGACTATACCAATGCCAGCCGCACCATGATGTTCAACATCCACACGCTGGAATGGGACGACGAGATCCTGCAGGAGCTGAACATCCCGAAATGTATGCTCCCGAAGCCGGTGCCGTCCAGCGGCTTTTATGAGTACGCTGACCCGATGCACTTCGGCGGCGAGATAAAAATTGCCGGTGCGGCAGGCGACCAGCAGGCGGCCCTCTTCGGCCAGACCTGCTTTGCCTCCGGCGAGGCGAAAAACACCTTTGGCACCGGCGGCTTTTTGCTCATGAACACCGGTGAGACGCCGGTCACATCCCGGAACGGCCTTGTCACCACCATCGCCTGCGGCCCCGACGGCAAGGTGAATTATGCGCTGGAAGGCTCTATTTTCGTGGCCGGTGCGGCCATCCAGTGGCTCCGCGATGAGCTGCGCCTGCTGGAAGAGGCCCGCGACTCCGAGTATATGGCCCAGAAGGTCAAGGACACCAACGGCTGTTACGTCGTGCCGGCCTTCACCGGCCTCGGCGCGCCCCACTGGGACCAGTACGCCCGCGGCACCATCGTGGGCCTCACCCGGGGCTGCAACAAGTACCACATCATCCGCGCCACGCTGGACAGCATCTGCTATCAGGTCAACGACGTCCTCCGCGCCATGGCGGCGGACTCCGGCATCGCCATGAAGTCTCTCCGGGTGGACGGCGGCGCGTCGGCCAACAACTATCTCATGCAGACCATGGCTGACATCAGCGACCTCGAAGTCAAGCGTCCCCGCTGCGTGGAAACGACGGCGCTGGGCGCGGCCTATCTGGCCGGCCTCGCCGTAGGCTACTGGCAGTCCGCCGAGGACATCACCCGCAACTGGTCGGTGGACCGCGTGTTCTGCCCGGCCATCTCGGAAGAGGAACGCACAAAGCGCATCAAGGGCTGGAATAAGGCTGTCCGCTGCGCCTATCACTGGGCCAGGGACGAAGAGGAATAAAAAGAGAAAAAATGGTCGGAGTTGCCTGACGAGTAACTCCGACCGTTTTTTGTTATTGAGCAGCTTGAGCGAGGGAAAAACACCGGCTCGCAGAGAACATAATGCTCCAACGAGCTGTGCTTTGGGTTTAAATCATCTTAAAGTATTTCAGTGCATCCCTTTCAGGAGTCGATCTCGCCCTTGGAAAGCGCAATGACACATTCGCAATGCCTCGTTCGTGGAAAAAGGTCCACCGGCTGCACCTTCTCCGCATGATACCCATGCTCTTCGAGCCATGCGGCATCTCTTGCGGCGGTGGAGGGGTTGCAGCTGACGTAGACCACCCGGCGGGGGGACATCTGGACGACGGCGGAAAGGGTCGTCTCATCGCAGCCCTTGCGGGGCGGGTCGAGCATAATGACGTCAGGCCGCAGGCCCTCGGCGGCGAGGCGGGCAGCGGCCTCGCCGGCATCGGCACAGAAGAAGCGGCTCTTGGCGGCGACGGCATCGCCCATCCGGGCGGCATTGGCCTTGGCACTGTCGATGGCCTCGGGAATGATCTCCACGCCGATCAGCTCACGGCAATGGTTGGCCATCGAGAGGCCGATGGTGCCCATGCCGCAGTAGAGGTCGAGCAGGACATCGTCCGGCTCAAGCTGGGCGTATTCGGCAGCGACGCCGTAGAGGCGCTCGGCAGCCAGCGTGTTGACCTGATAGAAGGAGAGGGGGCCGAGGCGGACAGGCACGCCGCAGAGGGTGTCCTCGATGAAGCCCGGGCCATAGAGGGTCACGCTCTCCTCGCCGAGGATGACATTGGTCTTTTTGGCGTTGACATTGATGAGGATGGTGGCAATATCGCGGAACTTTTCCCGGAGCAGAGCCACCAGCTCATCGCTGTGGGGGAGCTTCGGGCGGGTGCAGACGAGGCAGACCATGATCTGGCCGCTGTGTGCACCCCGGCGCAGGAAGATGTGCCGCACGAGGCCCTTGCCGCGCTCTTCGTCATAGGGCTGGATGCCGTGGGCAGCGAAGAAGGCGCAGAGAGTGTTGCCGATGTCGTTCAGGACGCCGGGCTGCAGCTTGCAGTCGGGGCAGGGGACGATGCGGTGGGTGCGCCCGGCGTAAAAACCGATGCAGGGTGCGCCGTCCTTATCGCGGCCCACCGGGAACTGGACTTTGTTGCGGTAGCGGTCTACCTCAGGGGAGGGGAGGGCGTCCAGCACAGGCACATCCAGCCCGCCGATGCGGCGGAAGGCGTCGGCGACGCTCTCCTGCTTGGCACGCAGTTCGGCAGCATAATCCAGATGCCGCAGGCTGCAGCCGCCGCAGGGGCCGGCTACCGCGCAGTCCACCGGGATGCGGTCCGGCGAGGGGGTGAGCAGCTTGTCCAGAATGCCGAAGGCGTACCGGCCGCAGTCCTTGACGATGCGCACCTGCGCCTCGTCGCCGGGGGCAGTGCCCGGGACAAAGACGGCCTCGCCCTCCGACGAGTGGGCCACGCCGCTGCCGTCGTTGGAAAGGCGCTCGATGCGCAGGGTGAGAAGCTGATTTTTTTGTAAGGGCATGGATGAATTTCTCCTTATGTCTCGTCAGGGGCGGGCTGGACGTCTGCGTCAGCCTGCGAAGTCATATACTTGCTGGGCGGCACACCCTTGGCGCGCTTGAACACCCGCGAAAAATAGAACTGGTCGAGGAAGCCCACGGACGCCGCCACCTCGGCGATGGACAGGGTGCCGCCCCGCAGCAGCTTGCAGGCCTCGTTGACCCGATATTCGGTCAGGTAATCAATGGGGCTTTTGCCCACGTTGAGCATGAACACCCGGTAGAGGTGGCTGCGGGAGACGCCGACGCTCTTGGCGACGTCGTCGATGGAGATGTCGTGGGAGTAGTTGAACTGGATGTACTTGATGGCGTTCAAGACGTACTGGCTGGAGGAAGAGGTGCTGTGGGGGCGGCTCTCGCTGGTCTCCCGCATCAGGGCGGAGATGAACAGGTAGAGGTAGCCCACCATTGCGGCCTCATCCTGCGGCTGCAATCCGCGAGAGGAGTAGATGCTGCTCAGGGCAGCCCGCATCCCCTCAAGGTCCTGCGTATGGTGGACGGGGGCAGTGTCCGTAAAGGGCAGCTGCGCGGCCAGCTTATGGGCGCAGGCTCCGTTGAAGCCGACCCAGCTGTATTCCCAGGGCTGGGTCTCGTCGGCCGTATAGCGGATGAGCTGGCTGGGGCGGGCGAAGAACAGATCGCCCGGCGTCACCTCATAGGTGCGCCCGCCGACCTCGAATACCCCCTTGCCGGAGACGACCAGATGGATGAGGTAGTGGTCCCGGATGCCGGGTCCCCATGTCTGCCCCGGAGCGCAGCGCTCCAGACCGCAGTTGAAGATGGACAGCTCGATGTTGTTGGTGTAATTCTGTTTGAAGGACTGTTTATAGACGTCTGCCATTGCGGTTCCCTCCTGCCTGTTGGCTCTATAGCCAAAGTATACCACATTTGCCCCTGCAAATTCAACAAAAGTACATCTTATTCTTTGGGCTGGACACCAAAAATTACTTTTTTTGCGGGTTGAAATTGCAAAATGGCACCGGATGCATTACAATAGCGGTAACAAACCGAACATCTCAGAGAGCGCAGGGGGAGGGGTTCTGGATGGCAACCAGCAGACAACTCAGAGACGAGATCGCAGCGGGAAGGTGGGACGCCGCGCTGGCCGCGCTCTACGGCGGCAGCGAGAGCGTGCTTGTCCGTCAGCGCAGCCGCTACTGCGCGGCACTCGACCAGTTCGAACTTTACTATGGGCCGGGGCGGCAGGTGCAGGTCTATTCTGCCCCCGGGCGCACCGAGCTGGGCGGCAACCACACCGACCACCAGCACGGCTACGGCCTTGCGGGCGCTGTCACCCTTGACCTCGTGGCGGTGGCGTCCCGGAACGAGGACGGCTTCATCCGGGTCAAGTCCCGGGGCTTCAACAAACTGGACGTCATCGACCTGACCGAGGCCGAGCCGCAGCAGGGCGAGAGCACCCACTCGGCAAGCCTCATCCGGGGCATTGCCGATGGCTTCCGCACCAAGGGGTTCGGCATCGGCGGCTTCGATGCCTACACAGCCAGCGATGTGCTCCGCGGCTCGGGGCTTTCCAGCTCGGCGGCCTTTGAGATGGGGATGGCGGTCATCCTCAACACGGAGTATGGCTGCGGCCTTGATGCCCCGGCGCTGGCCCGGATCTGCCAGTTTGCGGAGAATGCCTATTTCGGAAAGCCCAGCGGCCTGTTGGACCAGCTGACCAGCGCTGTGGGCGGTGTCCTCTTTGCCGATTTTGCCGACCCGGCTGCGCCAAAGATCGAAAAGATCCACGCCGACGGTGTCCTGCCGGAGGGGATGACCCTCTGCGTCACCGACACCCAGGCCAGCCACAGCGAGCTGACCGGCGAGTTCGCGGCCATCCGGAAGGAGATGGAGGCAGTGGCGGCCTGTCTGGGCGGAAAGGTGCTGGGCGAGGTCAGCGAGGTCCGCTTCTGGCAGGAGCTGCCCCGGCTGCGGGAGCGCTGCGGTGACCGTGCCGTGCTGCGGGCCATCCACTATTTTGAGGAGAACGCTCGCACCCTTGCCCAGAGAGAAGCGCTCACGGCGGGGGACTTCGCCGCCTTTGTCCGGCTGGTGGAGGCGAGCGGCCACTCCTCCTTTGAACTCTGTCAGAACGTCTACTGCGCCGCCTCGCCCCAACATCAGGGCCTGTCGGCGGCGCTGGCTCTCAGCCAGAGCATCCTCGCAGGGAGCGGGGGCGCATGGCGGATGCAGGGCGGCGGCTTTGCCGGGACGATACAGGCCTTTGTGCCGGATGCACTGGTGGGGCGCTACTGTGCCGCAATGGAATCCATATTCGGTCTGGGCTGCTGCTATCTGCTTTGTCTGCGGGAGCAGGGGGCGATGCAGGTCCTGTGAACACAAAGAAAATGCCCTGCGGCATGGTGGAGACCCACCGCCGCAGGGCATCGTTTCGTTTGGGGGAAAGCTCACAGGTGCTGGGCTTTCATGTCCTCGCGCAGAGCGTGCATATCATTTCTGTAGTTCTCGATGTCCGTCGCTGCCTTGCTGGGGCCGCCGAACAGGAAGGTGTGGACGTTTTCTGCCACATGGAATCCGGCTTTGACCACATTGAACAGCAGCATCGGGATGAACGAAATGGAAAGGGACAGCAGCCCGCCTCTAAAGAAGAAATCATTGAGGCGGAGGTGGTCCGTAAATGAGTCCCAAGCGTCGCGGAAGGCTCCGCCGCCGCCCAGAAGCTCCTTTTCTTCTTCCGTCACAACAGCATAGGAAGAAGGCATCTGGATACGTTTCATACAACGACTCCTTTCTATCGCTCCATCGGGTCAGGCAGAAGCGCTTATGCAGCCGCCAGAACGCCGGCCTGTGCCGCTGCGCGGTTGGCCTTGGTCTGCTCGTAAGCGTTCTTCAGCTCGATGTAGAGGGACTTTGCCGTGTTATAGATCTGGATGCCCTTGAGGACGCCGTACCAGCCTGCGAGACCGCCGACGACCACGGTGCCGACCTTACCGGCCTTGCTCTGGCCGTCCCAGTAATAGGAGACGGACTGGGACAGGGTCAGGCCGTCCTCGTGCATCAGAAGCAGGCCGCCCACGGCCGCCGTAAGGGCAGCCTTGCCCATCAGCTGGGCGAAGTTGACCGTGAAGTTCACAGCGGCAGTGAGAAGGTTCTCGGGGTGAAATTCGATGAGGTAAGAACCAATCTGAAGGGCACCGCCGTCGATGTAGGTCATCTCGTCGGCAGAGATGACGGCATAAGCAGCCGGCATCATCGGACTCTGATATGTAAGTTCCATAGGGGGAATGCTCCTTTCACACATACGCTCCGCCGGAGACGGAGACTAAACTATCTGGATTATAGCATAACTGCCGAAAAACAACAAGAGAGCGCAGAAACAGAATCGGAACGGGATTTGGGACACCAAAGCATAAAAATCAAGTGAAACAGACGGAAAAACGCTAAAATATAAAGAGGATGCCCCGGTAAAGGCTCCGAAAAAATGTTGTGTTAAAATTTCGCTGAAAACACAGAAAACAGCAGCGCCCCATCTGCGTTCCGGTAAGGGAGAGGCAGACGGGGCGCTGCTGCTATCAGGATGAAGCGGAGAATGGGGAAAGCTCAGAGTTCCTCGCCCGGTACGCGGTGGTACAGCGCGGTCAGCGCGGCAATGTGGGCACTGAGGGCCGGGGTGAGCGGCTGGGTGAGCCGCCACTGCCAGTTCGCACCCTGCGTACTGGGGGTGTTGATGCGGGCCTCGGCGTCCAGATGGAGCCAGTCGGCCAGCGGGATGATGGCCATATCCGACACGCAGGAGAGGCAGGCGCAGATCATGGCTTCGGTGAGGTCTTCCGGCGTACAGCGCAGGTAACGGCAGGCGTAGGCCACGTCCTCGGGACTGGCGCTCTGACGCCAGCCCTCGATGGTCACATTGTCGTGGGTGCCGGTGTAGACCACGCTGTTGCGGGGGTAGGTGTAGGGCAGATAGTTGCCCGGCTCGCGGCTGTCGAAGGCGAACTGCATGATCTTCATGCCCGGGTAGCCGCTGGCGGCCAGCATGGTCTTGACCTCGGGGGTAAGGTAGCCGAGATCCTCGGCGATGATGCCGCCCTCGCCCAGCGCCTTGTGCATGGCGTCGATGAAGGCCCGGTCAGGCCCCTTCTCCCAGTGACCGCCCGCAGCGGTCTTGTTCCCGGCGGGGATGGAATAATAGCTCTCGAAGCCCCGGAAATGGTCGATGCGGACGACATCGTAGATGGAGGTGGCGTGCTTGATACGCCGTTTCCACCAGCGGAAGTCCTCGGCCTCATGGCGGGGCCAGTCGTAGAGCGGGTTGCCCCAGAGCTGGCCGTCGGCGGCAAAGGCGTCGGGCGGGCACCCGGCCACATTGGTCAGATGGACGGCTCCATCGGTCTGGAACAATTCCGGACGTGTCCAGAGGTCGCTGGAGTCCGGGCTGACGTAGATGGGGATGTCGCCCACCAGCTGGATGCCGTGGCCGTTGGCGTAGGCCTTGAGGGCATTCCACTGGGTGTAGAAGAAGAACTGCACGGCCTTGTGGTAGTCCACCTCAGCGGCCAGCCGTGCCTTGGCGGCGGCGAGAGCCGCAGGCTCCCGGGTGCGCAGGTCATCGGGCCAGTCGGAAAGTCCGGCCTGCTGCTGCTCGGCCTTGACGGCCATGAAGAGGGCATAGTCCTCAAGCCAGTCGCTCTGGGCCTCGCAGAAAGCCCTGTAGGCCGGAGTGGGAGCCGCCAGCAGACGCTCCGCCGCCTTGCGAAGGACGACGGGCCGCTGCTGGTAGAGCGCGCCATAATCGATGCGCTCTGCGGGCTGAGGGGAGGGAAGCTCGTCCTCCGCCAGCAGACCATCTGCTGCCAGCAGCCGGTAATCAATAAAGTAGGGGTTGCCTGCAAAGGCAGAAAAGCTCTGGTAGGGGCTGTCCCCGTAGCCTGTGGGGCCGATGGGTAAGATCTGCCAGTAGGTCTGCTTTGCAGCCGCAAGGAAATCGACAAAGGCGAAGGCTTCGCCTCCCAGCGTGCCGATGCCGTAAGGCCCCGGCAGGCTGAAGACGGGCATCAGAATGCCGCTTGCACGCATGGCTGGAACCTCCTTGTTTTAACCCTTGACAGCGCCTGCCACGACACCCTCGATGATGTACTTCTGGCAGGTCATGTAAAGGATGATGATGGGGATGATGGCGATGATGATGCAGGCCATCATGGGAGCCAGCTCCACGCGGCCATAGCCGCCGCGGAAGTACTGGATGGCCATGGGGATGGTGCGGTACTTCTTGATGTCCAGCACCAGCGTGGGCAGCAGGTAGTCGTTCCAGACCCACATCGTCTCAAGGATGGCGGTGGAGATCATGGTGGGCTTGAGGATGGGGAAGACGACCTTGAAGAAGATCTGGATGGGGTTGCAGCCGTCGATCATGGCGGCTTCCTCGATCTCCATGGGGACGCTCTTCATGAAGCCGGTGAACATGAAGACGGCCAGACCGGCACCGAAGCCCAGATAGATGATGCAGATGTTCCACGGGGTGTTCAGATTGAGGGTATCAGCGGTCTTGGAAAGGGTGAACATGACCATCTGGAAGGGGACGACCATCGAGAAGACGATGAGCAGGTTCATGAACTTGCTGAGCTTGTTGTTCACGCGGGTGAGATACCAGCCGGTCATGGAGCAGCACAGCAGGATGAGGGCCACGCTGGACACGGTGATGACGAGGCTGTAGCCAAGGCTGGACAGAAAGCCCATCTTGGTGACGCCGTAGATGTAGTTGCTAAGGCCCGCGAAGGTCTCAGCCGTAGGCAGCTTGAAGACGGTGGAAGTGGTGAAGGTGCCTTCTATTTTCAGGCTGTTCAGCAAGATCAGGACGATGGGGTAGATCCAGAGCAGGCACAGCAGGCTCATGATGACAGTGAGGACGTTGTCCCACATTTTTTTATCTTTCGGCATTACTGCTGCACCTCCTTGGAACGGGTAAACTTGAGCTGGATGAGCGAGATGATCACGACGATGAGGAAGAACACCGCGGCCTTTGCCTGACCGATGCCCTTCCACTGAGCACCAGAGCGGCCATAGAAGGTGTTGTAGATGTTCAGGGCCAGCATCTCACTGGCGTTAGCAGGCTCACCGGCGGTCAGGGCCACGTTCTGGTCGAACAGCTTGAAGCTGTTGGTCAGGGTGAGGAAAGTGCAGATGGTGACGCTGGGCATGACCATCGGGATCTTGATCTTGAACAGGATCTCACGGTCATTTGCGCCGTCGATCTTTGCAGCCTCAATGAGGTCGCCGGGGACGCTCTGCAGACCCGCGACGTAGATGATCATCATGTAGCCGATCTGCTGCCAGCACATCAGGATGACCAGACCCACGAAGCCCGCCTTGGCGTCCAGCGCCAGCAGGGGTTTCTGGAGGTTGGCCAGCACGCCGTTCAGCAGGATCTGCCAGATGTAGCCCAGCAGGATGCCGCCGATGAGGTTCGGCATGAAGTAGACGGTGCGGAAGATGTTGGTGCCGCGGATGCCGCGGGTGAGCACCAGCGCGATGGCGAAGGCGCAGACATTGATGAGGACGGTGGACACCACGGTGAACGCCGCCGTAAAGCTGAAGGCGTGGAGGAAGGTCTCGTCCGAAAAGACGTTGATGTAGTTCTGCAGGCCCACGAAGGTGGTCTTGCTCACGGTGGTGAAACGCTGGAAGGAAAGATAGATGCCCCAGATGAAGGGCCAGATGAAGCCGATGATGAACGCCAGCAGAGTGGGCAGTACGAACACCGGCCAATATTTACTGATGGCCTTTTGCATGATATACCTCCTGAAAAAGAAGGGGAGGCGGGCGAACACATCGCCCGCCTCCCCGTTATCCAGCTACTGCGGAAGAAGGAGAACGCTTAGCCGTTGGCCAGCTTGTACTCCTTGGCCCAGCCGTCCACAAAGGCGGTGACCACATCGTCCCAGCTGCCGGTGCCTGCTGCATAAGCAGTCAGTGCAGAGCCGACGCCGTTCTTCCACTCCTCGGAAGGCATGGTGGAGAAGCACCAGTCAACGCTGGTCTTGCCGTCGGCCACATACTGGTTTGCAATGGTGATCAGGGGGTTGGTGGAGTCCTTAGCCTTCTTGAAGGGGATGACGAAGCCCATCTTGTCAGCCATCGCGCTGGTGCCGGCCTCAGAGGTGACACACCAGTACAGGAAGTCCAGAGTAGCCTGAATGTCCTCATCGGAGGAGGTGTTGTTGACGCACCAGAAGTTCTCGGAGCCGGTGCACAGGCCCTGGTTCTCCTCGCCCTCAGCGCCGATGTAGATGGGCAGCATACCCAGGTTGTCGTCGCCCAGATCCTTCACGTCATTGTAAGCCCAGGTGCCGTTCTGGTAGAACACAGCCTTCTTGCCCACAAACTCAGCCACAGCGTCGTTGCCGGTCTTGGAAGCCAGCAGGGTGGGGTCACAGGTGGAATCGGTGATGTACAGATCCCAGATCTGCTTGTAGTTGTCCAGATAGGTGCCCTTGATGGCGTCGGTAGAGCTGATGCCGTCTGCCTTGTACTCGTAGTAGATGGGCAGGTTGGCCAGGTGGGTCTTGAAGCGCCAGTCGGAGGAGCCATCCATGCCGGCGGAGGTGAAGGCGTTGCGGAAGTTCGCCTCCGACGACCCCACGGACTCCATCCGCACGGTGATGCGGGGCCCCCGTCCCGCCAGCAGCGTCGAACCCGTCAGGCTGCCGATGGGGATGGACAGGTCCCCGGTGGGCACCTGGCTGATGCGGGTCAGGACCGTGTCCAGAATCTCCGCCTGCAGGTGGTTGAAGGCCGCCATGTTGCTGCGGACCATGGTGATGCGGCCCTCGTTGTCCTTTTCGTAGCTGACTAACTGCTCGTAGGCGATCTGGCCGCTGTCGATGGCCTCGTTCACCGCCTGATAGACGATGCGGTTCACGGCGTTGGATACCCGCGTGGTGGCAAGGCTCCCCAGCAGAGGCCGCATCTGTGCCCCCGCGTACAGGGCAAATGCCAACAGCCCGGATATGGCCAACAGCAGCAGCGCCCGCCGGATCTGGGGGCCATCCGGCCCCCGGTGATAGTAGAAAAATCCGGGACCCACAGCCCCACCTCCTCCGCTTTCGGCTCTTATCAGCTTATGCGGAAGGGCTTATTCATTATTTCAGTTCGTTGACGATGGCTTTGAACACCTGGCCTCGCTCCATGAAGTTGGCGAAGCGGTCAAAGGAGGTGCTGGCTGGGGACAGGATCACCACGTCCCCCGGCTGGGAGCGGGCGTCGGCAATGGCCACCGCCTCGTGGTAATCCGCCACGTCGAGGATCTCCAAGCCGTGATAATTTTCCGCCTGCTCCACGGCCTCCCGGATCCCCCCCGCCGTTTTGCCACACAGCAGCAGCAGCTTGACGTGATCGTTCACCACAGGGCCGAGGGGGGCGTAGCTGATGCCCTTATCCTTGCCGCCGGCGATGAGGATCACCTGCTCCGGGAAGGAATTCAGGCCTGCGATGGTGCGGCTGGGGCTGGACGCGATGGAATCGTTGTACCACCGGACGCCTTTCCGGGTGCGGATCAGCTCGATCCGGTGCTCCACGCCGCCGAAGGTTTTCGCGATCTCCCGCATGGTCTCATAGCTGACCATACCCCGCACGGCGGCAAAGGCCGCCATGTAGTTTTCAATGTTGTGGACGCCGGGCAGGAGGACGTCCTTTGTCTCCATTATGGGCGTCACCGTGCCGTTGGCGGCCTCGTAGATCACACCGTTTTCGCAGAATACGCCGTTGTCCACCCGCTGCTTCCGGGAGAACCAACGGACCTCGCCCACCGCTTTCGCGGCCTGACGCACCGTGTCATCGTTGTCGGCGTTGAACACGGCAATATCGCCGGCAGTCTGGTGTGTAAAGATGTTTGCCTTTGCATCCACATACTCCTGATAGTCCTTGTGGACATCCAGATGGTTGGGCGCCAGATTGGTGGTCACCGCGATATGGGGGCTTGTTTGCATGGTCATCAGCTGGAAGGAACTGAGCTCCAGCACCGCCATATCCTCCGGTGCGATCTCCGGGGTATCGCACAGCAGCGGATGGCCGATATTGCCGCCCACATGGACGATCTTCCCCTCCGCCGCCAGCAGCTTGGAGATAATGGTGGTGGTTGTCGTCTTGCCGTCGGAACCGGTCACCGCCAGAATGGGACAGGGGCAGACTGCAAAGAATGCCTCCATCTCCGAGGTGATGACGCTGCCGCCGGCCACAGCCGCCGCCAGCTCCGGCACATCCGGCCGCAGACCGGGGGTACGGAAGATCACATCCTCATGGAGGTCCGCCAGATATCCGCTCCCCAGACGCAGCTTGCAGCCCTGAGCCGTCAAAGCCTGCCCCAGTTCTCCCAGATCCTCTTTTTTATCCCGGGCGGTGACGTCGATCCCCCGCTCCAGGAGTTTTTCGATCAGGGGACGGTTGGATACGCCCACGCCGATCACACCTACCGTCTTTCCCTTCAGGGAGGACAGATATTCTTCAAAGGTCATAAAAACGCTCCTTTATAAAAGCCGTCTATCATCGCGGCTTTCGCCCGGTTATCATACCACACGCCGCAAAAAAATTCAATGTAAGGGATCTTTTTTTCTGTTTCTCACCGGGCCGCTCCCTCCCTTTGACCTTTTTCGATGTTCTTTCACTTGACAAGCGTCCGTTTTGCAGATACAATGAAATGTAGTATTGAAAACTATTTTTGCCGATCCACTGTCAACATCCTGTGGGTCGAGGTAGGAGTGTGTCATCATGTTGAATCTTGTCAGCGACAGCAGCTGTGATCTGATCTCCGGGGAACTCAATTCCCCTTACGCCCGTCTGACGGTAGCGCCCATGTGCCTGCACGTCGGCGGTCAGGACTATCTGGATACGCCGGAGCTGGATATTCCGGCATTGCTGAGCAAGCTGGCCCATCACCGTTCCTCTTCCGCCTGCCCCTCCCCCGCCGCCTATGCCGAGGCCTTCGAGCAGGGCGAGGAAACCGTCTGCGTGACCATCTCCTCTCAGCTTTCCGGCTCCTATAACGCCGCCATGGCCGCGAGAGATCTGGTTCTGGCGGAGCACCCGGAAAAAAAGATCTTTGTGTTGGATTCCCGTGCCACCTCCGGCGCTATGATCCTGCTGCTGCGCAAGGCCGCCGAGCTGGCGGAACAGGGCCTGCCCTTTGAGGATCTGTGTGCAGAGCTTCAGGCCTGTCAGAAAAATACCCGTCTCTGCTTCACGCTGGAGCATTTTGACAATCTGGTGAATAACGGACGGATGCCGCCTCTGGCCGGCACCCTGCTCCAGACGCTGGGCATCCGCATTGTCGCGGAAGCCACGGCCGAGGGTACGATCCGCGTGGCCAAAAAGGCCCGTGGCGAGGCCCACACCGCCAGAGCCATCGCCCAGCTCATGAGCGATGCCAAGGACTGCACCGGCAGCCATGTGATCATCACCCACTGCCAGAATCCCGAAGGTGCCGAGCGGCTGCGGAACGCGATTCTGGACCGTCTGCCGGTAAAGGCTGTGGAGATCCTGCCCTGCCGGGGTCTCACCAGCTTCTACGCCATGGACAAGGGACTGATCCTCTCTTATTGATCGACTTCCCATTGACTTTTCCCGCTGTTTTGCGTACAATAGACCCGCGAGGAAAACAGACAGTCGCGCGGAAGGGGCGAAAGACCCTTCCGTGAGGAAAGTCCGGGCTCCACAGGGCAAGGATAACGGGTAACGCCCGCCGAAGGCGACTTCAGGAAAAGTGCAACAGAGATATACCGCCGCGTCACATCCCCAAATGGGGACCTCCGCGAAAACGTCAGTTTTTGTGGGGAGATAAGGTACAGCGAAGTGATTTTGGCCTGCCGTTTGCGGCCGGACGAAAGCTATGGAGCTGGCACCGACGAGGTAAGGGTGGAAAGGCGAGGTAAGAGCTCACCCGACGGCGCGTGAAAGTGACCGTCGCTGTAAACTCTATTCGGAGCAACACCGGTATGGGAGCATATAGGCTGGCCCGGCCGCTCCCGGGGTGGCTTGAGCGTGCCGGCAACGGTACGCCTAGATAGATGACTGTCGAAACAGAACCCGGCTTATAGGTCTGCTCGCAGGACCATTCCAAGGCCGCAGCGTGAGCCGCTGCGGCCTTCTTTGTGCGCTTTGCACAATTTCAACGGAAATATGCAGTGTATTTTAGAATACAAAACTATTTACATTAGTTCGATAAAGTGGTAGAGTGATAGCGTAGTAAACAACCAAGCCGGTCTGCCGGCGAGAAAACCGGTATTCCGGTCAGTGAAGGAGAAAAAACGATGAAAAAGCTGATTGCACTGATGCTGGCCATGGTCATGGCCCTGTCCCTTGTGGCCTGCGGTAAGCCCGCAGAGAACGACAATTCCGCAAACGACAACAATACCAATACCGACGGCGATGCCACTGCCACACGGACCTTCGTGATGGGCGTCGACGCAGAGTATCCCCCCTTCAGCTATCTGGGCGAGGACGGCCAGTACACCGGCTTTGACGTGGAGGTCTGCAAGGCTGTCTGCGATCTGCTGGGCTGGGATCTGCAGGTCTTCGGTGTGAACTGGGACCAGAAGCTGGTGCAGCTGGATGCCAAGGAGTGTGACTGCGTATGGTCCGGCATGACCATCCTGGACTCCATGAAGGAGGCCGGCTACGTGATCTCCGCGCCTTACTATGACAACACCCAGGTCATCATGGTCAAGGAAGGCAGCGACATCAAGTCTTCCGCTGACCTGGCCGGTAAGGTCGTGGCCGTGCAGCTGGGCACCTCCGGCGAGGCGCTGCTGGCCGATGGCGGTGATCTGGCCGACCTGGCGGCGACCTTCGCTGACCTGACTACCTGCGACAGCTTCCTGAAGTGCTTCACTGAGCTGGGCGGCGGCGCCGTGGACGCTGTCATCGTGGACAAGCCCGTGGCTGTCTCCTATGCCGAGTCCAACAAGGGCTTCACCGTTCTGGACGAGGGTCTGGGCGCCGAGCAGTACGGCATCGCCTTCCGCGCCGGTGACGAGGAGCTGTGCGCCACCGTGGAGGACGCCGTGGCTCAGCTGGTGGCCAACGGCACCTACGCCGAGATCGCTGCCAAGTATCCCGACATTGCCAACAACCTGACCCTGCTGGGCTGAGCCTGAGGCATCGGCGCACAAAAGAAAACAGCATACCGGCTCCCGAGGGAAATTCCTCCCTCGGGAGCGTATGTGCATGAATTGAGGATAACATATGACCTTACTGACCATGATCGTCAAGATGGGGGAGGGACTTTCCAAGACCTGCGCCATCTTCTTTCTGACGCTGCTGTTCTCCCTGCCGCTGGGCATGATCGTTGCGCTGCTGCGCATGAGCAAAAACAGGATCGTCTCCGGCATCACTCGTTTCTTCATCTCCATTCTCCGCGGCACGCCGCTGATGCTGCAGCTGCTGGCCGTGACCTACGGCCCCTACTACCTCTGTGACCTGCCGGTGGCCCGCAATAAGCTGATCCCCGTGGTCATCGCCTTTGCCATCAACTACGCCGCCTATTTCGCGGAGATCTATCGCGGCGGCATCGAATCTATGCCGGTGGGACAGTATGAAGCGGCAGAGGTGCTGGGTTATACCAAGGCCCAGACCTTTATCCATGTCATCCTGCCGCAGGTGTTCAAGCGCATTATGCCCAGCATCACCAACGAGGTGGTGACGCTGGTGAAGGATACCTCCATGGCGTTCACTGTCTCCTATCAGGAGATGTTCACCATCGGCAAGCAGATCGCCAACTCCGAGACCAGCTTTACGCCGTTCCTGGTGGCAGGCGTGTTCTACTTCGCGTTCAACGCCGTTGTGGATCTGGTCATGGGCAAGGTGGAAAAGCGTATGGACTACTACAAATAAGGGAGGCGGTCGCATGAAACTGTTACAGATGAACCACGTGCAGAAGAGCTTCAACGACGACACGCTGCACGTTCTCAAGGACATCAGTCTCTCCGTAGAAAAAGGCGAGGTGGTGGCCATTATCGGACCCTCCGGCAGCGGCAAATCCACGCTGCTGCGCTGCGCTGCGCTGCTTACCAGCATGGATGACGGCGAGCTGTTCTACGGCGACATACAGGCCGCCCGCAGCGAAAACGGCAGGGCGGTCTACGCTGACAAGGAGACACTGAAAAGGGTGCGGGAAAAGTTCGGGCTGGTGTTCCAGAGCTTCAACCTCTTTCCTCACTATTCCGTGCTGAAAAATCTGACGGACCCCCAGATCCGCGTGCTGGGCCGCGACAAGGAGACGGCGAAGCAGCGGGCGCGGCAGCTGCTGGAGAAGATGGGGCTTTCCGACAAGGAGAGCGCCTACCCCTGCGAGCTCTCCGGTGGACAGCAGCAGCGGGTAGCCATCGCCCGCGCCCTGGCCATGGATCCCGAGATCCTATTTTTCGATGAACCCACCTCGGCGCTGGACCCCGAGCTGACCGGAGAGATCCTGAAGGTCATCCGTGACCTGGCGGAGGAGCATATGACCATGGTCATCGTGACCCACGAGATGTCCTTTGCCAAGGACGTGGCAGATCGCGTTATCTTCATGGCCGGCGGCGTCATCGTGGAGGAGGGTACGCCGGAGGAGGTCATGGTCAACACCCGTGAGGAACGGACCCGTCAGTTCCTGGGGCGCTATCAGAGATGAGAAAGCTGCGCGTGGTGCGGGCAGATCCCGCTGGTAATATCACTCTATTCGTCCTGACGCCCGTGGACAAGGCTGAGTGCGCCGCCGTGGCCGCACAGCTCATGGCCATCCGGGAACTGCAGGCGGAGCAGGTAGGCTTCATCTTCCCCAACGGCCATATGGAGATGGAGGCGGGGGAGTTCTGCGGCAACGCCTCCCGCGCCTACGGATTCCTGCTGGCGAAGCAGCAGGGGCTCGCCGGCTGCCGGAGCATGCAGCTGTCCGTCAGCGGCTGCGATCACGCTATCACCGTGACAGTGGACATGGACGCCGGTACGGCGGAGGCAGAGATGCCGCTGCCGAAATTCGTCAAACCGGTGGACGCTCCCCCTGCAGGTACGCTGGTGCATCTGGGAGGCATCGCCCATCTGGTGGTGCAGGATGTCCCGCCCAGCCGTGAGTTTTTC
>ERZ827088.2897-NODE-2897-length-16895-cov-20.923100_pt1 | contig 16895 bp, 15 predicted proteins | sample MGYA00519922_ERZ827088 | MGnify/ENA primary metagenome ERZ827088 (study PRJEB31778, sample SAMEA3449254) | human gut metagenome | biome: human gut; feature: human-associated habitat; material: faeces | place: United Kingdom | collected 2010/2012 ... | reverse complement strand
CTAAACGCTGCGCGAAAATCCTTTCCTGCCATAATTCTAAATATTTATAGATTAAACAATTCTTTAATTACTAAAGAGTAGTCATTTGCTACTGTACAATAAGGTGAATATGAGAACAGGTCAGTCAGCTCTGTCTGCGCTTCATTTACCTTGATGCAACGTCGAATACCATGCGACAAGACCTTATCACCATATATATCTTTAAGAAAACCCAGCGCCTGACGGACAATGCGAGGTCTCTCATCCAGCATTACAGGTAACAGACCTAATAATTCAAGATCTTTATTCAAGGCAAATCTGTCATTCTTTACCTCATTCAATGCTCCAAGAATGGCAGCCAAACCATTCACAGAAAGTCCTTCCATCTGAACAGGTATAAGCAAATGACTGGCAACAACCATAGCATTGTAAGTTGACTGAGACAATGCTGGAGGGCAATCAATGAAGATATAGTCAAAGAAATCTATAGGATCAGTGATACCTTCACCGGTAAAATCAATGCAAGGACTGCTGATGCAAGCTCCTAACACTTGACGAGGAGATCCGGTATTCTGAAGGAAAGGATCAACATCCTGCATTTTTGCAGAACCTGGAACATAATACGCACCTATCTTAGACTTGTATATAGGAAGACCCTTACAAGCAATCATAGAATCAAAAACAGTAGCACAACCTTCAGGAGCATGGTTTAAAAGGGTTAAGTTACACTGAGGATCCAAGTCTATCTCAAGGATTCTTAGATTCTTATCCTTTCGGAGCATACCAGCTGCAAGATTTTGCACTGTAGTCGTTTTACCAACGCCATCCTTATTATTGACGATAGCCAAGATCATTTTCAGTCTATTTTCCATATCTTTAACCAAGAAAAATTCCATGAAATAATAATTTTTTATAAAAAGAATATTATATTGGACCTTTTCTTGCGTAATCTGGATATTTTAGTTACCTTTGCACGAAAAGCACTACTTGGCATGAAAATTCAAGAAGTAATGAAATGATTTGTGTTCTTCAGCGACCAGATGTCATCGAAGAAACGGATGAAAACGCAAAGTAAATGAAAAACTAAAATGAAAAGAGAATATTAACAAATGGAACAAGAAGAAAAGAAACAGAAATCTCAAGCTGCAGAGAATCAGGCATCCTGCTCGCCTCTGCAGCCAGTTGAACCACATCCTTTTATTTCTGTCATACCGCTGGCAGTACTTATCACCCTCATCATCCTGGTTGTCAAAATCTTCCCTGATGATGCCTTGGCTGGTGCCTCTCAGGTGGCCCTCATGATAGCCACAGCCGTTTGTGTAGCACTCGGTATGGGCATCTATAGGATGAAATGGAATATCTTTGAAGAGATGATCAAAAAGACCGTGGGCGATGCCGGAGTATCTATCCTGATCCTGCTGCTCATCGGAATGATGTCAGCTACCTGGATGATCAGTGGTGTGGTACCCACATTGATATATTATGGTGTACAGATCATGTCGCCAACCTTTTTCCTTCCCTGCGCATGCATCATCTCCAGCATCATCTCTGTGATGACGGGAACCTCATGGACCACTATTGCCACCATCGGTATTGCTCTGATGGGAATCGGTGATGCCCTGGGAATACCAGCCCCCTACACCGCTGGAGCTATTATCTCCGGTGCCTATTTCGGGGATAAACTCTCGCCAATGAGCGATACCACCGTCCTTGCTTCGAGTATAGCCGGAGCGGATCTCTTCTCACATATCCGCTATATGCTCTATACTACCATACCAAGCATCCTGCTCTCGCTGGTACTCTATCTCATCATCGGACTCTGTTATGATTCCAAGCCAGTGGATATCAGCCAGTATCTCACCGGTCTGAGTCATGGTTTCAATATCTCCTTGTTTACCATGCTCGTTCCGGCTTTTACAGGATGGCTCATCTACCGCAAGACTCCATCTCTCATCACACTTCTTCTTTCAGCCCTTTCAGCATGCATCTGTGCCCTCATTCTCCAGCCGGAAGTACTTGTAGGGATAGCAGGTGAAGACAGCATCTCTGCCAAAAGCCTCTTTGAAGGAATCATGACCACCTGCTATACCCATACCCAGGTAGATTGCGGTATGGTGGACATCAATGATCTCGTAGCCACCCGAGGTATGGCTGGCATGCTCAATACCATTTGGCTCATCCTCTGTGCCATGTGTTTCGGTTCATGTATGGTAGCCAGCGGCATGCTCCACGCCATTACCCACATGCTCCTGAAAAGCATCCACAGCACCGTATCACTTGTCTGCAGCACCGTGACATCAGGCGTCTTGCTCAATCTCGTAATGGGCGACCAGTTCCTGAGCATTATTATGAATGCATCTATCTATAAGGATGAATATGCCGAACGAGGCTACCGTCCGGAACTCTTGAGCCGAAGTACAGAGGATAGCGCTACCGTAACGAGCGTATTGGTTCCATGGACAGCCTGCGGTATGACGCAGAGTACGGTTCTTGGTATCCCGACACTTGTCTATCTCCCCTTCTGCTTCTTCAATATCATCAGTCCTTTGATGAGTTGTCTGGTTGCCATCCTTGGCTTCGTACCCAATCCACAACCCAGGGAAAACAAAGCATCTGCAGCGGAAGAGACTGATATCCATTAATATTAATAGGAGATTCATTGATTCCCAATGACGGCAAGCAGACGCCGATAATCATGTGCTTTATGATGTGTGTACGCAAACAGGTTGCATAAAACGTGCAAACGTTTGCACATAGAAATGTAACCTTTTTGAAACTTTTTCTTGCTTCATATTGGATTTCCTCTTAAATTTGCAGCCGAAAATAGATACCAACTAACAAACGAAGGCTAAGTTTAATATAAACGAAACCAAATATAAAAGTAAAGATATGATGAAGCAAACATTCATAAAATCAGCTATGTTGCTGCTGCTGATCCTTTCAATGGCAACGACGCGAGCGCAGGAGGTCGCTCTGAAGACCAACTTACTGGGATGGGCTTCCACATCTGCCAACGCCGGCATCGAAATCGGCATGGGCAAGAAAACAACCTTCCAACTCTTCGGCACCCTGAACCCCTGGAAGTTCTCGGGCGACAAGAAGATGAGATTCTGGAATGTTATGCCAGAATACAGATGGTACACCTGCCAGAAGTTTGGAGGCCATTTCTTCGGAATTCATGCCTTAGGCGGTGAATACAACATTAAAAACATTGACATGCCCTTCGGCATCCTGCCGAAAACTCTGGAGGGCAGGCACTATGAAGGCTGGTATGTAGGTGGAGGCCTCACCTACGGCTACCAGTGGCTACTCAATAAGCACCTCAATTTCGAAGGGTCTATCGGTTTGGGATATGCCTACAGTCCTTACAAGCTTTACGGACGATGCGAAAAATGTCTCGACAAAGACCACCGCAACTATGTGGGCCCTACAAAAGCCGCACTATCTCTCATATACGTGTTCTAAGAATTTAATTTAACTGTGGTTTTAAACTGACAATAAAAACACGTAATAACTAGACAGAATACAAAAAAAAATTAGGGAAATCATAATATGGATAAAATGAAGCTTTATGCGGTCATTTCGCCCCTCTGCATGCTCTTTTCTCAGGGCATCATGCCTGCTCAGGCTCAACAGCTGGCAGGGGGTAAGGTTCAGGTAGAAAGCGTTTTAGCACGCAAGAACGGCAACCGGATGGACGTTGCCTTCCGTATGAATCTGAACGATTTGAAGATGAAATCAGAGCAGCAGATTGTTTTCACACCGGTAATGGTAGGAACTGATTCTATCGCTCTCAACCCTATCATCATCCAGGGTAGAAACCAGGCTGTAAGATACTGCCGACTTGCCGACAGCAAGAAGAATCCGCAGGCACAGGTTCTTACCCGCAAGAACAAGACCAGTCAGCAGGTTTACTTCGCCCAGTCTGTTCCTTACCAGAAATGGATGAAGAAGTTCAAACTCTCGGTGAAAGAAGATCTCTGCGGATGCGGCAACCTGATAGAACAGGACAATACGCCGATTGCGGATATCGACCGTACACCGAAGATTACGAAGGATTTCTTTGTGCAGCCGAAGGCGGAAGCCAAGAAGGTGAGAGCCGAAAAGGGTGAAGCCTATCTCAGCTTTGTGGTTAACAAGAGTTATATTCTTGCCAACTTCCGTGAGAATGCTACTGAGCTGAAGAAGATTACTTCCACCATCGACCTGGTGAAGAACGACAAGAACGTTGAAATCACAGATATTGATATCCATGGTTTTGCTTCGCCTGATGGTTCGTATGCCAACAACAAGCGCCTTGCCAACGAGCGTGCAGCTGCCCTCCGTAAATATGTGAACAGCCTCTACACCTTAAACTGCAAGCTCTTTACCTATCAGGCTACACCGGAAGACTGGGAAGGATTCAAGAAGAAGATTCAGGCTAGTCATCTGGCTGATAAGGAAGCAATTCTCGAGATAGCTAACTCCTCGCTGGCTCCCGACGATAAGGACCTGAAGATCAGAAAGCTCCATCCGGCTAGTTACCGCTATATCCTGGATCATATCTATCCTCGTCTCCGTCATAGCGACTATACGGTAACCTACACGGTTCGTCCGTTCAGCATCGAAGAGGCCAAAGAGATATTGAAGACCAAACCACAGCAGCTTTCTCTGCAGGAGATGTTCCTGGTGGCACAGACTTACGAGCCGGGTTCGCCAGAGTTTAACGAGGTATTCGACATCGCCGTCCGCCTCTTCCCAGATGATGAGACAGCGAATCTCAATGCCGCCTGCACCGATTTGCAGAAAGGTGATCTTACTTCTGCCGAAAAGCATCTTGCCAAGGCAGGCAACTCGAAAGAGGCAGAGCGTGTAAGAGATGTCTTCAAGCAGATAAAGGAATTGGAATAACAGAAAATTAGAGAATAACGATTATAAACAAGCTTAACTTTCAAAAATTATGAAGATTAAACATTTATTTGGCTTGGCTGTCATCGCAGCTATGTCAGCAAGCTGTTCAAGCAATGAGGACCTGGGAACCGCAGGTCCAGGTACTGGTACTAATGAAGCAGGTGTTGGTTATGCAATTTTCACCATCAACTTGCCTTCGGTAAGTGGAACTCGTGCTGCAGATGCTGGTGGTGCAGAAATGGCTGAAGGAACACCAGAAGAGTATAAAGTTAGTAACGCAACTGCCCTCATCTTCCAGAAGTATGGTTCAGATGAAGGCTCTTACAAGTTTGTTGAGAGCGTAACTTTACCTATAGATGGATGGACAGACGATTCCACACCTGGTATCACAACTACTTCTAAAAAGCTGGTAGCAAAGCTTACCAATGTGGATACCAAGAATGATTATAGTGTTTTGATTTTGCTTAACAATAAAAATGTTAATTTGCCTACTGTAGGTCAAAGTTATAATGATTGGAATAGCAAAAACATTTTGACTCCTTCAGTTACTGATTGGGCTGGTTCTGATGGCTTCTATATGGCTAATGCTCCGTTGAAAGGAAGTGCTGCCTCACCTGCAACTTTGGTTCATATTGACAAAGATAAAATATATGCCAGCGAGGCAGAAGCAAATAAACCTACTAACGATTGTGCTGCAACAGTTTTTGTAGAGCGTGGAGTAGCAAAGATGACAGTTGCTGCCCCTGGAACAATAACTGTTAAGGACAAGGCAACATCGGATGACACACAGAGTAAAGTAACATTTAGCAAATGGGCTTTGGATATCACAAACAAGAAGACATACGCTGTTCATAATATTGATGGCTTGAGCAAAGATTTCTCTGATATTTGGACTACAGAACGTTTCACTGGTACTAACAACCGAGTTTATTGGGGTACGGATCCTAACTACAATTTGGCTGAACTCAATACTAATGATGCCAAAAGAAAAAAAGAATTCAATTTTATCACTGATCCAAGTGAGATTAATAAAGACTTCACCAACACCACCAACACCAATCCGGTATATTGCTTAGAGAACACCTTTAACTTGGCAAACATGTATCAGGGTCAGACAACCCGCGTTATCTTCAAGGCAACATATACTCCTAAGGATGATGCAGGCAATCCCCTTGCAGAGCAAGATGGAACATTCTACACCATCGGTAATATGACAAATATCCTGAACGAAGCAGCCTTAAAGACTGCAGTTAATACTGCAGCAACTTCAGTTCTCCCAGGTTGTACAGTTGACTATACAAATCTCAAGACAGAAGGCTCTCATGTGATTACCTTGGCAGATATCAAGGATTCTACTGGTAAAACTCTTGTTGCCGATAAAGATTATAGTGGTAAGACAGGTACACAAATCGTTAAAGAGATTAATGATAAACTCGGCTTGATTGATGGAGCAGGACATGCAGAAGCGATGGTTGGTATCAATACATACGCACAGGGTGTTACATATTATATCGCTCGTGTTAAGCACTTCGGCTCATTGACTCCATGGAACTCAGGTGAATCTTATGGAACAGATAACCTCAAGTATCTTGGCCGTTATGGTATGCTCCGTAACAACTGGTATGAATTGACAGTTGGCAACGTCTATGGCCCTGGCTACCCTGGTGTACCTCCAGTAGACCCAAATCAGCCAGATGATGAGAATGAGAAGTATCTTAGCGTCAGCGTAAAGATCCTTTCTTGGGCTAAGCGTTCAGACACAGTTCATTTGTAATCCATTACACATTATTATATATAGCTCAGCCGCTCTAGCGCTAAGGAGCGGCTGGCTATATCGGAAGAATAAGAATCTATTTATACACTTTACTTTTTCATAAAACAGATAAGCATCATGGCAAACAAGAAGTTTAACAGTTGGATCAAGAATATATGCATGGGATGGGGCTTCATCATGGCCGGCAGCCTGCTAGCAAGCTGCAACGACTTGATGCACGACGACCTGCCTCCTTGTGACATGGGTGTTGATTTGCAGTTCAAGTACGACTACAACGTGCAGCGTGCCGACATGTTCAAAGATCATGTGGGCGGACTCTGCGTATTCGTATACGACGAGCAGGGCAACTTCATTGCTCGACATGATGCCTATAACGATGCGACATCACAGCCGCTCAAGGACCCTAACTATGCCATGCGAATCAATCTGGAACCGGGCAAATACAGATTCGCAACCTTCGCCTTCCAAAAGAAATACGAAGATGCACTTGCGCAGCCAGGTGCCAAATTCCAGATAGCTCTGCCACAGCAGGGTGACAACATCACCGCCCTCCATGCACGACTCGACCGCGAACAGGGCAAGGTAAACAACCAGAGCCAACCGCTTGATACACTCTGGCAGGGACTCAGCAACGAACTGGTTGAAGTAAAAGACCTGCAGGTTACACGCCATACCATCGGTCTGGTTCGTGATACCAAGCAGCTCACCATCAGTCTGCATCAGACCGACGAGCCTGCCAACATCAATGCCGATGACTTCAGTTATCAGATAACCAATGCCAACGGCGATATCAGTTACGACAACTCTCTCCTCCCCGACGAGGAGTTGACATATACCCCATACTACACCTGGACCACTGAGTTTAAGGATACCGAGGGCAATGTAAAGGAGCGCACCGCTCATGCCGCCCTCATGTTCTCCCGACTCATCTGGCATCCGGCAGAAGAAAACGACAAGAACGCCATCCTCACCATCACGAACAAGACTACTGGCGAAGAGGTGGCACGCATCAATCTTGCTGACTTTCTGGCTCAAGGCCGTGGCGCCTTCGAAGCCCGCCATTATTCAGAGCAGGAATTCCTGGATCGAGAGTACGACTACAAGCTCGACTTCTTCCTCCAGGGCAACCAGTGGAAGTATGTGCAGCTCAGCATTTCCATCCTGGATTGGAGCAAGCGCATCCAGCGTGTCGATTTCTAACCGTTTCAGGTGTCAGAGCCCCTTCCGGGCATTTAGCTCATAAGAGTATTTGACTTTAAAAATTAGAAACAATGAAAATACGAGATTTCATTTTAAGTTTAGTTAGTTGGTTTATATTGTTGGTTACAGTAAGTTGCTCTGACGAACTTGGAGGCGAGCGCACTCCCATTTCGTCAGAAAGCAACTTGCATGTACTCGTGCCAACCGTGCTCAGCAGCCGCGGCACCAATCCCGACGATGCTTCCGGCCTTCCTACCTATAATGCCACGGTAGATGAATGCCAGATCAACGACCTGACCCTCTATGCTTTCCCTACAGGAAATGAAGGCAAGCTCCTGAAAAAGACGCTCCCTGCCCCACTAGCTTCGATGATGCTGGAGCAGCATGTAGCTAACTATCAGCTCAATATCGAGCCGGGCACTTACCATATCTATGTGGTTGCCAATATGAACAAGGTGTTGAGTGGTCAGCCTATCCAAACTGAAAATGAACTCAAAAAAATAGTACTCGATTACAGACCTACAAGTACAACAGGTATGCCTGTATGCACCAATATCCCGATGATTTACGAACCTGAGAAGGATGCCGCAGGCAATCTCGCTGTAACCGAGATTAAAGCAGCGGGTGATAAATATACCGAGGTAGCAGCTAACCTGAAGTTTACTTGCGTAAAGGTTAAGCTGAATCTTATCTTCGATCCAAGTAACCCAGAAGTTGCAACCAATTTCGGAGGCAAGCCCTTTAGTATCAACAGTATTTCAGCCGATAAGCTCTCTCCTTTTACCCATCTTTATTGGGGCGGTAAATTCGAGACTCCAACTTGGCCAAATAATGAAGATAAAGAAGCATACAAGGATGGTATTCCAAGTACTTTGTATGAGGCATCTGAACGTCCAAACGTATATTATACTGATTGGACTGACAACAAATCTCTGCCGGCAACAAATAACAAAGATGATATCGTAGGAACTGGAACTGCGAAAGATGCTCCAGATAATGCTGCGGATAAATGGCTTTTCCAGCAGACCTATTATCTCCCAGAGCGATATATCTCATCAGAATCCGACCGCAGTTATCTTACCATCAATGGTAATGTAGGAGGTTCTGCAGTCAACAATTATCGTATCAATCTGGGTCATAAGAAGGATGAAACCAGCACCACAGAAGTACCCGTATTCCCTCGCGGTACCTTCTATGAGATTACCGGTGCTATCAAGACCCTCGGTAATATGGAGCTGGATTGCAAGGTAAGTGTAAAGCCATGGGAGACAGTACCAATAGATGCCGACTTCAACCATACCACTTTGTGGGTAAGTAAGACTGAGGCTAATGTTACGTCAACGACAACCGATTTCATTAACTATGAGTCGAATGCAACCATTACATTCGAAAATATTGGTTGTGAGACAAAGATTGATGGTAAAGATCTGATTATACCAGAGTTGGATATCCTTACAAAGAAGATTACGCTCAGAATAAATAAGGATATTAACTATACTGCCTATAGTGGTGCATATACAGGTACTGCTAAAGTATGGATCAAGGCTGGTAACATTAAGAAATATATAGATGTAAATTATGATGTTACACCTTATCTGGATGTAACTAAAGAACTGGTCATCTATTATAATAAAGATGAGAACTTTAAGGATCAGAATACAAGAACCATCAAATGGGATACTAACCTGGGAGGTATCAAGTTGGATAGAATTACAGATACAAAAGGTTACTCTACCATCAAAATGAGTTTACCTTCATCGGATGCCGCTACAGGAACATTCACGGTTACAGCTACAGAAGATCCTGTAACAACCACCATTCATGAATTCACGGTAACGTCAAAAGATGGATCTATGCCTCAGATTGTTCGTGTAATTGTGCGTCCTTCTATCGGTGACTATCGTATCTATTTCAGAGCGATTAATGACCGAAGTAAATATAACGGAGGTGACGGTTCCGATAATTTCCAGGGAATCTTACCTGAAGGAGTAGAAACAAACAACTGGAGCGATGGATGGAATGAGGATGTAAATGATAAAAGTGCCAAACCAGACAACCACCGCATCTATGTATATACCCAGATAGGTGAAACAGAAGATGCCGTTACAGGAAAAGGTTGGATTTTTACGAAAGGACCGGCCGATAAAAATGGATGGCCTGGAGAAGAAATGGTGGCCGACATGACTAACACCGGATGGTATTACAAAAACTTCTCTAAAGATGCGAAGAATGTATCATATACAAATGGAGCAGATGTAGAAGGTCCAAAAACTATTAAGCCAGGTGAGACATTGATTATGTTCAGTAATAATACATATCTAGATCAAGGATATAGTTTACACCGTTGTCCTCATCATCTAGAGCCGGGTATTCCTCTCTTCGATTATGAAGATCGTGAAGGATGGATTGTCTATGATCCTACATCCGACCCTATATGGCGTGTACATGATGATATGCCTGAAATTGAGAACATAGAGTTCAAGGTATATACCCAGTTTGAGCTTTCTGGATGGTATAAGGTATATGGTATCGCATCAGGAGAAAACCAGTTTACCATTTGGGATGATACTAAAGCCAAAAAAAGCTGGAAATGCGAGAAGGTGGGAAAAGATTGGTATAAAACAACCATCAAGTTGAAAGCAGTAAAAGGGGAACACGAAAAAAACATCCTCCTGAAAAAGGAAGACAACGATAAATCTCCTACTATTACACTCTTCGATGGCAATAGCTACGAGAAGTATGGCGACACTGGTTATTACCAAGGAGACAAATGGCATCAAGGTAAGCCTAATGGCGTAACAGAATAAATAATATTGGAAAAAATGAAGAAGATAAAGCATTTAATGATATGGATGGGATTGCTCCTAAGCCTTGTTTCCTGCAAGGATACGATGGAGGCTATCGGACTCGGTGGGGATGAAATCCCTGCCGAGGGGGTAACCTTGAACATTGAGTTGCCCAACTTCTCCGAAAAGAAAATTAATACTAGAGCGGGCGCTGATGAAAGCATTAGTAAAGTTACTGCTGTGTTTTATGGCGAAAGCAATACTTACAAAGGTATGGCGAATGTCAACATTGTAAGCAAGAATGCAGTCGGAACGTATCAGGCAAAAATCAGTAATGTCCCATCTGGAACTAAAACGGTTCATCTGGTAACAAACGTAAGTAATCTCGAAGAGACAGAAGCAAAAGATTTGCAAAACATTGCGTTAGCTACATCTAGAACAATAGATACAAGCAGCCCTGTATGTTGGGGTAGCGTATCTTTAACGGATCTCTTGAATGGTTCGGCAAATGTCAGTCTGTATAGACAATATGCCAAGGTTACCTTGAAAGTTGCTGATGCGGTAAAGGATGTTTTTCCTGAAGAAGATGCTGGTCTTATCATTAATCATACCGCTGCCAAGAGTGCTATTGCCCCTGCTGATTATAATGAACCTACTGATGCCTTAGCACCAACAACAGAATTTAGCAGCACTGATGTTGGCGATGGAACTCACCGTGAAGTAGCGGTAACTGAAACTTCTGCAGGTGAAGCTAACGTTATCATCAAGGCTAAATACAAGGGTATAGAAGGTTACTATAAAGTGGGGCTTTACAAGGATGCCAAAAACAAGATTCAGTATAGCCTCTTGAGAAACCATAACTATACCATCACCGTAACCAAGGTGAATGACTATGGTTTCGAAAAACTGGATGATGCTGTCAACTCTGATCCGGAAAACAGACTGGAGGCAGATGTTGTAGATGACAATCCTGCCATCTACAATATGATAGCTTGCAAAGATTATGAACTGGGTGTTAGCGATAATCTGTCCCTCAAGGCAACAGCTACTGAAGCAAAAATCACTTTGGTCACTACGCTCAAATCTGCAACATATGGTGTAAATATCAATGATAGCAGGGATAGCTGGATCAAAAGCTATACTCAGGAGGGTGAAGGAATTACAACTCCTGAAAGTGGTAGCCTGTCATCTTCTGGCAAAAAATATCTTTTGAAGTTTACGCTGGTTCCAAACACTCATGAAACCCCAAGAACAGGAACGGTTACGATATCATCTGGTGATCTCAAACTTGATGTGAAGATAACCCAGGCTGGTTTCAATTTTATGAGAGACGACCCTAAGCGTAAAGTCATCATGTTTGAAAATGACAGTGAGTATAAATCAGACTATTTTGCCTGGTTGGATAAGGAGGTTAAAGGAATCAGACCAGATCAAATGCAAAACGTAAAAAGAAATGATGGTCTTCATTTTACTGTAGGAAAGAATGCCTACAGTTATAAGATTCCTAAGCTGACAGGGGATAAACTTACAGATAACGATAGCCATTTCACTGTTAGCGATGACGGACGTTACTGGAAAGTGACGTTGGCAGATAAGCACGATAATAATTATAATCTTTGGAAAGGCACCTTTACGATAAAAAACGCAGCTGGTATCAACATCACCTACACTGTTTATCATACTGGTATCTTCCATGAGATAACAGAAAATATGGCAAACAAATATGAATTAGCAGAGGGTGGTGATGACAATCTTAAGATAAAAGGTATGTTCTATTATGGTGTAGTGAAGGTGCAGGGACAAACTAAAACCTACATCATGCTTGACCGTAATCTGGGTGCTACCGACAATAGTCCTTATGCACCAGACGTCAACGAACTTAAAGACCATAAAGGTGCTATCGGTGGATACTTCAAGATTTCAGAGGATAAGAATAAATCAGATGTCAAGCAGGGGAATCTATCCTCTACTCTATCTCCTGAAGGCTTTGAAATACCAGAGAAATCGGTGTTTGAAGACTTGATTGCAAATGGTACGCTTAAAACAGAGGTACGCCATACTGTTCTTGGAGAATCGTACTATTGTACATTTATGAATACAACAAGCTCTGAGTTGAAAACCATCTATCTGCCATACGGAGGATATCTGGAAGGTGAAAGCCATAAATATCCAATGCACGTGGTCTTTTGGACCAAAACACTAGTCTCTGGAACACAAGGATTCAGTGGAGGAAGTCCGGAATATGGTTACTGGTATAACTATTTCGACGTGTACAACGATAAGAAGGGTTTTTCCAACGTACGTTTCGTGAGTGGTAGTAATGGAAATAACACCCATCGCTACAAGGCGATGCCATTACGATTGATCAGTAAGACAGTATTAAAGAATCCTACACTTTAATATAAACCAAAGAATCCACAGCAGGCACTCAAGCCAGCTGTGGATTTCTTGATTCTTAGCTTCTCTCAAATCTGCAACTTCATTTCATCAATACGAACGCCAAAATCATCCATATAGCGCTTGTATATATAAGAGGCAACTTGTAATATTCCCATCATAGTCATTATTCATCTTATAGTTTATTGCCGCAAAGTTCCGCTTTTTTATTGAAACCACCAAAGAAAACCACAATAAATCTGCAAGTTATATCAATCCAAAACGTTTCAACAACTTCATGGAAATATTCTCATAAGAACAAATAGCCTTTTTTATTTCTACCAAATCATTCTTATTAATTTTTCCCTTCATCTTATCTATTGAAAACAATTCTGCAAATCGTTCCTTTGAAATTCTTTTAAAATCAGAGCAATCGACAAATCTATCTTGGTCACCCAAAAACTCATACTCAGAAGCCTTCAATAAATAGTGCAATTTCCTTCTACTTTCAGGAAGGTGCTTATTGATTTCTGAGTTGATAAGTACAAAACCAATCGCATTTCCTTCTTGGTCTTTACCCACAACTACAAAGAACTTCTTTCTCCCTTCATCTCCTTTATTTTTAGGAATAATACCTTCTCCTTTTGTCAGGCAAAGACGATAAACTTCACCCTCCTCAACTGTATCAAGGAGTAAGTTTTGAAGCTGATTATCATTTCCCAGCAATTCTTTGAAGTTCACCATAGCCTAAGCCTCCAAAATAGAATCTATAAATTCCTGTTCCTGGAGATACTCTAAAAACTCATTAGAAGCATCACCTGCTTTTGCAATATTCAGAGAGGTCATAACAGCATTATGATTTTTATCCCATGCCTCATGCCAGGCAGAATCATGAGATAACTCAGACAAAGTCTTGGTATCCATATTTTTGTATTTATCAATGGCAGCATCCAACGCTTCTATCTCAGCTTTACTCAATTCGTCCAAGTCAGGCTTTTCGCCAGCTTTCACAAAAAACCAAGCGCATTCCCCACCAGCAGGTAACAAAGAATCGCTAATAGCTTTGACATCCTTATTGTTTCCCTTGCCATTCATTAATTTCAAGGCATCATAAAGATGAGAGGGAACCGGTCCGTGTTCCATGGCGATAAAAGTATCCTTAACTAAATGTTGACCATATTTTGCATAGAGATTCCTTTCCGCAAAATAGATAATCTTAAACAAATGAATGAAATCCGTTTCACCACATTTGTCTAAGACATACAAAGCTACCGCTTTAAGCTTAGCGATATCCTCCGCCGACATTTTATTCATACTTCTCATAATCAATTCCTTCTATATTTAGCACTTCTGCCGCAAAAATACGCTTTTTCCTCGAAACCACCAAGAAAATCACAAGAAATTTGCAAATTATCAGCAGATAACCACGAAAATCTGTAAACGATAAACTATTAACTGTAAACTATAGACTGCTATTCCCAGGCGGTCCATCCCGCACAACATGGCGAGGGCTTTGATGCCCCGCCAACCTTAGAGCGTAGCGGTTCCGAGCGACGAGGAGGAGCGGTTTCCTCCCTCTTCCCTGAGGGTGAGAGGGTCGGGGTGAGAGGTGGAGCCTTCCTTAAGGGTAAGGAAGGACGGGTAGGTTTTCGAAAAAACTCCCTTTGGCTAAAGATTTTGCAAATGAGCGCAATGAAAGTTTGCTTTCAAATTGCCGAGTGCAGCTAATCTTATCTAAAGGGAGACGGAGGGATTCGAAAGACTCCTTCTTTAACGGTAAGGAACCTTATATCCAAGGTTTCAGGAAAGCGAAACAAGCAGTTATATCATTCATTCAACTATTAATCTTTATTAAATTATGAATACTATCGCACCAATTTACGTCATAATGATGTATATTTGCAATCAGAATGATTATCAATTAAACATTATAAGCTTATGGCACAGATAGCAATGACAGTCCGTATGGACAACCAGCAGAAAGCACAGTTTGATAAACTCTGCGAGCAATTCGGCATGAGTGCGAATACCGCTATCAACATCTTTGTTAAGGCAGTAATTCGCAGTAAGAGCATTCCCTTCTCCATTCAAGCAAAGAATGAAGAAGAAGATGAAGTGACTGCGAAAGCAAAGGCTGCGTTCAAAGAACTTAGAGCTAAAGCAGAAAGAGGTGAAACGCCAGAACTCACACTTGATGAGATCAATGAAGAAATCAGAGAAGTCAGACGATTAAGAAAAGAACGCAATGGTATATGCAGTCATTGATACGAATATTTTTGTATCAGCCCTTATCACTCACAACTCAAATGCTTCAACAGCAAGAGTTCTTGAAAGTTTGTTCCTTCATCGTATTACACCTTTATATAATGATGACATTATAAAAGAATACAATGAAGTGCTTCATCGTGCAAAATTCAATTTGTCAGACGACCAAATCAATACAGTTATAGAACTTGTTAAGCTAAACGGCATTGATTCTTCCCGTTTTCCTTATGATGGCACCATGCCAGATGAGGACGACCGAGTCTTCTACGAAGTCTGCCTGAGCAAGGAAGATTCCTTCCTGGTTACCGGTAACCTCAAGCATTTTCCAAAAGAACCGCAGGTAATTACAGCTGCAGAAATGATGGAAATCTTAGACAACGAACTATAAGATGTCATTACAGCAGGTGTCTCCAGCTCTCGTAGTAGGCGACACCTGTAACCACATTTATTACCGATACCATTTGATACTTACGACTCTTGAATTATTAATGAACTATTGTTTTTTATTAGACATTTTATAATACCTAATCAGTTATAACTGTAATATGATTTATTTTCAATGCTTTTAAAACATGATCCGAGGTAAGAAGATAGATATCATAACCTCTTTGAAGAGCCGTGGCAATATGAACAGCATCATCCGATGAAATATGTTCACCAGACTCTATAGTATTTGGCACATTGCAAAAATTTTTGGCCGTATCTACATCCATGTCATCAATTACAAGCCAGGAAGGAGGTTGCTTAATAGTAGCTATTATTCTTGCCAAAGAGATTTTTCTTTCTTCGATTTCCAATTCAAAAATTTTATCGAATTTATTGATTAATTCAAGAAAAGCAAAAGTTGAAGTAACAATAAGACCAGTTTGTCCATCTTTATCAGAAATAACAGAATTAATCATCCTCAACATATTTTTTTTCAGATATACTTTTTCTGATAGTTCCGAATATTGAGATAACGGATTATATTGCCTCATTATATCTGACAACACACAAGTATCTACCAACAAATAAATCATAGCCATTCTATTTGATGCAAGCTACCAAATAGCTCATCCATATCAGCCCAACTTACAGAATCATCATACATACACGTTTCTGAAATTAAAGCAAACGGATTTGTCTTGGAACTTACATACTTTTCTACAAATTCATCATTTTGAAGAGCATTTGCTATAGATTGAGCCGTCAAGGGAACTGTTAGTATTTGATTTGGAATTTTTTCTACTTTATCAATTAATTGACATGGAAGAACAGTATCTTTCTTCTTTCTTTTTTCCAGCTCATCTACTAATAGTCCTACCGGTAAAAACGGATAATCAATATAGTTTCGATATGCATCACATAGTTTCTGCTTATCAAGCAAATCTTCAATCTCTTTTCTATTAGTTATACAATATCCCATTACAATTGAACTTTCGTTGGAGGCAACTCTTCTATGCTTGCATTTTCTACAGGTTTTTCCAAAGCAAGATAATTTGTACCTTCATCCAAGGTTATTTCAACCTGTTTTTTGTCAATTTCTGTCCAATTATTTTTAATTGATTTTTCAATTAAAATATACAAGTATTTAACAATAGTTCGTTAATAATTCAATAATGTGCTAAGCAGCTATACGCTGTAAG
>ERZ827088.2894-NODE-2894-length-16912-cov-3.726226_pt1 | contig 16912 bp, 13 predicted proteins | sample MGYA00519922_ERZ827088 | MGnify/ENA primary metagenome ERZ827088 (study PRJEB31778, sample SAMEA3449254) | human gut metagenome | biome: human gut; feature: human-associated habitat; material: faeces | place: United Kingdom | collected 2010/2012 ... | reverse complement strand
TAAAATACACCGTCCATATAGGTCGTTGGATGCGCTGTGGCCCATTCGAGGGTCATCACGTCGTAAGGCGATTCGGTTCCGGAGGTTCGGGGATTGCTTTCAGCATACTCGAACCCCGGAGCATAGACGGTCGGAGCCTGCGTGTAGGCGTCCGTGGCCAGCGCCGGATACGGGAACGGATCTTTGCGGCCCCACTGGTAATAGAGTCCTTTGGCAGCGGCCTGCGTGCAGTCCGTAGCCAGGGCCCCGAGGTTGCGATCCATAAAGACGGCTCCCGAAGCATAGGTCTGGGCCGTGGCCTCGATATCGTAATCCACCGACCAGATGTGCCACGACCATATGCATACCCCGCGGCTGTCGAGAAGTCCGATTACGGCATTGCCATAGGTCATGCCGGTTCGGAAGACGATACGTCCGTCGCCGGTCAGTTTCGCGCTTTCAACGATCGCGCCTCGGATCGTGCCCGTTTCCCAAAGCACCCGTGCTTCCGCACCCCGCAGGGGCTCCGGGCGGATGTTCATCGTCGCACGGCCGTTGCCCATCGTCGTAGCGTCGAACGAATAGGAGGTATTCAATTCCGGCGCGATATAGCAGTTGGCCGTGCCCCCGTCGTCGAGCGGCCGGGTATTGACCGTGAATTTCGGGAAGATCGCGGCTTCGGGCGAGGTCGGAATGTAGGCATACGAAGCCGAGGTCGAAAGCCGTGTCTTGTAGTCGGCTGCCGAATACCATCCCTCGAAGCGGTATCCGGCTTCGGGTACGGCTGTCAGCGTGCATCCCTTTTCATGGCACAAGACGACCCGGTCGTGCGTCAGGAAAGACGGTTCAGCGTCATACAACGCTCCGGCGACGGTTACCGTACCGTTCCCGTTTTCAGCCGTCGCGGGGTGAATATATACGTCGAGGTGGTTGGCGAAGCGGTGTCCGATGTCGAACGACTGTGCAAATCCCGCATCATCCTCGACCGTGACGGTATAGACCACCTGCGAATTGACCGTCGTATAGATTCCCGGAGCGTAGTTCACGCCGAAGACATTGGGGCCGGGTTGCTCCGGAAGCGTAAGGTCGCGGCCTTCGCCTACGGGAGAGCCGTTCAGACAGAACGCTCCGGCGTTGCCCTGCGCGACACCGATACGTCCCCGAAGCGTCAGGGGTGCGGGGTTTCCGTCGATCTCCACAGCGAGCATCTGAAACGGATTGTAGGTGCAATATCCGCCGGCCGCGTTTTCTTCGTAAGTGTCATGCACATTGACGGCATAGCTGCTAATGCGGGTATCTACCTCGCTGTCGCCCAAGATCGAGATATTGAGCCGGTAATGCGCGTTGGCCCGGACATTGAAATCCGAGGTGTTGTTTCCTCCGAGGTAAATATAATAAGCCAATATTTTCGACCCGCGCACGGCGCGGATCAAAAGATACGAGGCATTCGCGGGGGCATTTTCCGGGTTCTTCTGACGCTGGTCGGTAATGGCCGCCACCATGCCCTGCATATTGGGTAACAGATAGCAGTCGCCCGCAGCCTGCTGTCCGGAAAGTTCCACCTCCGGACAATCCGTATAGTCGTCGGGATCATCCGACGGTGCGGCCGCCATATCGAACACGGATACAGAACGCGGTACCGAGAACAGTTGCACGGAGCGCAGTTCGATGTCGGCAACGGCCGGAGTAACGGTAATGTGATAGGAGATTTTCGACACGCAGCGTTGTACTTCGACGGCAGGCAGCGTCAGCATCCCGTCTGCCGAGGGAATTATCGTTATATCGCCCTCATAGGCCATAGGCAATACATCGTACTTGTCGGCGTGTGTAACGGTGAAATCCTCCCACAGCGGATTGTCGCCCATATCGCGGCCCAGATTGGCGGCAATGCACATCCGGTAGTCGCCCGGCAGGCATTCGAAACGCAGCGTCGCAGAGGTCTGGTAACGGTGCAGGACAACATTGCCGTTATCATCGTACAGGTAGAGGTTCAGGTCGCGGATGGCCGTTTCATCCGCAGAGCGGGTTACGGAGGACATCCTTTCGGGCCGTACCGTCAGGCTGACAAAGACACCGCGGGGATTTGTACACTCTGTCCTGTCCTCGGCGATACAACTCCACAGCAACAGGATGGCAGCGAGTATCAACAGATATTTTTTCATAGTCGGAAAAATCTGAAAAAGGGATTGAAAAAAGCTCCCGCCCGCGAGGGACGGGAGCTGCCAAAACAAGAGGGCTATGCCCCCAGTTCGACGTTCTGCGTCACGGGCGTCTCCCAATCGGCGACGGTGACCGATACGGCGCAATCCTGACCTACAAGGCCCGTGATATTGGCCGCGACACGGTAGTAGCCGTTTCGGAGAATCTCGCCCGCGGCCTTACCCGTCAACTCGACCGAGTAGGTCACCTCCGAGCGGTCGTCCGTAGTCGAGGTGTTGCCATCCGAATCGTATGTGGCGTTAATTTCCAGCAGGATGCGGTTGCCTGCGGTCAATGTGCCGTTTTCGAAGATGTAGAACAGGCTGTTCGTCTTTCCCGAAGCAGTGGCGGGAGTCTGCGTGTGGCTGAAGGTCATGGCCCCGGGCGTCGGAGTTCCGGCCACGACGAGCGACTGCGAGGCGGCTTTGGAGAGTTTTACCGAGTTGATGGTAAGCGTTCCGGCATATTTGTCGGCGAACGACGGGTCGATGGTCGTCTGAAGAGCTACTTTAGCGACAGTGCGCTTGAGCGTGATGCCGACATTGGTCGTGGAGTTCACGGCCCCGACGGTCTGCGATTTCATGCCCGACATCACGAAGCCGTCCGAACGCTTGGCTGCGGTGGACACCTCGGCGAAGGTGCCGTTATAGTCGGCGGCCGACTTCTCCACAAGGGCCGTAAGGGCTGCGCGGGTCTTGGCCGACGAGGCGTCGTAGTTCGCTATGGCATAGAATGAGCAGGGGGTGCTGGCAAGAGATTTAGGTAGGGAGAATGTCGCCGATTTCGCGGCCAGCTCGCTGGATGTTAAATCCCGGCGAATAACGAAGTTGTCGGCATTATCGAAGACGAAAATCGACAGTGACGACAACGAAGACTCTCATGCCTCGGCCGAGGCTGTCGAATCGAAGAAGGAGCGGGTGTCGGCGGCATCATCGGTAAGCGTAAGTGCGATACGTGCCCCATCGGTGAAAGAATTGGGGGAAGGTACGACTTCGGTCTCCTTGTTGCAGGAAACGAATGCGGCAGCGAAGACTGCAACGGCTAAAAGGATGTTTTTCATGTTATTTGGATTTTGAATGCAGCGATGCACTATGCGTCGCTTTCTGCTGCAAATGTATAATACAAAATCACTGAAAAGTACACTTTTCCGGATGCCTCTCGGGAAAAATCAAAAAGTTTTTTGTAAAGTATGAAAATATAATCAACTGAAAAATAACCTGTTGAAATTTTGCAAACGGAGAAAAACTTTCTGATTTTCTCGCCCTTGACAGGTCTCCGCTCTCTCTATCGCAGGTGTCTTTCGACGACTTGCTCATAGGCTTTTTTCAATTTATCCAGAAAAGGTGTGACCGCCGTGCTGCGGTCAAGCATCCTGGTTTTCTTGACATAGACATCGTTGATCGTGATATGGAATGTAGAAGACAAGGCACGGACGATCTCGATGAAACGCGCCTTGCGGTTGCCGTACATGATAATCCCGTTTTTATGAAGGGCAACGGCAAGCTCCAGCAGCTCTTGCTGCGTCCCTGTCCACAGCAACTCGCCGTCCTGATAGGATAAAGGGAACGAATAGTCTTGGTTCGAGCTATATTTCGTACTATTGCTGACGATATTGATTTCGCAATCCAGAATATACATGATTTTATAGATGAACGTCGTCCTTAAAACATTGTTCGAATATCGATTAAACGATGGATGGGACAATACGTCGAATTCAACCCGGCTGTAATACAGTATTCTCAAAATATCATCCCGGTTATCGAAATTAGCAACCATCTCGGTCATCGTCTCGATAAACTCTTCGTATGCATGGGCTAATTCCGACGGATTCGATTCATTTTGAGTTAGCAACGCGTATATACGGGTATGAATAAGCGTTTTCATAAGACAGATCTCCGTATTGCAGAATCATGTGTATTTTTCGTATTCACAAAGTATCTGTTGGATAATTTTTCGTATCTTTGCAAAACAGCGAATAGCTGTCGAATCCTGTCATCGACACCTGAAAATGCTACCAAGACAAGATGGACGGGATGATAGGAGAATCGTGCAAAAACAGCACGGGCTCTCCTATCTGTTCATCGGGTTGTAGCATTCCTCAGGTGTCAATAGGTTGAGTCCGTGCTTATTTTATACTATCTCAACTTATTATTGTACCAACTAAATATAATTTGAATACGAATTCATCAATTCGTGCGTTATTAAATAAATACTATCACAAACCGGCCACGGAGAGTTTTTAAATTGAAAGGTCACTTACGGGTATATATCGACTCGAATCGGTCAATGTATTTGCGGTAGTTTCTGTTTCCCCATTCGTCTTTCGGATAGGGGGAACGTTTTTATATCCCTTCTTCAGTTAAAACAACCCGCACACCCCGAAGGATGTGCGGGTCGGGAAACTGGTTATAGCTTACAAGCAGATAACCATCCTAAATCGGTCTATTCGCACATATCTCTTTGCGGAGTTATTCCACTTCGTCCATGTTGATCTCATACCCCGACGATACAAAAGTCCAGTCTTGCGGACGGTTGCCGTTCTCGCAGGTGACGTTGGTCTCGCCCCAGGCACCGTCGGCGATCGCCTTGAACAGCGGCAGCGGATCGGCTTGGCTTCTCGTACGCAGGTTGAAATGCATGATCGAACCGTAACCGGCTTCGGCCAAATCATAGGCTCTATCCCCATAATAAGATACATTGCCAGCAATGGAACCCAGATTGATCGACAGCGGAGCGAAACGATCCTTGGTCACACCGGAAATTCCGATATAGGTATTGTAACCGAAATTGGCATAGGCATGATTGATCTGGGCACCAGCCGCCGCATTGATCTGCGAAGAACCGTAATTGCCCCACTGGAATACGGTGATGAGTTTGCCGGCGGGCATCAGATTGCGCAGCTTGGTGATGATGCTGCCGAACGAACCGTTGATGAGCGAGGACGAGTAGTTGGAGTATTCGTCGTCGAACCCGATTCCGTCCAAACCATATTTCTCAACGGCATGGGCCAGTATCTTGGCGAACTGTGTGGTCTGGGTATCGTTCATGTTGGCGACACCGATGCCCTGCCAGTCGCCCAGCACGGTCAGCACCACCTTGATGCCTTTGGCCTGCAACCCCTGGACATACGTCGCGGCGCCGCCGTTTTCGAGCAGGTTGGTCATCTTGTCGTTCAGGTAGAGCGTAGGCTCGACAACGCCGTTCACCGTCCGCTTGTGGATGTTCGATGCGAAGAACTCCACGATGTCGGCATAGGGCTTGCCATTAGGAAGTTTGTAATCCCCGGCGTTGAGCGGGTTCACGTCGTTGGTCTCGACATAGATCGTGACCGTCGGAGTCTTGTCCCCGTAAGCACGCGTTTCGACGACGGGTTCCTGAGCCTTGTCCATCGTCGGTTCCTCTGCCTGCTGGCAGGAGAACATCATACCGGCGCCCATCACGAGGGCTGCCATCAGTTTAAAAGTCTTTTTCATAATTCAAGTGAAATTAGTAATAAAATAAGGTTGTTTGTCGCTCCGGTTAAGGAGCCGTGAGAGAGTGATTAGGGAAGTTCGATATGTCGCATCGACCGATTTTATTGCCAATCCTTTTTCCATTTGCCGTATCCGCCTATCCATTCGCCTGCTTCATTGGGTAGTGTGCCAAGTCTATAATTATCAAATAGATAAGAATATCCGTTTCTGCTGCCGAGAATATTGCGATTTTCTGAGTCCATAGCCGTGCAACAATTCGCAAACATAGTATCCCAATACGCTTCGTAATTGTCCTGCAAATTGGTATGCAGATCGTCGAAGACGATGATGTTGTTCGGCTTGTAATTCGGCACCCAGTCAAGCAGGTCACCATTAAGTACTTGCTCTATATCTGTTGATATATCCACGGATGTGGTCGAATATATCGGGAAATTGATACATCCGTATCGCTCCTTGGGCAGGTTGGCAATCGGCTTCTGCGTATAGTCGGATACATACGCCAGTTCGGGATGCCACGGGTCGAGCAACTGCGGGACTTCGCTCTCGCTGTTGTAGCCCGACCAGGCATAGTCGATATAGTCCCCGACGGCGATGCCGCCCGTCGCCTGTGTATCCCAGAAGGTAGAGGTCGGCTCCTCGTAAACCGTGACCGTCAGCAGTTTCTCCCCGCCGAGCGCCTCGCGCAGCGCCTTGATGAGTTTCGGGTAAGAGGCGGTGTTCATGGCCGGCATCCCCTCCTTGCCGTATCCGGCGCTGCGATCCCACAGGTTGATGCCGTCGACACCGAACTCTTCGACCACAGTTTTCACCTGCGCTACGAAATCGACGATCTGTTCGTCGGTCAGGTTGCAGAATCCGAGCCCTTTCCCGCTGCCTTCGATCGAGATGCAGACCTTGCTGCCATGCTCCTGCAGCGGACGGATGTATTTCACGGCATGGTCGAGGACATAGCGCATGTCGTTTCCGAGGTTCAACAGCGCACGGCCGGTAGCCGCATCGTAATCGAGCATCACGGTGCGCAGGTTGATGATGTTGCCTACGGCATCGTACCAGGCCACGGTCGTTCCGCGGGCCAGTTTCTTCCGCATGATGTAGTCCTGCGCCAACAGCGGCTGAAAATCGTTCGTGTTGATGTAGAACACGAAGAACAGGTCATGGCCGTCGTGCAGCGCATACTCGTCCGTATAGGGCTGGCGAACCGAGACGTTGTAGTAAAGCGTCTTGTTCGCGTCCGGAGCATCCTGCCCGGCGACCGTAAGCGGCAAGACGTATTCTCCGGCAGCGAGCCCCGCCGCCGTGAATTTGACACGTTTCAGCGCCGAGCGCTGCGCCTCGGACGAGAGGTCGAGCACCTTACCGTCAGGAAATTCGTAATTCGCTTCCGGAAGCAGGGTTCGTTCGACCCCATCGGCAGCGTTGTAATCGTCGAGCAGGGTTGCGTCGATCCATGCGTCGAGCGAAAGACCATCGGAGGCCGGTTTTGTCTGTTGGAAATAGAAATTCCTCATCACGAACCCGCCGCCGCCTTCGGTCAGCAGCACGTCTATCGTCTTTTCCGAAGAATTACCGCTGCGCAACATCCCGGACACGGTTTCCAACGGTTCCTTGTCGGGAAGTTTCCCGCCCTGCTGCTCTACGGTGTCGGCGTCGCAGGCCATAAGGCCTGCGAGTGCCGCCGTACAGAGAAGCGTCGCAATTCCTGTTTGCAAATTAAAAATCGTCTTCATAATCACTCGTTGTTTTCGTTAAGTTTCGGAATCTCGATGCCCTGAGGCCAGATAATATCGTACTTGGCTACGCCGTCATTGCGGTACATCGAATAGTCCTTGACCGTATTGCCCGAGGCATCGTTGCACTTCCAATAGCCAAGAAGCGTCGGATCGTCCTGCGGGTTTTGAATGTCGTACATATTGTCCCAGATCTGTTCGGGCGTACGGGCCACCGACCAGACACGTGCTTCGGCGATCTTGCCGTTCAGAGGACGGTAATCGTCGTAGGAGCGGCCGAGGAAGAACTGGTAAGCCTCGCCCAGCTTGTTGTAACCCGTGTCGTCGGTCTCGTACTGCGGTTTTTCGTTGTCGGGAGCCGTATTCCACAGGTCGTAGAGCGCCCGCATGGCCAGATTGATCTGGTTCTTCTTGCTCTGCGCCGAGATGCCGACATCGGTCGCTTCGCTCTGAATCTGGCCATCGACATAGATGCGTGCGGTACGCGCCGCTTGGTCATATGTGCAGGCGACATGGTACCAGCGCCCCTTTTCGAGGTTCTTCGTCGCATCGCGTCTGGGAATCTTCCCGAAGGACGAGCCGGCACCCGATCCGTCGAACTGCAACTGCTGACGCTCGAAATTCGTGTCGCCGATACGCAGCAGCAGATACTGCTCGACACCCATGATGGACGAGATGTTGACGGGGCTGCCCGTAGCGTTGCTCGTCGCAAAATCGTCGAGGTAGATAAGGGCCTCGTAGGTCACGGCCGTCAGACCGTTCCAAGCCTTGCTGCTTTCCGAATACTTGTCGAGGGTCGGGAACTCGATCCAGTTGTCGGTGAGCTGCGCTGCGACGGTGATGGCCGAGGATCGTTTCACGACATAATAGGCGACGTCGGAACCGTGAAGCACGTCCATCGAGGCATGGCCGATGCGCACGGGAACGAGATAGGTTTCGTCGATAGGAAGCGCTCCCGTCTGTTCCTCGCCTTGGCCCATCAGCTCCTTGAATTGCAGGGTCACGACATCCGAGGTTGTTTTTCCCGCGGCGATCGTGACACTCTCGGCCGACAACTCATAGTATTTGGCATCGAGCATCGTCCACTCCGTACCGTAGCGGGCGTTGTACGTCCCGACGAGCGACGGGTCGACCGTGAGCGTCACCGCCACATCCTGTCCCGCAGGATAGGTCAGCTCCGCCTGCAAGGCGCAGTCGTAAGTCGGTTTATTGTTGCCGAAGGTTGTAAGCTGCACCTCGTTCGTTTCCGCGACGTCGAGATAAACGGCGTTTCCGAACTTGTGGTCGTCGGCCTCATAATTATCGCAGGCCGCGAAAAACACGAGCCCCGCGACGGCTGCAATCAGATATTTTCCGTATTTTTTCATGGCGTTCACTATTTAGCGGGATTTAACGTCTGGATCGCCCCACGGATCGTCTGGTAGTTCATCTCCGCATGATAGTAATCTCCGGAAATGTTGTAAGCTGCCAGACCGCCCAGCGGGCCGAATTCGATGACGCGGCGCGACATCTCATCGACGGCCGCGAACTCCGTGCGATCCTCATCCAGCAGGGGTGCGCTGATCTCGGCCGCCAGCAGCAGCTTCTCCGGCGCGATACCGGCATACCCCGTGGCATTCAGCACCTGGAGCTTCACCTCCTGCACATTTTCGAGTTTCTCCGTATCGAGGGCAATAAAATCGACCTTGGGACGGTCGGCGGCCGCAAGCGACAGCGGGTTGCCCTCGAAGACGAGGAGCTGGCCCTCGGATTTCGCCGCAGCAAGTTTCTCGACGATGCGGGCTGTGGCATCCGTCGCCAGCGGGTTGGTCGTAAACGAGTAGCCGTCCATGCCGTTGGCGGCGACGGCGGCGACAACCTGATCCAGATAGGCATCGAGCGCCTGCATATCGGCGAACTCTTCCGCGCGTGCGGCATAATCGACCTGATAAAGTACTTTCGTCCCCTTCTCGCGCATGACGTCCATATCCTCGGCGTCGAACTTCGAGAAGTTATCGGCGTTGGTCAGCGTCACGATGTCCAGCGAATCCGGGAGGCAGCGCATGAAATCCTGCTCACTCGATGCTTTCTCGGGCGAGTTGTGCAGACGGGCATAAACAATGAAATGTTCTGACTGTTTATAGGCCCTCAGCGCCGCGGTGTATTCGGCCCATAGTGCCGGATCCTGCTCCCAGGGCTTTTCCACCTTGCTGTCCACCGTTTCCATCTCCGTCCAGTCGTTGCAGGCCGCAAACGTTGCGACGGCAGCGCAAAAAGCGAGGAAACGTATCATTCGGTTTGGTTTCATATTCATAGCGATTACTTGTTATACGGTTTGCAATCCCACCATACGCGGGTTCCCATGACGTCGCCCGAACGGTCGCCGTTCTGTTGCTCTGCACCGAGCGTTTGAATGGCCGCCTGAAGGTTGGCGTTGTTCTGCTGGTACTCCTCGACAGGGTAAGGCAGACGGCGTGCGCCCTGTTCCACATTGACGGAACCTCCCGATTTGTCGGTAGGTACAGGCAGCAGTTTCGGATACCCCGTACGGCGGTGTTCCGACCATGCTTCGACTCCCAACGGGAAGATAGCGATCCATTTCTGCACGATGATGCGTTCGAGGTTGCGCTCCTGAACGGCCTCCGTATCGCTGCCGTCCGTCGCCGTTTCCCACGGAACGGTGATTTCGCTCCGGGCAGATGCGCTGTAGTTGCCCAGCGGATCGGTATAGGGTGCAGGCTTCTTCGTGGCGTCGACCAAATAGGCGTCGGCCCCCGATGCTCCCCGCTCCTCGAACGAAAGTCGGACAGCCTGCTCATAGAGCGTCTTCGCCGTCTCGGCCGATCCCCAGCGCAGTTCGTACTCTGCATGCAGGAAGGTCGCTTCCGCGGCATTGAACCATAAATAGGGCGTATCGCTCGCAACGATCATATTCGAATACTTCGACATGGCCTGCGACTTGCTCGTCACATCGATGCCGATACGGATACCCACATAGTCGCCGACATCGTTCGCAAGGAACATCTTCTCCATACGCGGGTCTTTGTAGCCGTTCATGTAGCAGAGGATGTCGGCTCCGACACGGTGGTCGCCCCAGTCGTTGTAGATGAGCGTCGTGCGGTTCTCCGCGGCGTGCATCGCCGCATTGTCGGCATTAGCCTCGATAACACCCCCGGCAATAGCCTCGGCGGCCTTCGCACGGGCGACGTCGGACTTCACATACGACAAACGCATGGCCATGCGCAACTTGAGCGAATTGGCATATTTGAGCCACTGCGCGATATTGCCGTAGTAGACGCCGTCGTAGCGGCTCCACGCTTCGGCCGGGAGCGTCGTGTTGCGGCCCAGTATCTCGATAGCCTCGTCCAGCTCCTCGAACATCTTCGTATAGACCGCCTCCTGCGAATCGTACTCCACATAGACCGACTCGTTGCTCTCCAGCTTCGAATAGGGAATCGGACCGTAGGAGTCCGTCACACGGTGCATGATGGCCACTCGCAACAGGCGGGCGAAAGCGATGGCCACTTCGTCTTCCGTGCCGTTGACGATGCCCTTATAGGGGGTATAGGTCTCGGTGATGACGTTGGCGAAAGGCCATTTGCGCCAGTCGGCCGAGGGATTATAGGTCTCGAACTTGGTCTGCCATGTATCGACCGTAGCACCGATGTAACCGCCGAACGGCCCGCCCGAAAGCGATTCGTTGAACTGGTACATATGCTCCTGCACCGGAATCACAAGACTTTGAAGAGCTTTGAACTTCGTTCCGGTCTTATAATTCAGGGCATCCATCTGGTCGTCCGTAACCTGATTGGGATTGCGGTTGATGTCTTCGAAATCGCCGGTGCAGGCTGCCAATCCGAACAGCGCCAGTGAAAGCAGCACCGACTGCCATCTGTTATTCATCTTTTTCATGGTTGCTGCGCTTTAGAATTGGAATTTGACATTGAAACCGAGGTTGCGCATCGAGGGCATCATGAAGTAGTCGATACCCTGATAGTTCAGCCCCGTCGAAGCGACGGCTTCGGGGTCGAACGGCGCTTTGCAGTAAATCATCCACAGATTGCGCCCTACGAACGACACGGTAAGCCCCAGCTTATTGCGGAACCACTTGCGCGGGAAAGTGTAACCCAGCGACAACTCCTGCAAGCGGACATTCGTCGCCGAATAGAGATAATACTGCGGCAAACCCGACTGCGAGCCGATCGCCTGATACCATTTCTGGGCATCGACCATCTCACGGCCGTTGATCAAAACACCGCCCGCATCGCGCGCCGCGGCCGAAGCCTCCGAGACGCCGTACAGGTCGAGGTTGGCCTGCGTCGCCGAATAGCAGACACCGCCCAGACGGGCCGTAAACAGCACGCCGAGGTTAATACCCTTATAGCTGAAGTCATTGCGCCATGCGAGGTTGTGGTTAGGGAAAACCGATCCGAGATAGATGTCCTCGCCTTCGTCGGTCATCAGCAGGTTGCCGTTCTTGTCCACCTCGACATAACCGTTGTCGTTGAAGCGAAGGTTGGACGTCGTGTAAAGGTCGCCCAGCGTACCGCCTTCCTTGAGGATGTACTTCGCCTTACCCAGCCCCTTGATGTCCAACTTGGTAAGATTCAACGCTTCGCCCGTAACCGGGTTCACGGCATTGGCTGCCAGTTCGATGATCTCGTTCTTGTTCCATGAGTAGGTGAAGTTCGTCGTCCAGCGGAAATTCCGCCACTGATTGTCATACCCGAGCGACAGCTCGACACCTGTATTGCGAACGTGTCCGGTTTGCAGGTAGATGGTCGTATAGGACGACGAGGGCGGAAGTGACGGGTCGAAGGTCTGGTTTTTCGTGTCGGCCTGATACCACGAAGCCGAAAGGTTGATATGCTGCCACAGACGGGCATCCAGACCGACCTCATAGGTAATGGTACGCTCCGGCTTCAGGTCGCCGATCGGATAGTGCGTCTTGTCCTTCCACACTTTGTTCGTAGCGTCGTATTCGTAGGTCGGAACCGTCAGGTGACGCGGGAAAGGCATACCTACCGAGGCGATCGAACCGCGGATCTTCAGATAGCTGATCGCATCCGGCATGTTGAATGTCGCCGTCGGAACCCACGAAAGGCCCACCGACGGGTAGAAGAACGACGACTCGGGCGAATTGGCCAGTTGCGAAGCCCAGTCGTTACGCCCCGTCACCGTGAGGTAAAGCATCTGTTTCCAACCTACTTCGACCGAGGCGAAAATCGACTGCGTCTGGTCGTGCCAGCCGACCTTTTCGGCACGTTTTTTCGTGTCATCCAGATCGAAAACATTGAATATGTTGGGAAGTCCGTTCTCCTGAATCGGCCCACGGTATGACAACTCATCGGTCTTGATATTGTTGATCGAGGCGCCGATATTCGCGTTCAGAGACCAATCCTCGCCGAAAGTCTTGTTAATGTTTACCATCAGATCGGCGTAGGTCTGCGTGTCGTAAGCACGGGCTTCGGTATAGTGGCCGTTTTTGCCGCCTTCCGTAATCGTGGTGTTCGACGAGGCATAGAGTTTTTGCGTGTAGAGCGAATTCGAATTATCAATGCGGACACGTCCGGCAACATTAAGCCACGGAAGAATGTCGTAGCTGGCCGAGAACGACAGCATATAACGCTTCTTGTCCGTATTGCGCAGGTTGCGGTAGTTGATCCAGTAGGGATTCTGCATGCGCAAATCACCGCCTTCCATATCCGCACTCCAGAATTGCTCCATGAGTTTCGTCCCTTCGTTGTAACGCTCGAAGCGACGGTAAAGGTCGAAATTCTCACCCCGCGGGAACAGGTAGGCCGGAACCAGCGGGTTCGAATAGACTCCCTGATTGGTCATGTTCTGGTCTTTCTGATAGATGTAGCTGGCGCTCGCATCGAGCTTGAGCCGGTCTTTCAGAAAGTACGAAGTATTGCGGAACGTGAAGTTGTAACGGTCGTATTCGTTATTGGGGATGATTCCGTCCGAGTTGACCGAAGCTGCCGAAAAATAGGTCTGGTTCTTATCCGTACCGCCCGAAACCGTAACGGCGTTGGTATAGACATGCCCCGTCTCGAAATAGTCGTTCGGCGTATAACCGTAGCGGGCCGCCGGGAGCAGCTTCTCGCCCCAGCTGTAGACCGGCGAACCGGAAGGTTTCCCGTAGCTGCCCGTACCGTAGCGATTCTGGAATTTCGGCATCACGAAAGGTTTGAGAAAATCCGTATGATTCGAATACGAAGCGCTGAATGTTCCGGCCTGACCTTTTTTCGTCGTAATCATAATGGCGCCGTTCGCGGCACTCGAACCATAGAGGGCGGCCGCGGAAGCTCCGGTCAGGACCGACATCGATTCGATATCCTCGGGGTTCAGGTCGGCAATAGCTTCCGTAGCGCCGCGAGAACCGAATTCCGTATCGCCGCCGTTGCTCACGTTATACATCGGAATACCGTCGATCACATAAAGGGCGTTGGACGACTGCGTGATCGACTTGTTACCGCGCATGACAACCTTGGAGGCGCCACCGACGCCTGACGACGAGGTGTTGATCGTGATACCGGCGACCTTACCGGACAGGGCGTTGATGAAATTGGCATCCTTCACATCGGTAATGGCGCTCGATTTCACCTGCTGCACATTGTAGCTCAAGGCTTTTTCCTGACGCTTAATACCAAGAGCAGTAACAACCACCTGCTCGATTTCGGCAGCGGATTCTTTAAGCGTAATGTTAAATACAGTACGGCTGCCAACAGCCACCACCACAGGCTCGTAGCCCAAAAAATTAATTTCCAGTTGGGCTGTTGCGGTGGGGGGGGGGTACCTGAAGCGAGAAGGAACCGTCTGCGCCAGTGCTGGTTCCCACAGCCGTACCTTTGACGATGACGGAAGCTCCGACAACAGGCTGTTTGTTCTGATCCAGCACAGTACCTGATACCGTTACCGGTTTTTGGATCGGCTTTTTTTTCAGAACGATGTTCGAGCCGCTGATTTGATAGCTTACATCGGAGCCTTTTACCATTTGGATTAAGGCTTCCTGCAAGGGCTGGTTTACAACATTGACACTGACTGAGCGGGTGACATCTACGTCATCGTCAATGGCAAAAAGATAGCGTGTCTGCTTCTCTATTTCGGTCATAACCAGCTTCATCCGCACGTCCTTCAACTGAATGGTTACGCGAATATTTTGTGCGTATACACTTGTAAAAGGGGTGCATAGACAAGAAAGAACCAAAAGAGTAGGCAGCCAGATTTGCTGAATAATCTTTTTATTCATACATTTGTAAATTAAGGTTCAAGGTTAGAGATCGGTTAGTATTTCTGATTGGACCGTGCCTATGAGTGCTTCCTTCACTCATAGGTTTTTTATATCAGAAACAAAAAGTAAAGATGTCTTGGTTTCTATCTCATAGGCAAATTTTTTTATTATTAGATAAACATTTACAAAGGATTACATTTATTCTATTCGAATAATATTTTCAATTTCGTCGTAGGTATATGTAAAGTCCGAGGCCATTTGAAGCAGTTGCATAGCGTGGTTTATTCCATCTGAAACTCGAATCTTGCAACTCTGATATTTGATGACAGGCAACTCTGGTCGCTTGATAACAATTTTCACGTCATAGTATTTTTCCAACTTTTCCACGATCTGATCAAAAGGCATTTTGTTGAGCGTGATGATGCCTTCCGGCCACCGATATTCATCCGGATCTTCGATCGGAACTATCTGTAAGTGTCCATTTTTGAGATTTACGACTGAATTTTCGTCCATCAATACCGATTCGTCGCTTAAATGGCTTAATACCGCAACCTTACCTCTGAACAATGCTGTGGAAAACAGGTTTTTTGCCTCGTCAGCAATGACATTGAAATGGGTTCCCAATACTTTTACATCGCAAGCAAAAGTTTCCACAATGAATGGACGGTCTGTATCTGGCTCTACATCGAACATTGCTTCGCCATATAGTTGTATTCGCCGTTCTTTTCCTACAAATATCGAAGGATATACGATTCGACTGCCGGAATTGAGATCAATGACAGAACCATCATTCAGTGTAACTCGAATTTGTTTTCCTGAAGGGGCTTCAATCGTAGTTATTTGATTTGTCCATTCACTGACTCGATGAGTGAAAAGCATGTAATTTATAACAAAGCCGATTGCCAACACCGCAGCTATCTTGCTTGTAAATCGAATAATCTTTGACAAAGTTAATAGCCGAATTGGGCTGACCTTACCCTGAGCAGGTGATTCGAAAGTTGTGTACATTACTCCCAATACATATATATCATGAGCTTTCTTCATCACTTTTTGATGTTCGTCAGGATTATCGTCCATCCATGCCTTAAGTAGAGCGGTTTCTTCTTCGGTAAGTTGACCGGCGAAGAACCGAAATAACATGGCATCTGTAATTTGAGTCTGTGTCATTTTTTTATTTGCTTCTATATATATAAGCCACAACTCAACCACTTTCCCCCTAAATTGTATTCATTTTTCGCAAATAAATATTTTTAATATATTATGGAAAATATTTATAATTGCAATGCATTGTATATTAGAGCATTAAATGAATGCTGCTTAATATGTGATTATCTCGAATAATTTAGTTATCTTTGTGTATCTGATATGACAATGGACACTACGGCGTTATCACATCAAATGTTCGATCAGTTATTTCGGCAAAATAAGCGACAATTATTCATTGTCGCTTTCAGTTATGTTCGGGATGAAGATGTCGCGCAGGATATTGTAAACGACAGTTTTATGTCCATATGGGAGCGTCGGGAGAGTATAGAGCCCACCAATCTGAAAGCCTATCTTTTCCGTGTTGTTAGAAATAATTGCCTTCATTATCGCCGGGACCAACAAATTGGGAGAGCGGTCTGTGAAAAGATCCGTCAAAAAGAAGCCGGTTTGATGGAGTATTACACGCGGACGATTGAAAGCTGCGATCCCAATGAATTGTTTACAACTGAAATTCTTACAATTTACAAAGAGCAAGTAGAGCAAATGCCGGATATAACCAAGCAGGTGTTTACTCTTAAAACAGAAGGTAGAAGTTATAAAGAGATTGCTGATATTCTGCACATCAGCATAAAAAAGGTCGATAAAGAGTTGCAAAAAGCCACAGCTAAGTTACGTGAGCCTCTTAAAGACTACTTGTCGGTTTTAGTTGTATTTTTTACTCTTCTCGAAAAATAAGTTCCTTAATCTATCAAACATTAAGTACTTTATTTTAGTCTTAGATATTTCGCACTATTAACGAGCTTATTGGGGCTCAATCTTTTTTTAAAATATTTATTTACGTAATACTTCGTTAAATTTGTAACTAATCCGTTGAAAACAAACAAGTCAATTGATAAAATTTAGCAAAACAAAATAGGTCAAGTGGCTGATTTTCAGTATCTTTAATGGTAAACTACCACACATTAAAGTAATGAACAAAACAGCACTTGACCAATATGAGGAAATCGTAACCGATGCTTTGAAAAGTTGTTCGGCGAAGTTACGCAAAAGTTTTAAAACAGCATTCATCCAACTCATGACTTTGTATATGGTACTGCCAAGAAAGATCAATT
>ERZ827088.2893-NODE-2893-length-16920-cov-3.703884_pt1 | contig 16920 bp, 14 predicted proteins | sample MGYA00519922_ERZ827088 | MGnify/ENA primary metagenome ERZ827088 (study PRJEB31778, sample SAMEA3449254) | human gut metagenome | biome: human gut; feature: human-associated habitat; material: faeces | place: United Kingdom | collected 2010/2012 ... | reverse complement strand
AGGGGCACCATGTGCCAGCGCAGGTTCGTGCAGAAGATGACCACGCCCGTCTTGGGGTCCGCAAGGCCCGGAACGCCGACGCCGACGGCCTTGACGTCGTCCAGGGTGTAGCCCGCGTCCTTGACGACCTTCAGCGAGAGGTTCGCCATGTCCTTGATGATGGGTTCGGGACCGCGCTCCAGGAGCGTGGGCACGCTGTCCTTGTGCAGGATCTTGCCGTTTTCGTCCACAAGACCGACTGCGATGTTCGTTCCTCCCAGGTCCACACCAACGTATACCATAGATGCTGCCTCCCAAATCTTCGTGTGATATGTATTTTCGCTTGGAAAAGCGATCTTACCCGTTTTGAATCTTGGCCGAGAGCCTGTCGTTGAGCTCCTGCGCGCCGTTGTAGCCCATCTTCTTGAGGCGGTGGTTGCTGGCCGCGACCTCGATGACGATGGCCAGGTTCCGCCCCGGGCGCACGGGCAGCGTGAGCTTGGGGAGCTTGACCCCCAGCACCGCGGTGAAGTCCTCGTTCAGGCCCAGGCGGTCGTACTCCTTGTTGTTGTCCCAGAGCTCCAGGTGGATCACCATGTCGATGGACTTGGAGTTGATGACCGCACCCACGCCGTACATGTTCTTGACGTTGATGATGCCCACGCCGCGGATCTCCATGAAGTGGCGCACCATCTCCGGCGCCTCGCCCACGAGGCGCACGTCCGAGACCTTGCAGATCTCGACCACGTCGTCGGCGACCAGGCGGTGTCCGCGCTTGACGAGCTCCAGCGCGGCCTCGCTCTTGCCGACGCCCGACTCGCCCGTGATCATCACGCCGATGCCGAACACGTCCATAAGCACGCCGTGGCGCGTGATGCGCGGGGCGAGCTTTGCGCCGATGAACATGGACGCCTGGAGCATGAAGCGCGTCGTGACCAGGCGCGAGCGCAGCAGCGCGACGTTGTGGCGCTGGGCCGCCTCCACCATCTCCGGCGGCACGGGCATGTTCCGGCACACCACCACCACCGGGATGTTGTAGGACATGTACTTGTCCAGCCGCTCCTTGCGCACCTCCGGCTCCAGACCGGCCATCTCCGCGATGCCGCCGGCGTTGTCGGCCACGGGGCCGTAGGCGTCGGTGGCCAGGGTGATGCCCAGGGTGGAGAGCATGCCCACGCCGGCGATGCCGATGCCGTACAGGCCCTGGTTGAAGGCCGCAGTAAAGGCGCCGGCCTCATCCACAATCTCCATGCTGCCGCCGGCGGCGAAGTAGCTGACCAGCACCGCAGCCGCCACGATCAGGATGGAGGTCAGAGTGGACTTCAGACCCAGGGAGATGCCGCCGATGATGATGGTGGCGGAGCCGGTCTCAGAGGCGTCGGCCAGCTGCTGGGTGGGCTTGTAGGTGTCAGAGGTGTAATACTCGGTGAAATAGCCGATGGCGCAGCCGCCCACCAGCCCGCAGAGGATGGCGATGTAGACCCCCCAATTCCCCAGCATGAGATAGGTCAGGGGGGCGGCGGCCACGGCGGAGAGGGCCGCAGCCAGATAAGTTCCGGTGCGGAGGGAGGTGAGCAGGGACTTCTGGGTGGCATCCTCCTTGGTCTTGACGAAGAAAGAGCCGATGATGGAGCAGACGATGCCGCAGACGGCCAGCATCATGGGCAGGATCATGCCCGCCCAGCCGTACCCGGCGATGGCGCCCAGGGAGAAGGTGGCCAGGATAGAGCCCACATAGGACTCGTACAGGTCGGCGCCCATGCCGGCCACATCGCCCACGTTGTCGCCCACGTTGTCCGCGATGGTGGCGGGGTTGCGGGGGTCATCCTCCGGGATGCCAGCCTCCACCTTGCCCACCAGATCGGCGCCCACGTCGGCCGCCTTGGTGTAGATGCCCCCGCCCACCCGGGCGAACAGGGCCATGAAGGAGGCGCCCATGCCGTTCATCACCATGATGTTCCCCAGGGTGAGGGGGTCGTCGATGCCGGCCACGAAGCGGAGGATGACGAACCAGATGGAGATGTCCAGCATGCCCAGACCCACCACAGTGAAACCCATGACAGAGCCGGAGGAGAAGGCCACCCGCAGGCCCTTGTTCAGACTCTCGCTGGCGGCCTGAGCGGTGCGGGCGTTGGAGCTGGTGGCGATTTTCATGCCCACGAAGCCGGCCAGCATGGACCAGATACCTCCGGTGAGAAAGGCGAAGGGGGTGAACTGGGAGAGCATCTCTCCCCCGGTGGCAAAGGCCATCACCAGCAGGACGAGGAAGACCACCAGAAAGACCTTCGCCACAGTGGTGTACTGGTGCTTCAGATAGGCGTTGGCCCCCTCCCGAATGGAGGCGGCGATCTTGGCCATTTTGTCACTGCCTTCGGAGAAGGTCATGACCCTGCGGCTTTGGAGCCAGGCAAACGCAATGGCAATGGCCGCGCCCACGAAACCGATCCAGAACAGATTGTCCATCATTCAACACACTCCTTCGCGCTTGGAAAAAGGGCCCCCGCCAGAGCGGAGGCCCTTCCATGCAACCGCTGTTATGGTCATATTGTACCATACTAGACGGGCTTTGCAATAGAAAATTTATCGTTAAGTAAAAAACAAACCGCAGGAATGGAGAAAAAACGCAGAGATCTGCCTAGACCCGGCGCCAGGTGCTGCGGCTGAACATGACTAAAATTGGGAAGATCTCCAGGCGGCCGATGATCATGCACAGGGAGAGGACCAGCTTGCTCAAGGGGGAGAAAGCGGAGAAATTGCCGGCCGGTCCCACCGCGCCCAGTCCCGGGCCTGTGTTGCTGATGCAGGTGATGACGGAGGTAAGGGTCTCGGTAAAGGGAAAATCGTTCAGGGCGACCACCAGGGAGGCACCCAGGGTGATCATGGCATAACAGGAGATAAAAAGGAGCACGGAGGCGAGCGTGGACTCGTCCACCGGCTTGCCGTCCAGCTTCACGATCTCCACAGAGCGGGGGTGGATGATGCGGTGGACCTCCCGGCGGATGGCCCGGCCAGCCAGCAGGATGCGGGAGCATTTGATGCCGCCGCCGGTGGAACCGGCACAGGCGCCGCACAGCATCAGCAGGATAAAGATAATTTGAGAGAACTGAGGCCACAGGCAGAAGTCTGCCGTGGCGAAGCCGGTGGTGGAGATGATGGAGGAGACCTGAAAAAAGGCATAGCGCAGGCACTGGAGAGGCCCCTGGTACAGGTGCCGGATGTTGAAGGCGATGACGGCGGTGGACAGGCCCACCACCACCAGGAAAAAGCGCAGCTCATCGCTCTGAAGCACTTCCCGGAAGCGGCGGCACAGCAGCAGGAAGTACATGGCGAAATTGATGGAGAACAGCAGGGCGAAGACGGCGATGATCATCTCCAGCACGGGGTCGCCATAGGCGCCTACACTGGCATTGCGGTTGGAGAAGCCGCCGGTGCCCGCCGTGGAGAAGGCGTGGATAAAGGAGTCGTACAGAGGCATGCCGGCCAGCTTCAGCAGGGCGACCTCGGCCAGTGTCATGGCGCAGTAGATCCCGTAGAGGATCTTGGAGGTCTGGGACTGCTTGGGGACCAGCTTGGAAAAGACCGGGCCCGGGGTTTCCGCTTGGGTGAGGTAGTGAGAACGGATGCCCAGGGAGGGGAGCAGAGCGGTGAGCAGCACCAGCACGCCCATGCCGCCCATCCAGTGGGTGAATGCCCTCCAGAACAGGATGCCACGGGGCTGGGCCTCGATGTCAGTGAGGATGGTGGCACCGGTGGTAGTGAAGCCGGACACCGACTCAAACAGGCAGTCCACAAAGGAGGGGAAGGTGCCGGAGAAGTAGAAGGGGAGCGCCCCCATCACGCCGGTGACCAGCCAGATCAGGCCCACGGCAAAGAAGCCCTCCCGGGCGTAGAAATGCCGGGTGGCGGGTACAGCGGACAGGGCCAGTCCCAGAATGGCCATCAGCAGGATGGTCAACAGGAAGGGGGCGGGGTCCTCCTGGTACAGCAGGGCGACCGCCAGCGGCAGGAGCATGAAGAATGCCTCGACCAGCAGGACGCGGCCCACCAGCCGGGATACCAATTTCAGATTCATGACATGCCCCCCGGGGCAGAGAAGGTGTGCTCGCCCTCGTCATAGATGTCGTTGAGATCCTGAAGACGCCTGTCTCGGGAGATGAGGATGACAGAGTCCCCCTCTTGGATGGACGTGGAGCCTTCCGGGATAATGATCTCGCCTCCCCGGGCCACCACGGCCACCAGAATACCGGGCTTCAGGGACAGGTCCCGCAGGGGCGTGCCCAGATGGCGGGTGGAGGCGGTGACGGTAAACTCCATGGCCTCGGCGGCCCCATCCGCGATGCGGTACAGAGCGTTCATCACGCTGCCCTGGGAGTTCTGCATCCCCCGGACCACCTGGAGAATGTGGGAGGTGGCCAGCTGCTTGGGGGAGATGATGCTGTCCAGACCAACGGCCTGGGCGATACGGTTGTAGTTCTGCCGGTTGGATTTGGTGATGACTTTGGAAAGGCCCAGCTGGGCGGCGTACAGGGAGATGATGAGGTTGTCTTCATCCCGGTCGGTGAGAGCCACGAAGGCATCACAGGAGGAGAGGTTCTCTGAGTCCAGAAGCTCCTGATCGGTGCCGTCGCCGCAGATGATGGTGGAATGGGGGAGCAGTTCACTGAGAAAACGGCAGCGGGCCTCGCTGAGTTCTACGATCTTGACCTGCATCTGCATCTTCTCCAGCAGGATGGCCAGATACAGAGAGATCTTGCCGCCGCCCACGAGAAAGACCCGCCGCACCTTGGGGGTGTAGCGGCCCAGAAGGCGGAAGAACTGATCCAGGCCGGTGGGACGGCCGATGAGGTAGAGATTATCCCCTGCCTGGGGGACAAAGGAGCCGTTGGGGATGATGACCTCGCCGTCCCGGTCTACGGCGCAGAACAGGAGGGAGAGCTTTTTGACCTGGCTGGACAGGTCCTGGAGCGGATTGCCCACCAGAAAGTCTTCCTCCATCAGGCGGAAGCCCATCAGCTCCACCCGGCCCCGACAGAAGGTCTCGATATTGGCGGCGGAGGGGAAGCGCAGCAGCCGGGAGATCTCCACAGCGGTGGCATTCTCCGGATTGATGACCATGTCGATGCCCAGGTCCCGCTTCAGCTCCGCCAGGCCAGAGGTGTACTCCTGGTTCCGGATCCGGGCGATGGTGTAGCTGGTGCCCATTTTTTTGGCTGTGAGGCAGCAGACCATGTTGACCTCATCGGTGCTGGTGGCAGCGATCAACAGATCGGCGTGCTCTGCCCCAGCTTCCCGAAGGACGGCGGCAGAGACACCATTTCCCTTGACGGACATCACATCCAGCGTGTCAGAGGCACGGCGCAGGGCGGCCTCATGGGTGTCCACGATGGTGATGCTGTGGTCCTCACTGGCGAGCTGGTCGGCCAGGCTGAAGCCCATTTTTCCATTGCCAACGATGATGATATCCAAAACGCAGCACATCCTGGAAAAGATTTACGGCAAAAAGCAAAAGAATATGAGGCCCAGCCGTATCCGGGCCCAAGCAAAGAAAAATGCGCCCTCGACCGAACCGGAGCTGGAGAGGGCGCGTTTTAAAAGGGACTAGATCGTCCACTGACTGTGGATGATGCCTACCAGCTGCCAGCAGGAGTCGGAAGGGGAGAAGACCAGCTTCAGGGAACACCAGTCCAGCCCGGCGTTGGCGGGATCCAGGCCGGGAAAATGAAACTCAACGAAACGGCAGCCGGGGTATGCCTCGGTCAAATTTTCCAAAGCGTTGCCGCTCTGCAGAATACGGTCCACTCCGATCTCAGGGGCCTGGGTGTAGTCGGTATTGAACACATAGGTGGAGAAATATTCGGCTGGAGTCAGCTCGATCAGGCTGCCCAAGCCGTCGGACACGCCCCAGGTGTACACCGTCTGATCAGTGGAGAACTGCCGGACCTGAGCGGCAGTGAAGCGGAGGTCGCTGTCCCGGTCAACAGTGGAATAGGGCGTAAAGGTAACGCCCTCCTCCGGGTGGACGAAAGCGGCCAGAGTATCATAATCCCGCTCCTGAATGGCGCGGACCACTGCACAGGCAGAGCTGAGCAGGGGAAAGTTGTCGCTGGAATTGAACGCTGGCAAGGTATTTGCAGAGCTGCTGCCGGAAGCGGAGGCAGACCCTGCGGAGACAATAATGGAGTTGACCACAGACGGGGTCATGGCCGTCTCCCGCTCTTTCCAGGGAAGGTACTGGGCGGGGCACAGGGTGCCCACAAAAAATCCGAGGAAGAGGGCTAAGAAGCCAGTTATAATGGCAACGCGTTTGATAAAACTCATCTCCTTGCGGCAGAATGAAAAGCATATGAGATCCCCTCTATCCCCGCTCGAGTATCTTTCGGACGGGGAAGAATAGGATAAACTGCAAATTCAAAATAGATTCTGGGAAGCTATTGTAGTACAAAATTGATAAGACGTCAAGCATGGCCTGTCTGAAAGCCGCGCTTTCCGAAAAAACGCAAAGAAAAAATGGAAAAATAAAAATAAAAAAGAATAAAATGGAAGATAAAATTCGCGATTTAAAATAAAAACGACTGGGCGCCGTCCTGCGACGGCGCCCAGTCGATCGATAAGGTACGAGAGAAAATAGGATCGGAACAGCCTGTCAGGAGAAGGAGCTCCCTTGGACGGAGCCTAGATCCTCCCAGCTTGCCGGCAGTTCGCCAGGACTGTACGCGTTCCTATCCTGACGGGAACGCCAGACGCGTCCGCCGAACACACAGCACTCTCCCGTCTGCCACAGTCCCCGACTGCCCTGAGGCGGGAGGTAGTCCTTGGCCCGGGCGGGGTCCGTGGTGTGGCAGATGTCCCACAGGGAGAAAGCCAAGTCCGGGCTCCAGCCTGGCTGACCGGTGGCGTCGTGCTGCTGCCAGAGGCGGTAGACCTGTCCGTTCCACCGGTAGGGCTTGCCCACCGGAGTCTCTTCCGTGAGATAGGAGCGGGGGCGCCAGGTGGGGATGGCCTGCTCCTCCGCGATCAGGGCGGTGCCGTCGGCCTCGCCGGACACAGACCGCCCTGCCAGGGCCAGGGCGTCTGCCCCGCCCCGGTGTTCCAGCTCCTCCAGGGCCAGGGTCACGATGTCAGCCACAGAGCTCCACCCCCTTCTGATAGGCATCCTCCAGCTCTGAGCGCAGCTGGGCGGCGCTGCCTGCCTGCTCAAGCGCCGCGATCATCGACTCCTGCTCTTGGAGGAGCGCCTGCTTCTCCTGAAGAGTATCCTCCAGCTCCCCCAACTGGGCCTGGAAGCCGGCCATATCCCCCAGATACTGCTCCGCTGTCTGGAGAAGCACCGTGTAGCTGCGGGTAGCGTGGGCGTACCGGATGTCCCGGACCTGAAAGCCATACCCTGCGGGCAGCGGGCTTTCCCCCACAACGGCGGGGCGGGACCAGTCGATCTGCTCGATACGGGCCAGCTCCGCCATCTCCCGCTCAAAGACGGCCAGATAGGTCCCGTTGGCGCTTCCCCGCAGGATCAGCCCGCAGGGAACGCCGTCCACCTGGATCTTGTTTGGATACAAGCTCATTGTGTTCTCTCCTCTCTGAACTGTTGTGCCGCCATGCGGCCGGGGATATCCCCCTAAGTGTGGCGGGACGGCCCTCTCAGTTGCCCGGTGCCGTACACCTTGCCCCAGGATCTCCTGGCGGGCCCCGGGAGGCACACCCGCCCGGCTCCGGCATATAATGGGGGTGCATCCACTTGATGTGAGGTGATCCTTTTGACAACGATGCAAGCCACCGTCCTCCAGGTGGGGAACGGTCAGCTCCTGGTCCAAGACCAGAGCACATCCCAGCAGGTCCTTGTGAATACGTCCATCGCGGGCTGTTTTGCCGTAGGCAATCAGGTGTTCATCACCTATAACGGTGTGATGACCGCCAGTATCCCGCCCCAGATCAGCGCGATGAGCATCTGCCTGATCCGCAGCTGACGCGGTGATGGGAAAAGCGCCCCGGACGCCTGAAAAGGCGTCCGGGGCGCTCAGCTTGTGGAAAAAGACTCGCGTAGTTCGCGCCCGCAGGCGCGAATCAAGTTCTGACCTGTTTTCCCCGGCGGCATGTGCGTCAGGGGAAACACTTGCAGCCTGAGACTTTTTCGACAGTCTCTTTTTCGGCCGCGGGTCAGGGGGTCCCCTGCTGGGAGAACCAGGAGCGGGCATACTCCGCCACCAGGGGGGCCAGCGTCTTCAGGGACAGGCCGGTGGTGTTCACGCACAGGTGATACCCCTCCCGGCTCCCCCAGGGCAGGTCGGAGAGCATGGCGTGGTGCCGGGCCCGGTGCTGGTCCACCTGCCGGAGCTTCCGCTCCAGCTCTCGGAGAGTGAAACGCTCGTCGTCGGAGCTGCGCTCCCGGCACCGCCGGAGCCTGGACTCCAAATCGGCGTAGACGAACAGCTTCAGGGGGCGGTGCTCCGCCAGGATCAGGTCCGCGTTGCGGCCCACAATGATGCAGTCCCCGTGGGCGGCCAGGGCCCGGAGGACGCGGCGCTGCTCCTGAAGCAGCTGCCGGGAGTCATGGGGCATGGAGGGGAGATAGGCAAAGGTGCGACCGATGGTCAGTGGGACGCCGCGAAAGTCGCCCTGCTCCAGCGCATCCTCCACATAGCCCTCGTCCAGTGCATTCCTCCGGGCAACGGCGGAGATGATCTCGCGGTCGTAGTAGGGCCAGCCCAGGCAGTCGGACAGCCGCTTGCCCAGCTCCCGGCCGCCGCTGCCGAACTCCCGGCTGACGGTAATGATCTTCATGGATCGGCACTTCCTTTCAAAGAGGCATGGCTCTGTCCAGCGGAGCGGCGCTCCAGAAAGAGGAACATGGACAGACAGAGCAGGATCTGGACCACAGAGGAGGCAGGAGTGCTCAGACCGATCTGGAAGAGGGTGGCCCCCGCCATGCGGCTCATGAGATAGGCTACAGGGATGCGGACGAAGAAGGCACCTATAATACCCTGGATCATGACGAACAGGGTCTTTTCACAGCCATTGTAGTAGCCGGTGAAGCAGAAGAGAAAGGGAGTGAGCATGCAGTCGATGGCATAGGCCTTCAGATAGCTGTGGGAGGCCGCCACGACCTCCGGGTCGGGGGAGAAGATGGCGGAGAGAAGGTCACCGTGGAAGAAGGTGAGCAGGGCCATCACCAGGCCGGCCGCCACAGAGGTGAGGATGCCATACTTCAGGGCCTTTTTCGCCCGGATCGGGTTGCCCGCCCCCATGTTCTGGGCCACAAAGGAGGACATGGACTGCATATAGGCGGAGGGGACCAGCATAATGAAGACGCACACCTTTTCCGCCACCCCCACGCCGGCGGAGGCCGCCACGCCGAAGGAGTTGACGATGGCCTGGATGAGCAGGAAGGAGGTCCCCACCAGCAGCTCCTGGAGGGCCACCGGCGTGCCCAGCCGCAGCTCAGCGCCGATAATGTCCCGGTGGAAGCGCAGGTGTCGCCGGGAGAAAGCGAAGGGCAGAGACCGGCGGCGCAGGCGGATCAGGAACAGGGAGACAAGCACGCTGACGGTCTGGGCGGCCACGGTGGCCAGAGCGGCCCCGGCGGCCCCCATGTGGAACCCGGCCACCAGGAGCAGGTCCCCGAAGATATTGATGACGCAGGCGATGGCAACGGTGAGCAGAGGGGTCCTGGAGTCGCCGATCCCCCGGAAAATGGAGCCCAGGACGTTGTAGGCCACAATAAAGAGGGAGCCGGCCCCGCAGATGCGGATGTACAGCACCGTCTGATGGAACGCGTGCTCAGGCGCGTGCATGAGCCGGGCCAGTACCTCGGCTCCACCCACCAGGACGGCAGTGAGCAGGACGGCGAAGCAGGCGAACAGGCAGATGCCGCCGCCGATGGCGCGGCCCGCATCCTCCGGCTCCCGCCGGCCGATCCGCTCCCCCACCAGGATGGTGATCCCCATGGACAGGCCGGTGACAACCATGGTGACAGTCTGGAGCAGCATGCTGCCGGTGGCCACGCCGGAGACGTCCGCCGTCTGGGCAAACTGGCCCACCACCAGCAGGTCCACGCCGCCGTAGAGCGCCTGCAGGAACAGTGTGAAGAGAACCGGAACGGCAAAACGGATCAGAGAGCTGAAGATGTTCCCCTCCGTCAAGCTGCGCGGTCGTCCCATTTTATCATTCCTCCTGAGTATTTTGTCGCGGCCCGGAGAAAGGCTGTGCCCCGGCAGTCCGGGTGGTCCGCGCCATAACAAAAGCCGGATAAGTTCAGCAGACATCTCAGTCTGCCGCCTTATCCGGCTCATCATTTCCAGCGAATGACTTGCCCTCCGAGCGAGCGGCATTTATTTTATAACAGGTTCCGAGGAAATGTCAAGGGCGAAAATGATGCAGTTTCCGGCCCCGGGCCAAGCGCCCCGGATCGAGGGAGCGCCCGGCGGCCTTCCGGGGGCCTGTGCAGGGGCGCATATCATGCGCTTATTATACTGGGGGGCGGCTCACTGGGGAGACCGGCCTCTGCATGGTGTGTAGCCTTCCGTTCACCGTGCGGCGGGGGCCACGTCCGTTCTGCTAACCTGACTGGATGGAAGGGGGCACCTGCGGCGGCACGGTACACCAGAGGTTTTTCAGATCTTTCCGGAAATAAGAAGACATGCGGAAACAGGTCACCAGAGCGGAGTTCTCCATTTTGGGCGATTTTCACAAAAAAAGAGAAAAGATATCATGGAAATCTCCTCTTTACAAATGACAAAATGTTTATTAAAATATTGACAATAGAATCGTTAAAAAATTAACGATTCTAAGGGGCGGGCCACCGCTCCATTTGGAAAGGAGATACAGCGATATGGCAAAGAAAGCCCAGTATTCTGTGGTAGACAGCAAAGAGAGCTTCGAGGCACTGTTGACCCGGGTCCGTCAGGCCCAGCAGGAGTTTGCCCGCTATTCCCAGGAACGGGTGGACGCCATTTTCAAGGCCGCTGCCATGGCGGCCAACCAGGCCCGCATCCCTCTGGCCAAGGAGGCTGTGGCGGAGACCGGCATGGGGGTCGTAGAGGACAAGGTCATCAAGAACCACTACGCCTCAGAATATATCTATAATACCTATAAGAACGTGAAGACCTGCGGCGTGGTGGAGGAGGACCCCGCCTTTGGCGTGAAGAAGCTCCTGGAGCCTGTGGGGGTGATCGGTGCGGTGATCCCCACCACCAACCCCACCTCCACCGCCATCTTTAAGGTGCTGCTGGCCCTGAAGACCCGCAACGGCATCATCATCAGCCCCCACCCCCGGGCCAAGGGATGCACTGTCTCCGCCGCCAGGCTGGTGCTGGAGGCGGCGGTGGCCGCCGGCGCGCCGGAGGGCATCGTGGGATGGATCGACGTGCCCAGCCTGGAGCTCACCGGCCTGCTGATGGCGGAGGTGGACCTGATCCTGGCCACCGGCGGACCAGGCATGGTGAAGGCGGCCTATTCTTCCGGCAAGCCCGCCGTGGGCGTGGGCGCTGGCAACGTCCCCGCCATCATCGACAGCTCCTCCGATGTGGCCCTGGCGGTCAGCTCGGTGATCCACTCCAAGACTTTTGACAACGGCATGGTGTGCGCCTCGGAGCAGAGCGTCATCGTCCTGGACCCCATCTACGACCAGGTGAAGGCGGAGTTTGCCGCCCGGGGCTGCTACTTCCTGAAAGGAGAGGAGACGGACAGGGTCCGAAAGACCATCCTCATCGACGGCTCCCTGAACAATCAGATCGTGGGCCAGAGCGCCCACCGCATCGGCGAACTGGCCGGCATTCAGACGCCTGAGACCGCCAAGATCCTCATCGGCGAGGTGGACAGCGTGGAGCCCTCTGAGGAGTTCGCTCACGAGAAGCTCTCCCCCGTGCTGGCCATGTACCGGGCCAAGGACTTTGACGACGCGCTGGACAAGGCCGACCGCCTGGTGGCCGACGGCGGCTACGGCCACACTGCCTCCATCTACCTCAATGCGGTGACTCAGCGGGAGAAGCTGGACCGCTTCGCCCAGCGGATGAAGACCTGCCGCATCCTGGTGAACACCCCCTCCTCCCAGGGAGGCATCGGCGACCTGTACAACTTCAAGCTGGCCCCATCCCTGACTCTGGGCTGCGGCTCCTGGGGCGGCAACTCCGTGTCGGAGAACGTGGGCGTCAAGCATCTGCTGAATATCAAGACCGTGGCGGAGAGGAGAGAGAACATGCTCTGGTTCCGGGCACCTCAGAAGGTGTATTTCAAGAAGGGCTGCCTGTCCGTGGCCCTGCGGGAGCTGCGGGAGGTGATGGACAAGAAGAGGGCGTTCATTGTCACCGACCAGTTCCTGTACGCAAACGGTTATGCTAAGCCGGTCACCGACCAGCTGGACCAGATGGGCATCGCCTATGACGTGTTCTATGACGTGGCTCCCGACCCCACCCTGGCCTGTGCCAAGACGGGCGCGGAGCGGATGCGGGCCTTCGGACCTGACTGCATCATCGCCATCGGCGGCGGCTCTGCCATGGACGCGGGCAAGATCATGTGGGTGATGTACGAGCACCCCGAGGCCGATTTCATGGACATGGCCATGCGATTCATGGACATCCGCAAGCGGGTGTACACTTTCCCCAAGATGGGGGAGAAGGCCGCCTTCATCGCCGTCCCCACCTCCGCCGGCACCGGCTCTGAGGTGACCCCCTTTGCCGTCATCACCGACGAGCGCTCCGGGGTGAAGTACCCCCTGGCGGACTATGAGCTGATGCCCACCATGGCCATCGTGGACGCGGACATGATGATGAACGCCCCCAAGGGGCTCACCGCCGCTTCGGGCATCGACGCTGTCACCCACGCCCTGGAGGCCTACGCCTCTATGATGGCCACCGACTACACCGACGGCATCGCCCTGCGGGCCCTCCAGATGATCTTCACTTACCTGCCCCGGGCCTATGACAACGGCCCCAGCGACCCGGAGGCCCGGGAGAAGATGGCCAATGCCGCCACGATGGCGGGCATGGCCTTCGCCAATGCCTTTTTGGGAGTGTGCCACTCCATGGCCCACAAGCTGGGTGCCTTCCACCACCTGCCCCACGGAGTGGCCAACGCCCTGATGATCTGCCACGTGCTCCGGTTCAACGCCGCTCAGGTCCCGGCCAAGATGGGCACCTTCCCCCAGTATGACCACCCCCACACCCTGGAGCGCTATGCCCAGGTGGCGGACGCCTTGGGCGTCCGGGGCGGGAACGACCAGGAGAAGCTGGATAACCTGTGTGCCGCCATCGAGGAGCTGAAGGCGCGGGTGGGCATCAAGGCCACCATCCGGGACTACGGCGTGGACGAGACGTATTTCCTGGACCACCTGGATGAGATGGTGGAGCAGGCATTCGACGACCAGTGTACCGGCGCCAACCCCCGCTACCCCCTGATGAGTGAGATCAAGGAGATGTACCTGAAGGCCTATTACGGAGAATAAGAAGACAGAAAGGCCGCCCGGCGTGAGCCGGGCGGCCTTTCTGTCCAAAAAGCGGAGAAGCCACGTTCCTGAAAAAGGCACAGTCCAGGAGGCCGCTTCCCCCTTTGGTACTGTGCCGGAGGGATCAGCGGTTCCGGGTGCGCCAATACATGAGGGAGTGGAAGCTCACCACCAGCACCCAGCCCAGGCCGGTGGCCAGGGCCACGCCGGACAGGCCCATGGGGCGTATCAGGGCGTAGGAGAGGATGACCCGGGCGGAGATCTGGATGATAGTGCCGTAGACGGGGACGGTCACCTGTCCCCGGCCCCGGAAGTAGCCCACGAAGGTGTTTCCCAGGAAGCAGAGGATGTAAAAGCACCCCACCATCCGCAGGTAAGCCACACCATTGGTCTGGGTGAAGGAGGAGGTCTCCCCCGCCAGCAGGGCGATGGCGGCGGGGGCGGCAGCGTACAGCAGCACAGACATCACTGCGCCCAGGGCCAGCATCATGAGAAAGCTGGTACGGAACCCCTCCCGCACCCGCCGCTCCTCCCCGGCTCCGGTATTCTGGGCGGTGAAGACAGAGACGGCCTGGGCCCCGCTGTCCCCGAAGGAGTTGGCGAAGCCCTCGATGCGGGTAGTGGCGGTGTAGGCGGAGATCATGGGGGTCCCCATGGAGTTCACCGCCCCCTGGACCAGCAGCTTGCCGATGTAGAGGCTGGACTGGTGCAGGGCGGACACCGCCCCATAGCTCACCGTCCGGCGGAGCAGGCCCCGGTCCAGCCGCCGGTCCTCCCGGCGGAACAGGAGCTGGGGATAGCGCCGGGCCAGATAGAGCAGGCACAGCGCCACGGAGAGCAGCTGGGCCAGCACCGTGGCCCAGGCCGCCCCGGCGATGCCCATGCCCAGCCGGGCCACGAACAGCAGATCCAGAGCCAGATTGGCGGCCATAGCCGCCAGCAGGGCCAGCAGGGCGGAGCGGGTGTCTCCCACAGAGCGCAGGGCGGCGGCGCACAGGTTGTAAAAGAAGGTGGCCAGCAGGCCGCCGAAGATGACCACCAGATAGTCCGCGGCCAGCCGGGCCACGTCCTCCGGGGTCTGCATCAGGGTCAGCAGGGGCCGCAGCAGGAGCAGGGCGGCCAGGCTCAGCACCAGGGTGAACAGGCCGCCGAAGACAGAGGCCAGAAACCCCTCCTGCCGGAAGCCGGCCAGATCCCGGCTGCCATACTGCTGGGCAAAGAGGACGGAGATGCCTGTGCAGCAGCCGCTGAGGAGAAAAAGGAACAGGTTCATCACCGTCCCCGCCACCCCGATGGCGGCAAAGGCGGTCTCCCCGGCGAAGCGGCCGATGACCATGGCGTCTATGGTGTTGTACAGCTGCTGGAGGATGTTCCCAAAAATCAGGGGGAGGGCCAGCGACACCAGCTGGGGCGGGATGGAGCCCCGGGTCAGGGCGGCGGTCTCCACAGCGTGTCACCTCACAGTTTCATCAGGTGAGATCAGGATAGCACAGGGAGAAACAGTTGTAAAATAATTGTTTTCTCCCTATAATATATAAAAAAGTTGTATTTTGGGGTGAGACAGGTGACAGAGCTGGACACCCTGCGGGCGGAACTGGCCCAGGTCGAGGGCATCGAGCTGTGCTGAGGGCTCAGGGGGCCAGGTAGAACTCCAGGGCCTCCCGGACCACCAGCTGGGGCATGCCGGGGCCGGACAGGCTGTGGTCCCCGCCGGGCACTTGGATGAGACGGGCGCCGAAGGTCTGGGCAAAGCGCCGGGCCGCCTCCGGCGAGGCGGTCTGGTCCTCATCCCCGTGGATCATACAGACCCGCTCCTCCCCGGAGCGGTACAGTTGAAAGAGGTCGTGGGCATCCAGATCCGCCAGGAAGGCAGGGGTCAGCTTCAGGGGGCGGACGTAGCCCTGGTCCAGCATGAGGAAGCCCTGCCGCGCCAGCTCCTCCGCCTGCTCCGGCGTGGGGGTATGGAAAAGCAGGGGCATCTCCACCGCCGCGCTGCGCAGGAAGGACCGCGTCCCCCGGTGGGGGCGGGTGGACAGGTAGATCAGATTCAGGTAGGCCCCGAAGCTGGAGGAGAAATAGACCACCCGGGCCCCGGGGGCCAGCTCCAGGGCCCGGGCCTCTGCCCGGGCCAGGTCGTCCAGGCAGTGGCGGATGCTCAGAGCGTCCCCGTCCACCGGGCTGTCCCCGTGAGCGGGGAGGTCCAGTGCCAGGGTGCCGATGCCGTGCCGGGGGAGCTCCCCGGCCAGCAGCTGGGCGGTGGGGCTGTCCTTGCTGCTGCCGAAGCCGTGGGTGATGAGGCAGACCATGGACTCGCCGCCCTGGATGGTGTGCCGGCAGGGGATGTCATATCCGTTGAGTCCGGAGAGAAGTTCCTGTGTCATAAGCGCTCCTTTCAAAGGGCGAGGGCCCCTTTTTCTGCTGCACTGCCAAAAGCTGATTTGAAAATACCACAGCAAAATGACCAGGCGGGCAACCGACGGTCAAACTGGCAGTTATCATTCTGTTTTTATCTGAATTGTATCGTTTAGAAATACCAATTCTCCTGATTCAATGAGTTCATCTTGCATATAAGCGCGCTTTTCAACAATAAGAGAATCCTCTTGCATATTAAGAACATAGTCAAAATTGCCTCTGTCTGAAAGTTCATAACTTGCGCCGCCGGCATAGTCGTAAATTATGATTCGATCATCGATGATTCCGGAACCAAAACTTATGGTTGAACAAAGCTCTGGATTGCCATCACCTGTTAAATCATAGAAATAAACGCTCCAAATTGGCATTCCATCATAGAGCGGAATTGTTGTCCCATCTGCCACAGCCTCTAATCGCTCTGGATGCCAGCGAAAAGTAACTCCTGAAAATTCGTCCAAATCATACTCTTTAACGCCATCCCAAGCCATTTCATCCCCATTAAGGCAATCAAACCATTTGATGACATTGTTAGAGTTCAAAGGTTCACTGCTCTCAGATACAGGTACTTCCTTACAACCTGCCAATAGCAGAAAAAGCGCAAAGAAAAGCATGATTGAAACTGCCTTTTTCATTGCCGCTCCCCTCCCTGATTTGAATTTATTCCTCTGAATTATACCACGGTCAACTCTATCACTTCAACATGCAATGAGCGAGATTGCCAGCGTCCAAATTCAGTGGGACTTAAAATAAATTCCCAATTCCACCTTGAGTTCCTGTGGCTATGGAGCCATTTGAGACACAAGGCTCAGCCACAAAAAATGAAAAATAAGAAGGAGAGGCGGGCCCCGCCGTTGTCAGCCAGGACAGACTCTGCTAGAATAGGAGAGAGACCGACCGGGGCTCTCTGGAGAGGAGGAATGGAGATGGAGGGATGGGACCTGCGGGCGCTGGCGGTGCTGGAGCGGCTGAACGCTGCGGGACACCGGGCCGTCCTGGTGGGAGGCTGCGTCCGGGACAGGCTGATGGGCCGGACGCCCCACGACTATGACGCGGCCACCTCCGCCCGGCCGGAGCAGATCCGGGAGGCCTGTGCC
>ERZ827088.2890-NODE-2890-length-16941-cov-4.379071_pt1 | contig 16941 bp, 12 predicted proteins | sample MGYA00519922_ERZ827088 | MGnify/ENA primary metagenome ERZ827088 (study PRJEB31778, sample SAMEA3449254) | human gut metagenome | biome: human gut; feature: human-associated habitat; material: faeces | place: United Kingdom | collected 2010/2012 ... | reverse complement strand
TTTTACCACAAACCCACGTACCTCCCGAAAGGAGACGAGTCCTCATGGCAAAATTGTATCAAATAAGCTGCCCGAAGTGCAACAACAAAACGGATTTTTATCGCTACGGAAAAGATTCGCATGGACATCAAAAGTATCGTTGCAAGAAGTGTTGGTATCAGTGGGCACCGGAAACGCCGGAGCGTGTTTATACTCGAACGAAGAGCTATCCTTCCTGTCCTATTTGCGGCAAGGCAACTTTCCTGCACCATGATATGGAGCACTACAGCGACTACCGCTGCTGTGACAAGAAGTGCAACCACTCCATGTTTGTACCGAAGCCTACCGCTATCTCTGCTCCGTCCATGTCCCAACTCTTTGGAAAGACCGATTTCAAGCGGATACGCTACCCTGTTCATGTGATTCTAACGGCCTTGAGCATGTTCTACCTGGGCAAGAACTCGTTCCGCAATATCGCATTGATTCTGCGTACCGTGATGAATGTCCAGGTGTCCCACACGACCATTAGTAACTGGTGTACCAACTTCGCCCCGATGTTCCAAAACATGGCCTTACAGCTCATTCCAGCACTCAATTTCAACTCTGACGAGTGGCATGCCGATGAAACTGTCGTTAAGATACAGGGCAAGAAATACTACCTCTGGCTCATTCTGGACAGTGAGACGCGCTTTGTCCTTGGCTTCCATCTGGACCGCCACAGGGACAGTCCTCAGGCTTTCACCATACTGGAAGCGGTAAAGGATTTAGGCTCGCCTCGCGCCATTGTGAGCGACCGTTACTTCGCCTATCAAATGCCTGTCAAGACGCTGCATGGGGTTCAGCACATCCGCGTGGAAAGTTTCCACGATGACATCACCAACAACCTCATTGAGTGCTTTAACAAGCAGTTCAAGGCATGGTACAAAACCAAACAGGGCTTTTCCTCTTTTTCCTCTGCCAACAACCTCATTTCCATGTTCATCTTTTTCTACAACTTCGTCCGCCCTCACTCCGCCTTGAATGGCCTTACTCCGGCTCAGTGCGCCGGCCTTCAACTATCCAAAAAGCGTAAGCGCGAGCTTCTGCTCGTTGCATAGAGCTTTTTTGTGCTTTCGGGTCCTATTTTTTCATTTTTACTTTACAGTGCCGTGATTTTTTCTTTTTGCCGCTGCCTTTTTCGGGGCGGTTGTTTTCTTGTCTGCGGTAAGCTGCGCCCGGACAGAGGGGCGCGCTTTTCGGATATTCCGGCTTCTGTCCTCGCTTTTGTCTAAAAATGCAAAAGTGCCATGTCTGCCCTCAATCTTAGAAAAAGAAAGTGTTTTGCATGGCAGCATAGCAAACAGACGGTCGGTGTCCTTTGTAGAAGCTAACTGCATAAAGTAAGGCGAAAGCTCCACCATGAAATGTGTTTTGTTGGGGCTGTTAGGGCTGTCCTGCCGCTTCATTTCCGCTACAATGCGCTGTGCTTCGGCTTCAATCCGGCTGTCATGCAATGCGGTAATATGCGCCTTGAAATCCCCCGGCTTTAAGCGGTCATAGCTGCGCTTTTCCTCCCGCATGAGAAAATGCAATGCTTCCGGGTCATTAGGCTGCGCTTCAAAGCGTTCAAACTTCCCAAGCTGCGGGTCGGGGTTGCCGTCAAAATACATTCCGGCGGGCTGCACCCGTTCCCCATGCTCATAGAGCAGCGTGTAATTATCTGCGGGTAATGCCTGTTCCTTAACGTGCCGGAAATGCTGCGGATAGTCAAGCTCATAGAGATTGCCTTTGATTTTTCCGTTTACAATCCCGGTCAGCTCCACCGCATAGGCAAGGACTTTATCGCGCGTCTGTTCCCCGTAAAACCGCCATGTATTATGCTGCCTTGTGTCCTTTAGAAAAACGTCCCGCTCCCGGAAGCAGCACGTCCCGGACGGGCGGGAAAACCACAAAAGCCGTTTGTCCTCCGGGACAGGGCTTCCCGACGCTTTCTGCAAAATCTGTTTGTCTATGTCAAAATCGCTCTGATAAAAAGCGGTGTTCTGTTTCATTATGGCTTCAAGGGAAGCGATAACGTCCACATTTTCAAATTTTTGTAACTTCATAGGTCAGCTCCTTTCCAAATCCTGTGTTTTTTGTCTTGCTTGTTTCTTCGGTGTCTGTTCTTTCGCTGCTTTAAGCTGCGCCCGGATAGAGGGCTTTTTCTCCGGTTCTGTCTGTTTCTTTTCTGCTTTGAGGGCTTCGGCGTATTCTGCAAGGGAAATCTGTTTCCCGGCTTTTGCCTTTTCCTCCAGTTCTGTGGCGGTCGGGGGGTTGTTTATCTGTCCGTCAATCATGTTGTAGTTTTGCTCGGTGGTCTGCTCGGCAGCTTTCAGATAATTTTCCGGCTGCTCCTGTGCGGGTTGTTCCTGCGCCGCTACCTTTTGCACCCGGATATGCGCCCGCTGTAACTCGGTTGGCTTTTCCCCGGTAAGGGGTGCAATCGCCTTGATATAATCAGCCGCATAATAAGCATTACTGGTAAGCTGTCGCTGCCATGCCCCGGCTTTGGGCGACCAACGGAAGCCATTACTTTTTAAGGCTTCCCGCGTGGCTTCGTCCGGCTTATCCTCAAAGAAGATTTGCAGGCGGTTCACTTCGGTGTTTGCTTCCACCTTGCCGCCGTCAAATTCCCAACCCACAAAACCGATTTCCTTTTGCAGTGAAAGGGATTTGATACGGTCTTTCACGCGCCGGATTTCTGCGCTGTTGTTGGATAACGCCCAAGTCGCAAAGGGCTTGTCCCCTAAATGCCAACTGCTCGCCATGTCTGCTTTCAGTTTTTCCAGTTCCTCCGGCGGTAAATGCGGGCAGCCGTCAAGGGTCTTATACTTGCGGTAATAGGCGTTTACGGCTTTCATGGTTTCCTGTGATTTTTCAAGGCTTTCCAGTTTCTTTTCCAACTTCTGTATTGCCTGCGGGTCGTCTGCACTGATACCGCCCATGCCGGTACTGCGGATTTTATCAAGAAGTCCTTGTATGTCCTGCCATTCCCGGTAATTGCTGTCGCGGGCTGCGTTCTGCTTTTCTTTCTTCCTTGTGGGAAAGTTAGAGCCGCCCGCAATCAGGATAGAGGGAACACGCGCGTCAATCTCATAGCCTTTGTTCATGTTCGCCGCCAGTTTCCGGGCGTAGGTGTCAAGCAGGCTGTCGATTTTCTCATGGTACATCGGGTCTACCCGCTGTTTCTGCCTTTCTGCAAGCTGTACGGCTTCATCAACATAATGCCTGTATTCAGCCGTCGCGCTGCCTTGCTTATAATCGGAAAAGCTGTTTGCTTCCTTTGCACGTTTGACGGCAGCTTCATTGATAGTGTAATAAGGGGCGGCGGGGGCTGCCTGTTCCGGCTGTGTGGTCTGCGGTGTTTCGTTGCTTGCGCCCTTATCAGCTTCCCGTTCTGTCTGTGTTTCTTTTTCCTGTGTCGGGGCTGTTTCTACGGGAAGCTCCGGCGCGGCGATTTCTGCTTCGGGCTGTTTGGCTGCTTCCTGTGGGGGCTGTGCCTGTTCGGTGGTCTGTTCCTTATCCTGTGCCTTTTGGATTGCTGCAAAATGTCCGTCTATGGTATCAATCAGATTTGCGGCGGTGCTGCGGATTGTTTCAAGAGAGCCTTTCAGTTCTGCAAGTTCTTTTCCGCTGCTCCACCCGGCGATATATCCAAAAGAATAGTCCGACGTATCAAGCCCGTAATGTTGGCAGACAGCATAGGCGACGCTTTCCGCCTGTACCTCGCGGGTGCGGCGGTCGGGGCGTTCCGGCGCGTCTTTGTCTATGTCATGGAGTGTCGCATGGGCGATTTCATGGATTGCGGTCTTGATGTTCTGCAATTCGTCCATACCCTCATTGATGATGATACGCTTTTCCTCATAATTGCAGCGTCCTTTTGCGCCGCCGCTTAGTGCTTCAAATCCCATAGCAAAGGGGGAAGTCTTTTCAAGGGCAGCGAAAAAATCCTTGTATTGTTCCACGTTGCCCGTCAGCTCATAGGTAAGGGCAGGAAGCTCCTTTCCCTCGGTCTGTGAAATATCAAAGACAGATACCACACGAAAGGCGGGTATCTTGATTTCCTTTTCCTCGGTAACAGGTTTCCCGTCCTTATCGAAAACAGGCTTTTGGGTGTCCGGGTCGATTTTTTCCACCTGTTTCTTAACGGTAAACGGGGACGGCGCAAGTATCTTGATAGCTTTTTCTCCCGGCTTTACATGGCGGTCAAATTCCTTTTCCCATTGTTTATAGCCTTTCACAAGATTGCCGCCCTGCATGGCGATAAGGATTGTATTGTTAAGGCTGTAATCATGGAATTTTGACATAGTACGCAGATAGTCGGCGTAACGGTCGCTTTCATACAGTCCTAAAATCCCCTGTTCCAGTCGGTCGGTAATCTCTTTCATCTTGTCAGCGGGCTTTTCAGAAGATAGGATAATCGGGAGAACCGGGGGCTGCTCTGTGGCAAATGCAGGCTGTACGGCAGCAGCGTCAAGGTCTGCCTGTTCCTTTTCCTGTACTGGCGGCTGCGGCGTTACCCGGTATTCCTCCGGCACGTCCCGCCCGTCGTACCACTGTGTAAAGGTGTTGCGGTTGTTGTAGATATAGCCCTGCTCGGTAAATCTGCCCCCGTCATTGATAGCAGCGTCCCGCCCGTATTCCTCATACATGAAATATTTTTTTGCTTCTTCGGGCAGCTCCAACTCGTCCAGTTCTTCAATCAGATAATGCCCGTAATCTTCCTCACTCTGTACGGACGGATAAAGCCAGTAACAATCAAGGTTTTGTGCAAGGTTGATGATGTCCTGCAAATTCCTTGTATGGTCGCCGTATGCCATAGCTGCGACAAATTTTTCCCGGTCGTCGTCAAACTGCATTTTCAAAAGTTCGCTCAAATAGTTCAGCTCGTCAAGGCTTTCAAGCTCGGTCAATTTTCCTGCCAGTCCCGCAATAGAGGACTGGTATTCTGTGATATGCAGCTCCCCGTAGTTTTTGCCGTCTATCCCGATACGGTCAAAGATTTCTTTCAAATGCTCGGCAGTCGTGGGGAATGATACCCATTCGCCCGCAGGTCTGTCCTCGGTGTACTTCCCAAGATTAGAAAGATACCCGCTTAAAATCGTTTCTGCCATGCGTTCACTCCTTTCGTTTTCAATCATGCGGTGCATAAGCTCGTAGTCCTCCATGCTCATGCTCCCGTCAAAAATGTAGGGGGCGGGTTCTTCGCCGTCCCGGTAGGCTTTTTCAGAGAACGGAAACCCCGCAGAGTGGGCGGCGGCTCTTGCTTCCTCGATAAGCTCCGGCGGCAGCCTGTCGTCGTGGGCTTCGATAAATTCCCCGATATTGCTATATCCGTTTTCGTAGTGGCGGCGCACCCCGGCGGTCAGCTCGTCAAGGTTCCTGTCCTCGCCAAGATAGCCGGAATAATAGCCGTTTACCACAACGGCGGCAGGGTCAGCCTGTTTGATTTCTTCCATGCGGCTTCTGTCCTCCGGGTAGAGAATATCGCTCATTTCAAGGTGGAAATATTCTGCGTTCCAAGAGCGTCCCGTTTTCCAAAACGCCACCCAAGCGATACCGTCCCTTAATTCTTCTTGATAGTCCTTTACAGTGTCCCGTAAACTTGCCATGTGTAGCCTCCTTTCCCAAAGGCAGCGCGGACGCTGCATGTTCCGGTTTCATCATTCAGTACCCCGCGCCCGCCTTTTTGCCAAAGATTTTATATATTTTTTCAAGATTTCAGAGGGTTTGGGACACTTCCCAACAAGCAAAAATCCCCGCCGTTCTCGGTAGAGAAAGCAGGGATTTTACGGAAAAGGGTACTCTTTTCCTATGCTTGCTATTCAGTTATTTTTTCTTCGGTAGTTCAATGCGGTAGTTGACATATTTCCCGCCCGTATCAGCCAATACGATAGTTCCGTCATAAGTTTTGCCCGTCTTTGGGGAATAGAGCTTTTTCATATTTACCTTGCCGGATTTTAAGAGCGCGGCGGCAATCTTCGGGGTAAAATCTACTTTTCGTTCCTCAAAGAAACGGTCATTTTTCCACATGGTAAAGATACATTCTTTATTGCTGCAATAGTAGTTTTTCTTCCCCTCATAGACAGGAGAACCGCAGCGGGGGCAGCTTCCCAACGCTTCCCGTTCCGGCTTGAACGTCTGCGCCTTATCATCAGAAAGAAACGGATAGGTCTTTACCAGTTCCCGCGCCATATTCTCAATACCCTCCATAAATGCGGCGGGGTCTGCCTTGCCTTTTGCAATCTGCGTCAGATTGTTTTCCCACTCTGCGGTAAGCTGCGGGCTTGTCAAGGTGTCCGGCAGGACGCACACAAGGTTGATACCGTCTTTTGTGGGAAGTAGCTGCTTGTCTTTTCGCTCCACAAAACCGCCCTTTACCAATTTTTCAATGACAGCGGCGCGGGTGGCGGGAGTTCCAAGCCCTTTGCGTTCTGCGTCCGGGTCGGTGTCCTCACTTCCGGCGCGTTCCATAGCAGAAAGGAGCGACGCTTCGTTGTGGGGCTTTGGCGGTGTGGTGTCATGCTCCGTTACCGTTGCCGCCGGATTTTCAAAGGTCTGTCCCTCGGTAAATGGCGACAGGGTCTTTTCTGTGTCGCTGTCTGCGTCGTCCGTTTCGGGCTTGTTCTTTAAGGCTGCCCTGTATCTTCGGTCAATCTCTTTCCACCCGTCGGACAGCACCGTTTTTCCCCTTGCGGTAAAGGACTGTCCGGCACATTCAAAGACTGCCGTAACCGCTTCAAAGGTATGCGGTGCAGCGGTCGCCATAAGTAGACGCGCCCCGGAAAGGGTAAGGATATTCCTTTCGCTTTCCGGCAGCGCGGCAAGGTCGGTCTTTGCAAGCTCCATAGTTGGGATAATGGCATGGTGGTCTGATACCTTTTTACTGTTCAGCACCTTTCCAAGTTCCGGCGTGAAGTCTTTTCCCGCCATAAAGGAAAACTTCCCACAAAGCAGCTTGATAATGCCCGCCGCTGTGTCGCCCATGTCGTCGGTCAGAAATGCGCTGTCTGTTCTCGGATAAGTAAGCAAACGCTTTTCATACAAGGCTTGTGCAAGGTCAAGGGTCTGTTTTGCCGTATATCCGAACAGGCGGTTTGCTTCCCTCTGTAAAGAAGTAAGGTCAAAGAGCTTCGGCGGAGCTGCGGTCTTTTTCTCTTTCACAAGGGAAGTACATACTGCCCGCGACGCTTCGCAAGTCGTTTTTAATGCGTCGGCTTCTGCCTTATTTGAAATTCGTTCACTTGCAGCTTCCGCGCCGGATAATGCAAGGCGTACATGGTAGTATTTTTCTTTCTTGAAAGTGGTAATCGCTGCGTCCCGGTCAACAAGCATTTTTAAGGTCGGGGTCTGTACGCGCCCCACATTCAAGGTATGGTTGTAAAGGACAGAAAAAAGGCGGGTTGCGTTGATACCGATTAGCCAGTCAGCCTTTGCCCTGCATAATGCGGAAGCAAAGAGCGCGTCGTATTCCTCGCCGTTCTTCAGATGAGAAAATCCCTCTTTAATAGCGGCTTCTTCCATTGAGGAAATCCACAAGCGGCGCATAGGCTTCCTGCACCCGGCAACTTCATAGACAAAGCGGAAAATGAGTTCTCCCTCGCGCCCTGCGTCGCAGGCATTTACCACTTCGGAAACGTCTGCCCGGTGCATAAGTTCCTTTAAGGTTTTGAATTGCTTTTCTTTGTCAGAAGCAACGGTGTATTTCCATTCCTGCGGCAAAATCGGTAAGCTGTCATAGCTCCACTTTTTATACGGTTCCCCGTAGGCGGCAGCTTCGGAAAGCCCTACCAAATGTCCCACACACCAAGAAACGATATAGCCGCTTCCTGTGAGAAATCCGTCTTTCTTTTCCTTTGCCCCAAGTACGGCAGCGATTGTCTGCGCCACACTGGGCTTTTCTGCGATAACTAAAATCAATGGTAAATCCTCCTTTCGGGTAAAAGAAAAGAGCAATCGATTTTTCGATTGCTCCTACAAGTGATTGTATAAAATTGTGCGATATGAAATAGTAAAATTATCTAACAAACTGAAAATTGTCACTTTGCTAAACGATTTTTTGCTTGTTTTATTGCCTTTTCAGCTTCGCTTCTCCGTAAATCATAATGCTTTTGAAGGAGTGAAATGATTTTTTCATCTGTCTGTTTTGTCTCAAGTAATGCGTCAGTTGTATGAATAATAGAAATACCACGCATTTGCTCTATAACTTCTTTTTCGTGATTTTCAATAGTTTGAGATATTACATCTAAAAATTCACTCGGAATATTTTTAAGTTCTTGCATAAGACTTTCTTTTATATTTCCCATGATTTTATCCTTTCTTGATTAAAATAAATTCGCATTTATTTGAAGCTATCACTTCCTATTGCAAGAATAATTATATCATATTCCATATCGCAAGTACATCTTTTTATCGTTCCGTCTGTCGTTTGGTTTCCAGTTTTCTGATACAGTACCCCACACAAGGGGACTGCCCCTTGTAAGGGCAGCCCGCGCAGCGTGGAGAAGAAAGCTCCGGCGGGGATTTTTCCCGTTTGCCGTAGTCCGGTTTCTGTATCATCATCTTTTCAAAGGGATTGTCGGTAAACAGGGTCATACTTCCTCGTCCTCCGTTTCTTCATCTTCGGAAGCTTCCCCAGTATCTGCTTCCGGCTCGTCCTCGTCGTAGTCCTCAAAGTCAAAATCTTCAAGGTCAGTGTTCCCTTTCACGTTCTGCTTCGGTTTTACAAACTTAAAATAGTAGAACGCCGCGCCGCCACCAAGCAACACAAAGAGGACTAAGACAAGCACCGCGCCGGGATTGCCGCCTTTTTCTTTGGGTTCTTCCGGCTCCTCGGTGGGTGTTGGGGTAGGCTCTTTGCCTGTGCAGCCTGTCAGAGTGGTTGCACATACCGGGCAGGACGTATTTACTTTTCCGGCTTCGCATTTTTTCGTACAGTTGCAGACTTCCGGCTTTTTCGTGGCTTCCCCGGTTTCAGTCAGTGCCATAAGGTCGGCTTCGTCCACTTGATTAAGGAAATGTACGGTCTGTTCCCCCTCGGCTGCCCGGTCAATGAGGATATAGAAGTAGTTGCCGTCTTTGGTGGTAACAGTGATAAGCTGCTTATTGCCGCCGAAATCGTCCACCAGTGTTGCATTTCCCTTTGGGGTAAGGGGCGGCGTTTCCTCTTTTTCCTCCACAACTACGTTGCTGTCGTTGGTCGCGTCCCCTGCGGGCGGCTCTGTGGCTGCGCCCTGTGCATAGGCAGGGACAGAAAAACCGCCCATAAGGATAAGGGCGGCACAAAGGGCAGTCATGGTCTTTTTCAGTTTATTCTTCATCTGCATTTTCCTCCTGTTCTTCGTAGTCTGCCGCTTCGGTAGCGTGTGCGGCGTTCATGCCGGGAATACCGCTGCCGGACAGCATAGCGTTCAGTTCCTGCGGGGTCAGACGCATAGCTCGTACAAGCTGCACGATTTCAAGGTTTTCCGCTTCGGTTTTCTGCGCTTCCAGTCCTTTTAACTTGTTCTGATACTCTGTGATTTTCTCGCGGGTCTTTGCGATTTCCTTATTGATACGGTCGATTTTATTGTTTGCCATAGGTCATTTCTCCTTTCTTTTTGGGGCTGTTTTACCAGTTCATCAGCCCGTAGCCTTTGATACATTGATAGTTAAGGTCATAGCTCTTTATCTTGCAGGCGTCGCCGGAATTGCCCTCAACGGTATAGACGCGGCTGCCGTCCCTGCCAAGCACAAGCCCCACATGGTCGGCAACGCCGTCTAAATCCCAGTCGAAAAAGATAGCGTCGCCCGGTGCGATATTCTCATAGCCCCGCGCGCCCCATTGTCCCCTTGACTGAAACCAAGGAACGCCCTGCCATTCGCAGCCTGCAAAGCGGGGTTCGCTTTTTCCGGCTTGATTGTAGCACCATGACACAAAGCAGGCGCACCATTCCACGCGGCTGTTAAAACCGTACCAAGACCAGTAAGGGTAGCCGCCCACATTTCCGACTTGCTGCTTTGCAAGCTCCATAAGCTCCGGGTTTCCGGGACGTGTGCCGTTTACAAACTCCACGCCGCTTAAATCCTCGGAGGGGCTGCCGTCGGGAGAGCCGCCGCCAAAAATCAACGGTTTGTTGCCCTGTGTCTGTAAGTACACCTTGAACATTTCAAACTGCTGTGGGTTCAGCAGTTCTTCCGCAAGGGAAGCAATCGGCTTGTTTGTCAGTTTCACATTTAAGATACGGTATTCGTATTCTTCCTCGTTGCCCTCCTCGTCGGTGGTGGTGCGTATCTCGATTTCTTCCGTCAGCGTCAAGGTGTACTGTAAGCCGAACAGCCGTTTTAGCTCTGCCTGTGCGCTCTGCGGGGTGTAACTCTGCAAAAGGGCAGTCAAGTACGACGCTAATTCGTGGGGGTTATGCCCGATAGTGTCAAGGTCATAACGGTATTCATCATAGCCGCTGTGGGTGCTTTCGATAGCGTCAATTTCCTGTTGCAGCTCATGTTCCATTGCAGCATAGCTCTGTTCCGTTGCCACAAGGTCGCTGTCCTCGGACGTGTAGGAAGTCCCTAACACGCTGTTCATGCTGCCGGAAAACATTGCACCGCAAGAGGAAAGCCCTACGGATACCATGATAAATAAAAGCAGCGCGGCGATAGCGATTATCACGCCCGCCGGGTGTCGCCCTGCAAAGGCAGCCGCTTTCTTTGCTGCTGTCTGTGACGCTCCGGCGGTTGCTTTGGCGGTGGCTGCACCGCCTTTCTTTACAGTTTTTGCATACTGGCGTTTGATTTTTTGTTTCTGCATAAACCGGGAAAAGGGATTGCTTGTAAGCTGCGGGTTTTCCTGCAAGGCTTTGTGATACTGGAAATTGACGTTTGCCTTAAACGCTGCCCGTTCTGCCTTTGCCGCTTCCCGGTAGGGTTTCAGCTTATGGCTGCGGTAGCCCTGTTTTAATTTTCTTGTCTCGTACCTTGCGCCGCGCTCGGCAAGTTCCTCCGATTTGTGCGCGCCCTCCACACCGGAATTGTCTTTCTCGACGCTGTGGATTTTGTTGTGAACAAAAATACCCGCTTCCTGCGCGGGGCGGGATAACGGGTTCCTGTGGGCTTTGCCGCCGGGTATGGGCTTTTCCTGTTCCTCAAAGTGAAGCCGGGTCTTTGTCTTTCCGGTGGCTTCCTCAAAGGTGCGCTCTTTTACCAGTTTCTTCTGCTTCGGGATAGCTGCCTTTGCTTCGTCCAGTTTGTCGGCTGCTTTTTCTGATTTTTTGATGTAGGGTTGCAGTTCCGGTGTTGCCCGTTCCTCGTCGGTAAACTGCAAGCGGGAAGTGGAAGTACGCAAAACAGCCGCTTCCTGTGCTTTCTTGACTGCCTTTTTGCTTACCTTTCGGGTATGGGCTGCGTCAAGGTGTTCCATGACGCGCTCAGCGGTAGCGGTGTCCGGCTGCGAAAAGTCGCTGTCTGCTTCCCGGCTGCTGATACGCTCGGCGGTCTGCTGTGTTTCGTTTACCTCGATAAGCCCGTCGCGGGTCATTTTCTGCGTGATTTTATCACGGGGCTTTAATGGGTCTTTCAAGTGTTACCACCTCCAATCCGCGCCCCTGCAAGGGCGCAATACTCGGCGTTCAGTTCAATGCCGATATAGCGGCGGTCAAGGCTTTTCGCTGCAAGTCCGGTGGTGCCGCTTCCAAAAAACGGGTCAAGGACAACGCCGCCTGCCGGACAGCCCGCCAGTATGCACGTTTCCGCGAGTTTCGGGGGATAAGCGGCAAAATGCCCGCCCTTATACGGTACGGTATTGATAAGCCAAACGTCCCGCTTGTTCCTTGTGGTCGGTATAAGAGCGTCGTCATAATAGCCGCCGCTGCGGGTTTTATTGATACCCTGCACCTTGCCCTGTCCCGGTACTTCCTCGGCGTATTTGTGTCCTGCGCCGCGTCCCTGTCGGTACCGCGCAGCCGTTCCCGGCGCGATCGGCTCCGCAATGGCGGCAGCGTCATAGTAGTATTTCTTTGATTTCGTCAGTAAAAAGATATGCTCATAGCAGCGGCTCGGTCGGTCGCGGCAGCTTTCCGGCATGGGATTTTCTTTCAGCCAGATAATATCACTCCGCAGATACCACCCGTCAGAGCGCAGGGCAAAGGCTAAAAGCCACGGAATACCGATTAAGTCCTTTTGCTTGCAGCCTGCCGCCCGTCTTGCGAGGGACAGGCTCTGCCCGTTTCTGCCTTTCGGGTTTTTCGGGTCGGTGTAGCTGCCCTTGTTTCCTGTGCCGCAGTAGGTATCGGCAATATTCAGCCAAAACGTACCGTCCGGGCGCAGCACCCGTTTCAGCTCACGGAAAACCTCGACAAGCCTTGCGATGTACTGCTCCGGCGTGTCCTCCCGCCCGATCTGCGCGTCCATGCCGTAATCCCGCAGGGCATAGTAGGGCGGGCTTGTGACGCAGCAATGGACGCTCTCGGCGGGCAGCTCCCGCAGGGCGCACAGCGCGTCGCGGTTGATGATGGTGTCTAATCTCATGTGCCGCCCACTTCCTCCGGGCGGGTCGTCATTACCCGGTATAGCTCGGTATTCTGCGGAAAACGGTCAAGGAAAGGCAGCACCACGTTTCCGTAGAAGATCAGCCCCTCGCCCGCTTCGGTATGGGTAACGTATTTCATCTGCTGCGGGGAGATATTGAGCTGCCTTGCAAGGATTTCCCGGTCGCCCTGCGCCTGATTGAGCATGAGGACAAAATCGCTGTTCTCAAAGATATTCTCAACTTCGCGGCTGCTCAAAAGGTCTTTGACATTCTGCGTGATGGCGGTTGGGATCCCGCCCCATTTACGAAAACGCTTCCAAATCTCCACGGAATAGGCGGCGGTTTGTTCCTCTTTGAGGAGCAAATGAAACTCGTCCATGTAGTAGCGGGTGGATTTCTTTTCAGCCCGGTTTATGGTTACTCTGTTCCACACCTGATCCTGCACAATGAGCATCCCCAGCTTTTTAAGCTGCTTCCCAAGCTGCTTGATGTCAAAGCAGACAAGGCGGTTTGAAAGCTCCACATTGGTACGGTGGTTAAAGACATTCAGACTGCCCGAAACGTAAAGCTCCAATGCCGCCGCCACCCGCGCCGCTTCCGGCTCCGGCTGTCTTAAAAGCTCGTCGTAAAGGTCGCCGAGGATCGGCATTTTCGCCGGGTCGGGGGCGGCTAAAAACGGGCGGTACACGTTTCTTACGCTGCGGTCAATGACGGTCTTTTCCATCTCGCCGGGCGTCATGATGCGCTTCTTGACGGATTTGATCTCCTTGCCGCCGCTTGTGACGGTCAGGCGCGCGGGCTGGAAGGCGGCGCTGACGCGGAAGTAGAGGGCGGCCTTGCCCTCGCCCTTGACCAGGCGCTGCGGCACGACGTAGCGCGCGCCGCCCTCGGGCAGGACGCGCACGGTCTCCGCCTTCTGCAGCGTGCCCAGGGCGAACTTGGCCGCGTTCTCGCCGGCGATGGCCGCCTCCTCGCTGACGTTGTCGACCAGGTCGTGCACGTGGAGCACGTTTCCGCAGGCGAAGATGCCGGGCACGGTGGTCTGGCGCTCGGCGTCCACCTGCGCGCCGGAGGTGACGCGGTCCATCTGGGCGCCGGTCCCCTTTGTCAGCTCGTTCTCCGGGATGAGGCCGACGGAGAGCAGGAGCGTGTCGCAGGGAACGAAGCGCGCGGTCTCCATCTTGGGCGCGCGCGTCGCGGGATCAACCTCGGCGATCGTCACGCCCTCCACGCGCTCCTTGCCGTGGATGTCCACGACCGTGGTGTTGAAGTGCAGGGGGATGTCGTTGTCCTCCAGGCACTGCACGATGTTGCGGGTCAGGCCGCCGGAGTAGGGCATCACTTCTACGCAGGCCAGCACCTTTGCACCCTCAAGGGTCATGCGGCGCGCCATGATCAGGCCGATATCGCCGCTGCCGAGGATCAGCACCCGCTTGCCCACCAGATAGCCTTCCATGTTCACATAGCGCTGTGCGGCACCGGCGGTGTACACACCGGCAGGGCGGGTGCCCGGGGTACCAATGGCACCGCGGGTGCGCTCGCGGCAGCCCATGCCCAGTATGATGCTCTTGGCTTCGATGATCTGGTAGCCGTGCTCCTTGGAGACGCAGTGCACCTTTTTGTCCGGGGTCACTTCCAGCACCATGGTGTCCAGCTGCACCTTTACGCCGGTTTCCTTGAGCATCTCAATAAAGCGCCCGGCATACTCCGGGCCGGTGAGTTGCTCGCCGAAGCGGTGCAGACCAAAGCCGTTGTGGATGCACTGGTTCAGAATGCCGCCCAGTTCCTTGTCGCGCTCCAGAATAAGAATGTCGCGCAGACCGCTTTCCCATGCCTTGCAGGCAGCAGCAAGGCCCGCAGGGCCACCGCCAATAATGACCAGATCAACCATTGCTCTTTCCTCCTACCTTCGTTTCGCTGAGCAGAACGTTCGAGCCGTTCTTGTCCTGCAGGATGTCCAAGGGGTCTATGCCCAGCTCGCGGCTGATCAGCTCCAGCACGCGGGGGCCGCAGAAGCCGCCCTGGCACCGCCCCATGCCTGCACCGGCGCGGCGCTTGACGCCGTCGATGGTGTTGGCGGGCACCTCGCTGTGGAGGGCTGCCAGGATCTCGCCCTCAGTGATGGTCTCGCAGCGGCAGATCACGCGGCCGTAGGCGGGCTGCTCCTTGACCAGTGCTGCCTTTTCCTCTGCGGAAAGCTCCTTGAAGCGGATGTGGCGGCGGCCGTCCTTGTAGTCGGCCTTTTCTGCGCCCAGCACACCGCGCTGCTGCAGGATGGCAACAGCTTCCTCCGCAACCGCCGGGGCAGCGGACAGGCCGGGGCTCTTCATGCCGGCCAGATCGATCCAGCCGGGTGCCTCCGGCTCCTCGCCAATGATAAAGTCGTCCACGTCCAGATTGGCGCGCACGCCTGCAAAGCTGCGGATGGACTCGCCGAAGTTGATACTGGGCACACTGCGCTGGGCAGTGGCCTTGACAAATTCCAGACCGCTGCTGGTGCAGGAGGTGTCGTTGCCCTCCACAGGCTCTGCGTTGGGGCCGACGAGCAGGTTGCCGTGCACGGTGGGTGCCACCAGAACGCCCTTGCCCAGCTCGTTGGGACACTGGAAGATAACGTGACTCACGCGGGTGCCCTCGCTCTTGTCCAGCAGATAGTACTCGCCCCGGGTGGGGATGATGTGGAAGTTGGCGGGCTCCACCATGGAGTGTACCTTGTCTGCCCAGATACCGGCAGCGTTGATGACGCAGCGGGTCTCCACCGTGCCGCCGGGCACGGTCAGGCGGTAGCCGCCCTCTATGGCTTCGGCATTGGTCACTTTGCAGCTGCGGCGCAGCTCCACGCCGTTGCGTACCGCCACCTCGGTCATGGCCAGTGCATACTCCCACGGGTTCACGATGGCGGCGCTGGGTGCCCACAGTGCACCGCAGACCTTTTCAGAAAGGTTCGGCTCCATGGCAAGGGTCTCTTCCCGGGAAAGAATCTTCATGTCGGGCACGCCGTTGACGGTGCCGTTCTCAAACAGATGCTGCAAATGGGGCAGTTCCTTCTCGTCCAGTGCCAGCACCAGCGAGCCGCACTGCTTATAGGAGACATCCAGCTTTGCGCAGATCTCCTTTGCCAGAGCCACGCCGCGCACGTTCAGCCGTGCCATGCGGGTGCCGGGGGCGGGGTCGTAGCCTGCGTGGAGAATGGCGCTGTTGGCCTTGGTGGTGCAGTCTGCCACATCGTTCTCGGCCTCAAGAATGACCACCTTGTTGTCGTAGCGCGACAGTGCGTAGGCGGCAGCGGCACCGATGACGCCACAGCCGATGATTGCTACATCATACATTGTTCTTTTCCTCCTGTCCATTCTGCCTTGGCCCGTCGGGAGCTGGGCAGCTGTTGATGGTACAAAAAAAGAGCGAACCGAAACAAAGGCAACTGCCCTTGTCCGTTTCGCTCATATCTCCTGAAACAAACAGCACTTGTTTACTCTTATGATACCCTGTCCCTGCACAAAAAGCAAGGTGTTTTGCACTTTTTGTGAAACCCTTACAAAAAACACCGGTTGCTTTTGCGCAGAATGCGGGTCACATATCCCATACCGCCTGATTGGTGGTGGAAATGGCAGTGATTCCGGCTTCCAGCGCGGCCATCACGTCCTCTTTATCAGCAATAAGGCCGCCGGCGAGCACCGGCACTTTGGCGGTAGCGCACACCCGGCGCAGGATCTTGGGCATGGTGCCGGGCAGCAGGTCCAGACAGTCCGGCAGATTTGGAGGAATCTTATCCAAGCTTTCCAGTGCGATGGAATCCAGCAGGAATACCCGCAGAATGGCGGCCAGCCCAAGCTCCTTGGCACGGCGGATGAAGGACTGCCGGGTGGAGATGATGCCGTCGGCCTCGGTGGTGCTGCGGATAAAGTCCACCGCCACCTCCTTACCAGCAAGCCCTGCGATAAGGTCTACATGCACCGCGGCAAAGCGCCCGGCTTCGTGGATGCGGCGTACAATGGAGGCAATATTGCAGATATCTCCGTATAATACGAATACCACCCGGATGTTCTCGTTGGTCAGCGCATTGCAAAGCCCGGCATCGTCCTTGACGGCCGCAATGACCGGCGTTTCCTGAATGGCATCCATCAGCTCCTGTTTCATGCTTTTCCTCCTGCCCGGCGTTCTGTGGGGCAATTTTACTGGTGCTCTGCCAGCCAGCGCAGCGCCATATAGGTGTAGGCTGCCGTGCCGCGGTACAGGATGCTGTCATCAAAGCGCACCTTGGGGTGATGTTGACCGTAGGTGTAGCCCTCCTTGGCGTTGCCAGCAGCTAAGAACATACTCACGGTGGGTACCTCATGGCTGACAAAGGCGAAGTCCTCGCTGCCGCCGCCGGGCTTGCCGCCGGTGAGCGGGGTCATATCCATAGCGCCCTTGCCCAGCAACTCGGTCATATAGGTCAG